>Ga0194121_10001278_pt1 | contig 43346 bp, 38 predicted proteins | sample TA2MahCa50mmetaG_FD_148609 | JGI IMG/M metagenome (GOLD analysis project Ga0194121, IMG submission 148609) | Freshwater microbial communities from Lake Tanganyika, Tanzania - TA2015020 Mahale Deep Cast 50m | ecosystem: Environmental > Aquatic > Freshwater > Lake | place: Tanzania: Lake...
CTTTCAAGTATCTAGACAGATATTTAGCCCCGTTAAAGTCTTACTTGCTTGGACTCGTAGCACAGTCAGGACAGTGCGGGTGGCTTCGGACCACCAGGTCGAGGGATCGAAGCCCTCCGAGCCCTTTCATGTTAAAGTTTTATCAAACAATTTATTTGTGTAGCAATATCAAACTTGTTAATGACACCCGGCATAGGGCTAATGAAACGAAGATTAGAAAAAGAAAAAGATGCTATAACGTTAGCAATCTCTGGAATTATGAAAAACTATAATGTTAAAGAATCACAAATCCAAACACTTGAAACAAAATATGACAATGATGTAGGAGATTGGTATGTAGCATTAGGTTTTGACAATAAGCGAACAATAGTTAAAATGGATTCGGTACACGCTACTATTACAGAGATAAAAGAAATTTAATTTGATTTTTTAAATTCTACGTTTGGTGTTTCTTGTTGTGGAATGGTAATTAATCCACCATCTAATAATTGCCTTACTAATTGTGTGACTTCTTTTTCTACTTGTGTTCTTTGTAAACCTGTCTGTTGTGCAAATATATCAACAAGTTCTGTTATCTTTCTTTTTCCATTACATGATTTCCAAAAATCAACAATTGCTTGATTTACCATAAATCCTTGATTGTGTTCATTTGCAAGAACTAATGAACCATCATCCTGTTTAATTAATGAACCAACACCTTGAGGCATTGCAGTTTCATAATCTATTGGTGCAGGGGTGCTTCTTGTTCCCATATTTTTAAGCATAGATTTTGCTTCATCAGACATTTTATCTATAGACCAAGGCGGATCCCATACAATGTCAACTTTGACATTATTTACTCCAGATACTTTTTTTGCATATCTTGTTACATCGCTAACAAGTGTTTCATGTAGTGGACAGCCTTGAGTTGTCATCGTCATTTTAATCTTAACATCATTATTTTCAGATACATCTATCCCATAAATCAAACCCATGTCAACTATGTTGATTGGGATTTCTGGATCCATGCATTGTTTTAATGAGTTTCTAATCTGTTCTGGTTTAACGGTATTCATATTTTTAAAAAATTTACTAAAAACAATAAAAACTTTCTATTTATTAGCTTCAAATAATTTTTTGATTGATTCTTCAAAGGGTGGTTTTGCAGTTCCCGCTTCAGTTATTATTCCTGTTATCAATTCTGGCGGCGTCATATCAAATGCTGGATTTAATACAGTAATGTTATCAGGTGCAGTTTTCGTTCCTCCTATTGATGTTAGTTCATCAGCTTTTCTTTGTTCAATTATTACATCTTCAGGATTACTTTGTAGATCAAACGAAGATAATGGAGCAGCAACGTAAAATGGTATACCGTGTTGTTTTGCTATTAATGCCACTTGATATGTCCCTATTTTATTAAACACATGACCAGTACGTAAAATTCTATCAGCACCTACAATAACTTTGTTAACCAAGCCATTTGCCATAGTATAACCTACTGCTGTATCTGGGATTAAACTGACATCAATTCCATCATGTTGCAATTCAAAAGCTGTAAGTCGAGAACCTTGTTGTACGGGTCTAGTTTCTGTTGCAATAACTTTGATATTTTTTCCATTTTCTTTAGTGGCACGTATTACTCCTAATGCAGTGCCATATGCTACAGTTGCTAAAGCACCCGCATTGCAGTGTGTCATTACAATATCATTATGTTCAAACAATTTTGCACCATTTTTTCCCATTTTCATATTAATTTGGATGTCATCGTCTGCCATTTGTTTTGCTACATTTACTATAGTTTTTTTAATTTCAGAAACATTCTCACCTTGTCTTGCTACTTTCATAATTTTTTCTAATCCCCATCCTAAATTTACTGCAGTTGGTCTTGTTTCGTACAAAATTTTTTTTGCTTTTTCTAGTTCAGCAAGTAATTCTTCTTTATTCTTAGCTTTGCTTTGTAGTGCTGCTAATCCTAAACCAAATGCGCCAGAAACACCAATTGCTGGAGCTCCACGAACTATTAATGATTTAATAGCAAAGGCAACATCTTTGTAATCAGTATATTTCACATACTCTAGTTTTGAAGGAAGCTTTGTTTGATCAATCAGTATGACTGCATTATCTTTCCATTCTACAGTTTTTAACATCGAATTCTGATATAGCATTTTAAACATCTATAATATTATTTGTTATTTGTGGCTTTAATTTTGATGATTAAAGCATAGTTAAACATTTTATTATGAATATGATTCCATAACTAAATGATAGATTTTACGACGCTTGAAAAATATGATTCTCAAAAAATGTATAAAATTTATGATAAATGGCCTAAGATCGCCATAGAATTTTATGAAAAAAAGAATTCTAAAATAGATTATCATGGAATAGAGCATATTATTTTTGCTGGAATGGGAGGTTCAGGAACTATTGGAGATATTTGTTCTTCGATTTTATCAAAAACAGATATGCATGTAACTAACGTTAAGGGTTATTTATTACCAAAAACAGTAGATAAAAACACGTTGATTGTTATTACAAGTGTATCTGGTAACACAAATGAAACATTAACGGTTTTAGATTCTGCACAAAAACATGGAAACAAAGTTGTTGCATTTTCATCAGGTGGGAAAATGAAAAATTATTGTATAAGAAATCAAATTTCATATTATGAAGTACCTCCGTTTCATTCACCAAGAGCTTCCCTACCAGCTTTTCTTTATTCAGTTTTAAATATTTTAGAATTTCTATTACCAATAAAAAAAAATGATGTTGTTGAATCTATTGAGAAATTAAAAGAAATTAATGAGCAAATATCGTCCTCTAACCTTAATGAGAATAATCCTGCCATTAAGCTTGCAAACTGGATTAAGGACATACCATTAATTTATTATCCATTGGGTTTGCAGGCTGCTGCAGTACGATTTAAAAATTCACTTCAGGAAAACGCGAAACTTCATGTAGTTGTTGAAGATGTGATTGAAGCGTGTCATAATGGTATTGTAGCATGGGAGAAAAATTCCATTGTGAAACCTATTCTTATTGAAGGCAAAGATGATTATACAAAAACGAAGGAACGATGGGAAATTCTAAAAACATATTTTAAATTAAATAAAATTGAGTTTAAAGAGATTTTTTCAACAAATGGAGGTATATTGGCTAAATTAATGCATCTCATCTATTTTCTTGATTATGCAAGCATCTATTTAGCTGTATTACGTAAAATCGATCCAACTCCAGTAAAAGCTATAGATTTTGTTAAGGAGCGACTTTAAGTTCTCAGCTGTTGATATTAATGTTAAAATGAAAAAATATGATGATTTAAGATTAGCAGTTGGTTTGCCTGCCTTTAATGAGGAAAGGAACATTGCATCAATCGTATTAAAACTGAAGAAAATTACTGATACCGTAATTGTATGTGATGATGGATCTACAGATCTTACGAATACAATTGCCACAGAATTAGGAGCTATTGTTGTAAAACATGCAAAAAATACTGGATATGGTGCATCTATAAGAACAATTTTTCTTAAGGCTAAAGAATTAGGTGTAGATGTACTGATAACTTTTGATGCTGATGGTCAACATCAAGTTGAAGATATTCCTGCAATTGTAGAACCGATTGTTAAAGATGTTGCAGATATTGTCATCGGATCTAGATTCTTGAATGGAGATGATACAGTTCCAAAATACCGAAAATTTGGCATTAAGACAATTACGGGTCTTACCAATACAACAACTGGTTCAAAAATAACAGATGCGCAGAGTGGTTTTCGAGCTTATAATAAGAAAGCTCTACTTGACATTCATCCATCAGATGCAGGCATGGGAGTTTCAACGGAAATTCTGATAAAGGCTTCAAAACAAAAGTTGAGAATATCTGAAGTTCCTATAACAATATTGTATCATGAGCATACATCTACGCATCATCCAGTTACACATGGTGCATCAGTTATACTAAGTACCATGAAATTTGTATCAATAGAAAGACCTCTTACATTTTATGGAATTCCAGGAATAATTTTACTTGGTATAGGATTGTTTTTTATTTTATGGGCACTACAAATTTTTTCTATAGAGCGCCAAGTAATTACAAACATAGCCTTAACTGGCATTGGTGGAGTAGTTATAGGTACATTACTCTTGATCACTGCCATAATTTTGTATTCTGTTGTAAGTGTAGTACGAGAGCGTTAGAGTTAATTATATGATTAAAACTGTTCTAATGCTTTATTATCGTTAATTAATTTTAATAAATAAATTAAATCGTTTTTTGTCACTAGTTTTGGATTATTATCAAGATGTTTTCTGTCAGTTAAAATTAATTTTGCTGCAGTTTCTAAGTTTTGATTTAAATATATTTTTGGAAAATTTAGTTTTTTGACGATTTGCAAAAATCTGTCATAGAAAATCGATTGATTAAATTTATGTGCTATAGTTGTAGTAAAAGCTAGTGCATGACCATGGTTAATACCTTCATTTGAAAAAACATATGATAAAGCATGACCTAATGTTGTTGAACTATTTCCAAATCCAAGTCCCGCTAGCATAGCGCCGAAAACTAGATTGTTGTAGTTTTTATCCAATAAGCCAGATTCCAAAAGATCAAAAGCCTTTGCACAAAGAAATCTAGTGTAAACATTTCCATTTTTACTATCATAGCCTTCGGTGCATTGTGCACAAGCATCTATAGCTGAGTTTTTTATAATTTCATACGGTGTATTTTCAATGAAATAGCCATCTACAATAGCGACATCAGCAAACAAATTATCATCATGAAAGCTACGTTTTTTCCCATTTACTTTAAGCACTGAAATACGGGTTACTTCACTCCCACTACCGAAAGTTGTCGGAATCAAGATTTTTGGTTTTTTTATTTTATATGCTACAAATTTTGCAACATCTAATGAACTACCACCTCCTATACCTATAACATGAGAAAACGAATATGTTGTAAAATCATTGATGATTTTTTCAACCGTTTCCATTGTAGGATTTGATTCAACATTATCAAAAAGAAGTGATTTTTCTAGTCCGGTATATTTTAACCAACTACGAACTTTTGCACCTTTTGAAGTAATGACTAGTGAATCTTGAGGAAATTTATAGTCATGCGCTGAATCTAGTCCAAAAATTATTTCACGAGGTTGTTTTATTGTATACATACTTGATTTATCCGTAAATATTTTCTATACCTTAATAATAAAACGTGATGGAATAACAATATTCATGTCATCACAGTTACATCACCGGTTAGAATCAAAACGAATCCTTAGGGTAGGAGGAGCATTTGATGCTATGTCTGCTAAACTAGTTGAGCTTTATGGATTCGATGCTGTATGGGCAGGCAGTTTTGCTATTTCTGCAACTCATGCTTTACCGGACGCAAGCATAATGACTATGACTGAGTTTCTCCATGTCGCAACTACAATGGTAGAGGCATGTGACATTCCAGTTATTGCAGATTGTGATACTGGTTTTGGTGGACCTACCAATGTAAGTCATATGGTAAAAAAATATGAAAATGCAGGCATCGCTGCAGTCAGCATTGAGGACAAAATATTTCCAAAACAAAATAGTTTACTAGAGAAGAGTAGACAGGATCTAATCTCAGAAAAAGAATTTGTTGCAAAAATTTTAGCGGCAAAGGAAGCAAAAAATAATTCTGATTTTATGATAATAGCACGAACAGAAGCATTAATAGCTGGACTTGGTATCAAGGAAGCAATCAAAAGAGCAAGAGCCTATGAAAAAGCAGGAGCAGATGCAATTTTAATTCATTCAAAAAAAAATACACCTGATGAAGTTTTTGAGTTTGCTGATACATGGGGTGGCAATCTTCCAATAGTTATTGTTCCTACTTCCTATCCTAGTGTAAAGCTTAGCGATTTAAAACTTCATAACATAAAAATGGTAATCTATGCGAATCAAGTATTACGTGCTTCTCATGCAGCAATAAAAAAAATCCTAGAACAAATCTTAAAATCTGAAAGCATTAATGAGATAAATAGTGAAATTTCTTCGATGGAGGAAATTTTTAATCTACAAAAAATGTATGACATTAAAAAACAAGAAGACGATATAGAAAAAAACTTAAAGGAAATGGGTTACATTAATTGAGGGAAGCTATACAAAGGGAGATTTTTAATTACCTAACAAAAAAAGGAATTGAAAACTTCATTGGCGTACCTGACTCCACTATGAAGTATTTTGTAGATCAAGGTTTAAAGAAAAAACGAGTCATAATAGCAACAAGAGAAGAAGAAGCGATAGGAATTGCCGTTGGCATGTCGTTATCAAAAAGTCCCTCACTTGTCTTTATGCAAAATGCTGGCTTTGCAAACTCGCTTAGCACGATAGCTTCGCTAGTTCAACTGTATAATATTCCTGTAATTTTTTTGATAAGCTGGCGCGGTCATTTGAAAAATGATGCGCCAGAACATACTAAAATAGGAAGGATTCAGCCCACATTATTAAAATCATTGAGCTTGAAATCAAAAATTCTTAGCGAGAATGGTTGGGTGAAAGAATGTTCATGGGCATTAAACAAGTTTAGAGAAGGTCAATGTTGTGCATTAATAATTAAGAGGGATTTTCTTGATTAGAAAAGAGGCAGTTGAAATAGTATCAAAAACATTGAAAAATCAGCTGGTTGTAGCTGCCAATGGTTACATAAGCAGGGATCTTTTTGAGGTAAGTGACAAACCCTCAAATTTTTACATGATAGGATCAATGGGGTTAGCTTCATCGATAGGTCTTGGATTGGCATTAAAAAATCCTCGAAAAAGGATCTATGTTTTTGATGGAGATGGAAACATCTTAATGAATTTAGGATCTTTGACAACTATTGGTGTAATGAGACCAAAAAACTTGATTCATGTTATTTTTGATAACAAAGCTCATGAATCTACAGGTGGCCAACCTACTAGTTCAAAAAATATCAAACTAGATGCAATTGCTAAAGCCTCAAACTACAAAGTTTTTAGGACAAGATCTAAACATGATCTGAATGTGTTATTAAAAAAAATCAAAAAAATTGTTGGTCCGATTTTGATTTTGATTATCATTGAAAAAAGTATACGTGTTAGTAGAAGAATAGATCTAGAACCTATTGAAATCAAAAATAGGTTTATGAGTTCTTTAAAAAAAATATGAATGCAATAATTATTTCTGCAGGATCATCAACTAGACTTGGACACTATACAAAAAAATTACCAAAAGGACTTTTGAAAATAAAAGGGAAAACTCTACTGGAGAGGCAGATTACAATATTGCGAAAGTATGATATAAAAAATATAACTATAATAACTGGACCACATAGTGAAAAATTTAATTTACATAATGTTGCATATATTCGTGATAATGAGTATACAAAACATGATGTACTTGGTTCGTTTATGGTGGCTAGCCAGTTATTGAATAATGATGTAATTGTATCTTATGCCGATATTATTTTTGATGAAAATGTTCTTAAAACTATTCTATATGCCAAATGTGATTTAGGGATAGCTGTTGATTTGAATTGGAAAAAGGCTTATGATGAACGTACTCAGCATCCGATAGAACAAGCAGATAATGTATTGATTAATAACGGACGTATTATACAGATTAAAAAAAATATAACTATTGTTAAGAAAAATGAATCTTTAGGGGAATTTATAGGAATAATGAAATTAACAAAAAAAGGTGGCTGTATTCTAGTTGAAAAATATAATAAATTAGAAAAAACACATGAAGGTAAATTTCATGAAGCGCCATCGCTCCAAAAAGCATATCTTACTGACATGCTACAGGAATTAATAGATTCTAAAATTAACGTTGTTCCAATCATAATAAGTGGCAAATGGTATGAAATTGATACTCCTCAAGACCTTAAAAAAGTTAGAGATATTTTTGATTAATTTTTAATTAAGGAAATTCCTTATTATTAAGATTTATTTGCTTTCTCTTGTATTGATCTTAATTCGTTCCATAGTATTTTTTCGATTTCTAGACCTTTACCAATCAAATTTATTTGTTCAAAAGGATCATTTTTTAAATCATACAATTCTTTGGTATTATTATATTCATTAAAAATCAACTTCCAATTTGATGTTCTAATTGATTTTATATTTGGTTTTTCAGGTGGTCTTTTTCCGTCTAATGGATTACCTGTTTCTGAGTATGCTGTTTTTTCTTTTAATGATTTTCCATTAATTAGAGGAAAGAGAGATTCTCCGTCTATTGATTCATAATTATGATCTGGCAATATCTGTAAGTAATTTAAAATAGTAGGCATGAAATCTATTGTTCGAACTTGTTGAGAAATTTCAATTGGATTAATTTCAGGATACATGAAATATGTAAATGTTCTTAATGTGTAATCATAACAAAATGCTCCATATGCACGTTCACCAATCTTTTCACCTATACTTATCCCATGATCAGACATAATCAAAATTAACGAGTTCTCATTTAAGTGAAGTGATATGATCTTCTGTAATATCACTTGAAGGTATTGTTCTGCTTTTTTAAATAAATCATCATATCTTTTTTTATTTAATTCTATATTATCAAAATATTCTTTACTAAAATTATCATAGACTTTTAAAACTTCATTCATAATACCTGTATGAATATTGCTATATTGTAGATAAAGAAAAAAATTAATTTCTTCATCATTTTTTGCCTTCATTCTATTTAAAAGTGAGCTATGGCGTTCAATTAGATTATCTTTATGCTCATTATGAATTAAAAACTCATCAAATCCTTGTTTTGGAATTACTAACTTATTGACTATGTCTGCGCATGTATAGTAATTTGTATCATGTAGATATTCTGTCAAAGTTTTAAATCGATCCTTTTTAAATTGGTAGGTAGACCAGTAACTGTTAGTACCTGTTCTACAACCATAACTACCACTAAAAACAGCATGCATTGCAACAATGGTATGTGGACCATATGTTACAGAATTAGAAAAAAAAATTGATTTAGTTTTTAATTCATTAAAAACAGGGGATTTTTGTGCTCTATCAAATCGCCCTCCGTCAATCATTATTATAATGACATTTTTTCTGTTCAAAGGTTAAATTAAATTTGAAAATTTTTAGTATTAAATGTAATGAGCTATAAAATATAGAATTATTTATTTATATTAAAAACTAAACATATCCCAATTTTTTCAATTCATCTTCTATATCCTCAGAATTAGTTACATTTGTATCTACATTTACTGAATTATTTTGTAATATAGTCTGTAAAGCAGTTTCCATTTCCTTGACAACATGTTTATGTGTATCTGCAATGTTATTGTTTTCATAGGGATCATTTTTTAAATCATAAAGATGAATTCGTTGTTTAGAATTTTCTTTATCTCTGAAATATTTATGATTAGATAGACGAATGCCTATAGAATCAAATGATTTGTAAGTTAATAAGGGGTTGGTTTCAAAATATGCAATTAGCTCATCAAATGCTTCTCCCAAAATAAGGGGGATCAGATTTTTACCATCAATAGATTGTTTATCAATTTTAATTTTTAAAAATGATAAAAGAGTGGGAAAAATATCAACTCCCCTTATTTGATTTTCAATAATTTTATTTTTTGGAATATGACCTCCAGAAAAAATTAGTGGTACTTTTATTAATTCATCAAATAAGTTATGTTCAAGATTAAATTTTTGTGAAAGTAGATTTCGTTTTTCATACGGAGTCAAAGAAAGATTTTGAATCTTTTTTGTTTGCCTAGTGCGTTGATTTTGTACTAAATTAAAAAATACTTTTTCTTTGATCAGATTAAAATTTTTTGGAACTCTTTTTCCTACTTTTCTCAATAGTATATCAAAACTAGAATTATTTTCAAAATCAACAAAATTCTTGGAAGTATTTAGTTGTTTTAAATAAGTACCATGATCTGAACAAAGTATAAAAATCGTTTTTGATAAATCAATTTTTTTAATTATATTTCCTAATACTTTGTCAATGGCCATTATTTGTTTTTGATATGTTGATATGATTCGTTTATCATCTAATTTTTTAGGAACTTTGATTGGATCATGTAAATCCATACAATGAAGATAAAGGAACCATGGATGATCTAAATTGTTAAAATCGGCAATTAGATTTTTACTAATTTCGTTTGTTATACATGGTGAAGCAAATTTTGCGCTATCTTCATTTTTAAATTTAGGAAGAAGATTAGTTAAATCAACTACAGTGGGATAGTAACCATAGAAATTATAATTTTCCAGTTGAAGATTTTGGAAAAATGTACTTACGTTAGGACTTAGTTGATTAAATTTTTCAGATCTTATTCCGGTTTTATTAGGATACAAGCCGGTAAATATGCTGGATAAAGATAATAGTGTAGCATCAGCTGAACTAATGCAATTTGAAAAATATGTTCCATGGTCAGATAAGTTTGTAAAGGTTGAACTAGGGTGAGAGATGCAAAACTTTCTAAATTCATCTTCTCGTAAAGAATCAATTAATAGAAAAAAGATATTGTATTTCATAAAACATTATTATTTCATTAAACTTCATTTTAAAATGTTTGGAATCTGTGTTGTCAATATTTAAGAAATTTTTGATATTGGATACTTCGTTTTCATCTTTATCATAAAAAATCAAATGTATCTTAAATTTAGAATGTGAGAAGTTAGGATAAATAATTAAATTAGTGTAAAAACCATTCTGGTAAAATAATGGAGGGTCAGTTAATAACGAATATTGTATTAGTTGGGGTGCGGTTCAGTAATAATTGGAATGATTCTTATGATAAGTGCTTCAGTTTTACATTCCATTGTTAGGCTTTTTAAAGATAGAAACAAGCTTGAATTTGGTGTTTTTAATTAAATGATTGAAATGATTCCGATTATAATTTTAGTAATATGGGTATTAATTGAAGTAGTTTTAAAAAAAATTGTTTTAGATGTTAATAGAAACTTTCAATGGTTGATAACCAAAATAGATGAAAAACCAACATTGAACAAAAATGGACTTGAGAAATTTTTTAAACATGGGTACGATCCGGAGCTTGGATGGGTAAGAAAACCGAATACATCACATGAAGAAACAGGAAAGAATGGGAAAACTGTTTGGAATATAAATGATAGTGGTGCTAGGAAAAATCCATATTGTAAAATTAATAACTCAAAAATTTCTTGTTACGGTGACTCATTCACTTTTGGAAGACAAGTTAATGATGATGAGACTTGGGAATATTATTTATCACAATTAGTACAAAGTAATGTAAAAAATTTTGGAGTAGGAAATTATGGTATAGATCAAGTATTACTTAGATTAAAAAGAGAGTTTCCTAAAAACAGAACAGATTTTGTGATCATGGGAGTAGTTCCAGATACTGTTTCTAGAATAGTTAGTGTATGGAAGCATTATTATGAATATGGAAACACTTTTGGATTTAAACCTAGGTTTAAAATTTTAGAAAATAAATTATTGCTTGTTAATAATCCCATAGATGAAGAATCAAAATTTTACAATTATGTAGATTATTTAGATGAAATTAGAGAGAATGATTTTTTTTATAAAAATAAATTTAAAAAGGAAATAATTTCATTTCCATATTCAATTAGCATTTTAAAAAATTTCAAAAGAAATATCCAAATCATTTTTAGAGTTTATAAAAATAAAAATGCTCATGAAATAATAATGAAAAGAAATTTAGAATGGAGAGTCAAATTATATGAAAATAAGAATATTGTTTTACTATTAGAAATGATAATAGATGAATATGTAAATTACTCAAAGAAGGAAAAATTTCAACCTATTTTCATATTTTTACCACAGAAGGACGACATATTGTTTATAAAAAATAATTTTCATTTTTATAGTGAAATAGTAAAAAGATTAGAAAATAAATCAAATTTAGTTTTTATAGACATCATGGAAGATTTTCTCAATTATAAAAAATTAAATGATTTATTTTCAGAAAATTCTCAATATGGTGGACATTATTCTAAAGTTGGAAATGAGTTTGTTGCAAAATTAATTTATGATAAACTGAATATCAAATTTAATTATAAATTTTAATTTTTAATAATAAAGTTTAAATTCTTTCTAAGAAATCAAGATTTTGAAATTGAACCAAGAATTGAAATCAATTACTAGACCAAATTTTTTTATGGTCGGACATACAAGATCTGGAACTACTTCTTTAAAGGAAGAACTTAATCAGCATCCAGAAATTCATTTCTATTATCCAAAATCATGGAAAAAACCTAATGGTCCATTTGGTTTTGAGTCTAGTTTTAAAAATGATGATGAATTTCTCGAAGAATTTAGAGGAGTTAAAGAAAAACGGATCGGTCAAAAATGTAGTGATTATCTTTCTTGTCCATGGGCTGCGGAAAGAATTAAAAAATTTTCTCCTAATGCAAAAATAATAATGAGTTTACGAAATCCGATTGATGTCATGTATTCATTACATGCTACTATGCTGTATCGTGAAGCAATAGAAGATATTGAAGATTTTGAAGAAGCGTTAAAAATGGAAAAAGTAAGAAGGGAGAAATATGGCTACAATGTAATCCCTATGAAATATCATCCACATATGCTTTATAGAGAAACAGTAAGGTATCCCCAACAAGTTAAAAGATATTTTGAACTTTTTGGAGAAAAAAATGTTAAAGTGATAATTTTTGATGAATATATTAAAAACAAATCAGCAATCTTGCGAGATATTTTGAAGTTTTTGGATGTAGATGAGGATTTTGAAATAAAACATGTGAATACGAATGCTGGAAGAAAATATCGAAATAGAACAATTCATTATATCATGATGAGAAATAAATTTGGGATTAGAGGAGTATTAAGAAATATTCCAGGAATTTCAAAGGCATACAGAAAAATTAACAATAGTGAATATAAAAGAAAGCCGCTTGAATCATCATTAAAAAAATCTCTTCAAAATGATTTAAAGAAAGAAATTGACGAGTTAAGTTTAATGTTAAAAAAAGATCTCAGTTATTGGTACAAAAATTAGAAAAATGAATAAGAGTGGATTTATTTTAATTCATGAACAAAAAATATTTTTCAGATTAATTCAGGAATAGAAAATTACAAAAAAAAGTATTGTATTGAATAAAGAGAAGATTAAAATTTATTTGAAAGATAAAAATTTGAATATTTTATAAAAAAATTTCATACAATTTCCCAAATTAAATTTTTATAATTTTTTGTCTCCATGAAACTATTGATAAATAGATAGCACTTCCAGAGTGTCCAAGAACATAAGAATATGCAATTCCAATTTCAGAATTAAGTTGGAATGAAATTAAAATTCCAATAACCATAATACCTATTGAAATTACATGACCAACTACAATATGAAAATTCTTCTCCTTGGCTAAAAACGAGGACATTAACATTAATGTAATTGTTCTAGGGATTGTTGCAAAACATAGAATTGGAACAAGTAATACAGTTGTAGTAAATTCAGGTAGAAAAATTGGTAGTAATTCTGGAATAACTAATGCACCTGAAACACTTGCAAGAATTGAGAATAATATAGTCATACTTTTGACTTTTCGAGTTGAAGTTCCACGAGAGTCTTCACCTATTGTATATTTGACAATAATAGCTGGTAAAAAAATCATTAATGCATTAAACTGAAGTCCTAGAAAATAATTACCAAGAAATGATAATCCAAATAGAGGTACTGTAATAAGTTGATCAATATTATTCCTAGTTGCAGATGCAAGATTAGAAAGATAATTTGAAAAAATTATTTTTTTCTTTTCTGTAATAATATTAAAATTTAGTTTTTCCTTTCTAAGAATATTTATCAAATGTTTAATAAAAACAAAATTTGATAATGCATATCCAATTAAAATTCCTTCAAAACCTAAAACAAAAAAGAATAGTAATGATAAAGCAACAAATAATGATTTTTGTATAATGAAAATTGCACTGTGTTTAGAAAATAATCTTTTTCCGATTAATTCAACAATATAGAGGTTAAATATACTCGTACTAACAACTAATAAAGATAATCCAATATCTTTGAACATGAAGAAGAGAATTATTGCTCCAATCAGATTAGTTATGATTGTAATAAAATATAATATGGCCTCAATTTTTAATCCCTTTGAAACATATACTTGCATTGTAAATTGTCCACCAAAACTTGCAGCAACAGATGCAAGTCCCATTATAGCTAGAAAATAACTTAGTTGACCATAGCTTTCAGTGCCTAATATTCCGGCAAGATATATCCAGAAAAAATATGTGATTGAACTTCCTACTATATTTCCAATCCCAATAGTAAAAATTCCAGAAAGAGCTTTGTTTTTTTTAAAATTATTCCAATTCAATTGATCACCAAAAAAATTGTAAGTTTATCAGAATATAGAATATTTGATGCTGCAGAGCTAATTGTTTGTTCATATTCAATCCTTTCAATTAATTTGATTATTTAACTATAGAATCCCTAAATCATGTTTCTAATAATGGGCCTTTTTTACAGAAAATATTGATATCTTCTAATTTGGAATTTGGGTATTTTTTCATCAGATCGTCAGAAGTTACTAGATTTAATTTGTTATTTGCCCCATCGATTTCATAAATTTTGTAACCCATTTGCGTTAGTAATTTAAGGTGACTGTCTGGTTCAAATCCATGTTTTCTAATTGCATTTGGCCACCATTCTTGCTGAATTTTTAGGAAATCGTTCTTGCTCAATATTGAAGCCATTCCTTTGATGACTCGTGGTTCAGCACCTGAAATATCCATTTTAACAAAATTGATTTGACCCTTAAAATCTCGAAAATATTCATCTAAAGTAATTGAATCAATTTCAATAGTATTTTTAATTTTTTCAGGTTTGAATAAAAAATTCTCGGTACTAGTTTGTCCCGTAATGTATAAAGTTAATTTTCCATTCTTATCAGAAACAGCTTTGTTATTCAAGGTAACATTTTGATATCCATTTACAGTTACGTTTTTTTCCAAAATTTCAAAATTAGTCGGAGAGGCTTCAAAAGCAAAAACTCTTCCCTCCAGACCAACAAGCTTTGCAAATAATACTGTGTAATAACCGATGTGTGCACCGATATCTATTACCACATCTCCTTTCTTTATTTCATTCTTTACTAAATTTACTATTGTTTTTTCGTGGATGATATTTGATGATAGAAATAAAGAATCACGTTCATCAAGATAGATCTTATTACCTTCTATTTCAACAAACTCTGGATGTAATTTATGAGTCATATAACGAGATGTCTTTCTTACAATGCTATATTTAGAAAGATTGGAACCGTAGAATAATGTTATTATTTTTTTATATAATGAAAATAGAAGTTTTTTCATTATATAATTGCTTTAATCTCACGTATAAAAAGCATCAATCAATTTGTAAAATTTGAAAATTAAAAAATAACAATTTATTTTGCATTTATTCCAATCATAATATCCTCAAAAGTAATATTTGTCATTTCATTGTCATTTTGTTTCCATGAACGTTTACAAGTGTTAATATACCAGCTATAAATCTTTAATAAATCATATCTAAATGATCATTTTGGTCTACAAATGAATGAAATCTTGATGATTTCTAACGGTTAAAATTAAATAAAATTTATAATGTAATTTTTATTCAATTTAACGTGAAGAAAAAAAATATTTTTATTATAATTTTAGATTCTGTAAGAGCTGACAAATTTTTTGGCCCACATAAAACATCACAGACATCCAATATTGATAAATTAATCTCCAATGGTGTTTATTTTACAAATACCGTTTCACCATCAGATGGAACATTACTGGGATGGGCTGGGATTTTTTCGGGACAATATCCATTTAGAACAGGTATTAACTTAGGTGGATTTGCTAAAATAGATAAAAAAATTCTAACATTGTTTGATTTTTTGAAAAAAAATGGTTATAATTTTTATGGACATTTACCGGAAGTGGCTTCAAAAATTGGTTTATTCCCAAATTTTGAGAACAAGAATGTTTTTTTTAATAAATATACAAATTTCGAAGATGGATTGGGTCAAGAAATTATTTCTGAACTTTCATCTAATTTAAAATCTCCTTGGTGTTATATTCTACACTCATATGAGATGCATTTTCCAATTAAAATTGCAGAAAAATTTGATCAAGAGAAATTTGGGAAAATTAAGTATGATAAAGTGATGGCATCAATAGATTTTTGGGTTGGAAAATTCATAAATTGTATAAATATGGATGATACATTATTAATAATTACAGCAGATCATGGAACACATATCAATGAAGTAATAATTAATGATGAATCTGTAGATATAGAAAAAAATCAAATATTAGATTCTGTGGCTCCAAAGATTGGCAAAATTATTCCTGAGAAACTTTTACCTTTAAAAAGTAAAGCATTTTTTGCATTAGAAAAAATGAGGAAAAAACAAAAAGAAAAAGATGTTTCCAACTTAAATTTAAAACCACACCAAATAAGACAAGTAATGTTTCAAAGGGGAAATCTTGACAAATTTTTGTTTGATGAAAATGTTCATATTCCATTACTTATTGTAGATTCAGAATTACCACGTAATGTAAAAATTAACAAACTCGTAAGGTCTATAGACATATCTCCTACAATATTAGATATCATTGGTTCTGAATTTAATTTTGAAAGTATGGATGGTCAAAGTATACTGCCCATTATTAATAATGAAAGTGATGAAGAAAGATTTGGATTTATTGAAAATACACCATTAATTCAAAAAAAGGCAAATATAGCAATAGGTATCAGAACATCAAAATTCAAATATTTTAGAGATATAGATGATATTACAAAGCGAGTTCATTTATTTGATTTAGAAAAGGATGAATTTGAAGAAAATAATATAGTTTCTTCAAGACTTGATATTGTTGAGAAAATGGAAAAATATATTTCAAAAATTAATTATGTTGACAATTCAAAAGTTGAGGTTATTGATAAAAATGAATCAAAAATCATTAAAGATGAATTAAGAAAATTAGGTTATGATTAATTGGATTTTTTTAAATTTAATTTATATGTAATTAATTAAGCGATGTTTTAATTGAAGCCTAATGTTATTTTTGTTTTATTAGATGGAGCAAGATGGGATAGATTAAATCAATCAAAAGAATTTCAAGAAATTTGTCAGCAAGGAACACTTCTCAATAATGTTAGTACAGCAATGCCATATACTATTGGTTCAATCAATGTCACATTTTCTGGTTTGTATGGAAAAGAAAATGGTATTGATGCATATTTTAAGATGCTTCGATTAAAAAAATCTATTAAAAATCTTCCAGAAATTTTTCAATCTCAAGGATATTTTACTGCATGTGATGTTTTAACAGAAAAAATTATTCCTGACAGAGGTTTTGATATTCATCAAATACATAATGAATATGAAGATGAACTAACAATTAAACATCCAAATTTTATTAAACATTGTATAGAAAAAGCAAATGGGAAACCACTTTTTTTATTTCTTTATTTTTCTAAAATTCATACTATAACTGTTTCTGAGGTATTGAAAAAATATGATTGGGATAATAAAAAATTTTATGAGAATAAAGAAGAAAATTTGAGTAGATATGACTCTGTATTTAAAGAAGCTGGAAATTATGCCAAATTGATTACAAATGAATTGGAAAAGCTACAATTAAAAGATAATTCTATTTTGATATTTTTTTCAGATCATGGCACAGGAATTGGTGAAAGATTTGGAGAAAGAAATTATGGTTCATTTACTTATGAAGAAACGATAAGGACATTTTTCCTTTTTATCTCAAAAAACATTAGAAAAAACCGTATTTCAGATTCTCTAAGAGCAACAATAGATATTTTCCCAACTATTCTTGAATTAACTAAAATGGAATTGGAATTTGATAGACCTGGTGAAAGTTTTGCAAAATATCTTTCCGGAGAGGAAAGTGAATTGAAACCTAAATCATTTACATTTTCAGAGACGGGAGCCTTACATGGTCCCTGGCCTTCTCCCGAAAAATCAAATGTTTTTGCAATAAAATCTCCTACAAACAAGTTGATGTATTTACAAACTCCTGATAAATGGTTATTTTTTGATTTGAAAAATGATCCAAAAGAATTAGAAAATATTTTTACAGGAAAAACGGAAATTGAAAAAAATATGAAAGAAAATTTGGCAGATTGGATTAATCGGAGCGAGTAATCTATTGAAAATCAATTTTTATTTCATTTTTTAAAAAATAGTTAATTAATTTTTCTTTGTGTATTATTACTAGTTCTGGATTATCATCATAAATATTGTTTAGTTCTGCAGGGTCACTTTTGAGATCATAAAATTCCCATGTGTTTGGAGACTTGTTATAAATTAATTTTTTTGAGTCAAATTTGATGCAAAATACATTATGATTCTCGGGAGAAGGCCAGGGACCATATAAGCCGCCAGTCTCGACAAATACATCTCTATCAGGAGAATTGGAATTAGTTATGAAATCTAGAAGACTTTTCCCTTGTAGTTGAGAAATTTCACTAGCAGAGATGTTTGCTAAGTCAAGAATAGTTGGAAAAATATCTATTGTACTACATTGTTTTGATACAAATGCAGGAGTTGCATCTGGAATTTTTATCATGCAAAAAACATTGATTGTATAATCATAAACATATACACCATAAAATTTTTCACCCTTTTTTTCTCCTATACTTGTACCATGATCTGCAAAAAATATTAAAATTGTTTTATCGTCAATTTTTTCTTCTTTAAGAGTATTGATTATTGTTTTAACATAATCATCACATGAAGGCAAGTAGGAGTTAAATCGTTTATCGTTTTCTTCAATATTCTTAAAATAATCATCATCAATTGACTCTTGTTTATATTTTTGAATAACAGCATCGACTAAATTCTTATGAGTTTCAGTAAAATGCAAAAATAGAAAAAATTTTTTTTTAGATGCAAGTTGTTGAATAATGCTTCTGTGTCGCTCTTTAAAATTTACAGTTTTTTCATCAAACACATTTTTATCAATAAATCCTTGTGCAGGAATTACGGAATCATCAATTATATCATAACATGTATAGTAACCAGCTTTTTCTAAAAATTGGGTAAAAGTAAAAAGTTCATCTTTTTTAAAACGAAAAATGTTATAGTATCCATTAACACCGTTTTTCGAAGGATAAGTTCCAGAAAATATAGAATATAATGAAGCAAAAGTATAAGGTGCAACTGTATTCATTTCAGAAAAATAGTAACATGATTCTTTAAATTTTTTTAAAGTAGGACAAAGATCAATTTTATTTTTACGAAAACCATCCAGATTTATTAGAATTATATTAAAATCAGATGTCATAAAAATATTGGAAACATTCTCTTATTAAATTGAATGAATTTAATTTGCGACATTAAAAAATTTGGATAAAGTTTTATCTTTATACATTGACTCATATTTTAAAAAATCTGCATAAGAATCGACTTCTAGCCAACCATTAAAAACTGGTATAGCTTTTATTTTGTATCCATCATTAATCATTCCTCGTAAAAGATCGGTCATGAATGAGTTTTCAAAAGTCAGGTTTGGATTAAGAGGATTTGTTCCAGAGTTTGAAGTTTGTTTGGCCTTATCATAATAATCTTTTAAAAATTTTATACCATCATTTTGAAATTTCATTAGACCAATATATTGACCTTGAATGAATTTTATGTCATTGGTTTTTTGTCCAATATCTGTAATATATCCATCAGAGTTTATCACTAAACTTTCAACATCATCTAACGGATTAGAAAATCGAATTTTCCAATATTCTTCCCAATTTTTATCTATTATTAAAGAAATGTCATCTTCACATTGAAATAATTTGGTAAAAACACTCTTTTCAAAAACTATATCACCGTATGAAATTATAGTGCTATCTAATAATTTTTTCCTAGCACAAAAAAGTGTTTCTACCATATTAGATTTATTATAATTCGGATTTTGAAAATAATGAAGTTGAGGCAAGTTTATTTTTTCGGAAAAATATCCTTTTACAACCGATATATCATAGATTTCAAAACTGTGAAAAACATCTAATTGCCATTCAAGTAAACTCTTTCCAAAAAGATGTACAAGGCATTTGGGATTAGATTGTGTTAATGGATATAATCGCTTTCCTTCACCAGCTGCTAAAACTATTACATTCATAATTATGATTTGGCGGATGTTGTAAAAAAGTTTTGAAACATTTTTTGATCAAAAGTTGTTTGTTGTCGTTCTGGATGCCACATTACACCTCTTATAGGAAATTCGTTGTGAAAGAATCCTTCTATAGTATCATCGTGTTGAGAAATAGCAAATGGTGTCAAATTTTTACCTAAAGTACCTTTTTTAATGATATTATTATGATAGGAATTAACTTGCATTAGATTTTGTGTCTCTGCAAAAAATTCATTATTTTGTATTTTAACAATATGATTAGTGTTTACGTGATCATTATTAGAAATATTTTGGATTGAACCACCAAAATATGCATTAATCACTTGCATACCCCTACAAACACCAAAAATTGGGAGCATTTTGTTTATTCCGTAATCAAGAATAGATTTTTCTATACGATCGCGTTCAGGGTTATCTCCAATGTTATCTCCACCAGAGAGAATAAAACCGTTTAAATCCATTTCAGAAAAAAAATCTTGAGGTTTTGAAATACTATTAGGTATGACAATTGGGTATGCATGTATTTTTTCTAGAAATTTGGACCAATCATGGCTTATAGCATCTCTTTTTTCTACATAGCTGATATTTTCAGTAACCCTGGAGGTTATGCCAAGTTTCAAAAATCCAGATTTAGTCACAATTTTATTTAATATAGCCTAGTAATTTCAATATTCGTTTCTCTTCAACATATCTATCAGATTTAGAATGCTCAAGAATAACAATCTGAGCATTATCACAATCTAACAAAATTTTTGATGCAGATTGAAGTTTTTGATATAATATTTCGCCACAACCAATTGCTGCAGGAATTCCCAATTCTGCACATCTAATAGCCATATGAGAAGCTACTCCTCCATATTTTGTAATTAATCCAAGAATATTATTTGAAAATATCCAATCAAATCCAGGATCAGCATTTTCTAAAAGAATGATTTTATTTTCTAAATTATTTTTTTTAAGATTACTTTTTAGAGATATTATCTCGGATGAAATTTTTTTACTAGTAATAAAATTTGGTTTTGATGATGGATATGTAATAAAATCAAAATCATCTTCGGATGAAATAATAGGTGGAAGTACCAAATGATCCATTGTAGTCTGTTGAATTTTTTGTTGTTGAATTAATTTTCTCCATTTAGAAAGAAGCTGTTTTTTATTTAATTTTTTTATATCGTTAAAAATTGTCCTTATGTCTAAGTAAGATATTTCATTTGTAGAAAAATTTAATTTTGCACTAGCTTCTGAAATAAGTTGTAACGCATCACTAAGATTTTTTGTAAATTCAAATTTTAAATTTTCACGCCCTATGATAGCACTTCTAGCAAAATCAAAAAAATCAATATTAAGAAATGCACATCCATCTTTTTCAAGATAATTAAAAACTGATTTTGGTTTTACAAATTGTTTTTTTGGATATATTGTAGTTTTAAATTTTAAGTTGTCTAAGAAAAAAGAATCAGAATCATATCTAGGTGCAGTAATATCATAAGTTCCAGGTCTAAGATGTCCATATTTTTTTAAAAAATTGGATTTTGATATTTGATTATTAATGTACAGAATTTGATCATTTTGAAATTGTGATAGAGGAGTTTCAATAGAATTTAAGAAGTCGTCCCCAATTTTTTGAGTGATCACACTGTTTCTTACTAAACTTTTAAGAATAATTGATGAAATAAACGCAATTCTTGCTATTGTGGAAAAAGGAATGGTTCCGTAAAGTATACAATTATTCAACAATTTCTCAGATGCTAAAATTAAATTTTTATAAGATCTTTTATCCTTAGTTAATGCCTTTAAAGTGGTTGAACGTTTTTGTCTCAATTGTTTAATCAGTTTTGAATTATTTCTTAAAATTTTAGGAAAATCTAGAATAATTTTGTTGGTAAAATCAATTAAATTATTTTTAAAATTTTTAATCTCATGAGATGAAAAATATGGGTTTAATTCTGACATTCTTGATTCAATTAAATGTTCATTACATGTAAAAAGAATATCAAATTCAACTTTATCGTGAAGAAATGTATTATGTGATAATTTGTTTAAATAATAATCCATCAATTTTTCTTTCATAGATTGAGAAACAAGTTTTGGAATTAAGGAATTAAAACTAGCTTTTACATCCACATATGGTTTATTTCCAAATTTAACCATGAGTTTTTGATGAGAAAGTTTCTGATACCCAATGTTAGATCTACCTAAATGCCAAGCTGAATCCATTACTAAATAATCATATAGAGAATAGTCCAAATTGTTTGGATTATTTCCAATTATTTCTGCTGGATTCCAATCTGCCATGTCAGAAAAAATCATTAATCTTCCAAGAAGTTTTTTTGATTTTGATTTTTTTCTAAAAAGTTGTTTATTCTTAAGAATAAGTCTACTAAGGTGATTTTCGGAAATTAAGGATAAATTTTTTAGTGAAACAATTGGTCGTACTTGAAAAATGATAATTTTATAGGATTTTGTTATACCAAATTCAATATCAAGAATTTCTGAATTTAATAATTTTTCAATTTCTTTAACAGAATATAAAAGAAATTTCCATTTTTTAGGAAGTCTGTTTAGATTTGTTTTTCTAAAAATTCTTACAGAATTATTAACAACGCCCTTTGTTACACCATCAGTTGTATTTCCATCTTCATAATTTATTACATAGTATGGAGAACCCATATCTGGAGTTCTAGAAAAGATTACGCCGCTAGTAATTATATTTCTAGATTGAGTTTGAATTAAAACTTGATTTTGCGGATTGATATTTTGTTTCTTTTTATACGAATCAATTACAGTCTCTATTGATTCAATTACACTTTTTTTTGATTTAGGGTTAACATTTTGGATACTTTGATATAGACCAGCATCTGAACTATTTATAGAATCTTCTCCAATAGCAGAACTCCTAACAATTATTGGCTTTGAGAATTTTTTTTGAATATCTGCAAGTATTTTTGAACGATTATTTTCCCATTCTTGTATTTGAAAATAAAATAATTTTTCAATTTTAGAATGTTTTAGATTTTTACTAAGAAATTCTAGAACATAGGATTTGGATCTATGGAAATCATTATTATCATATTTGTTTTTAGCCAATTATTACACCTATAAGCTAAAGCGCTAAAAGTCTAATTTAAAGAATTAAAAATAACAAATAGCTAAGTATATCCTAATTTTCTTAATATATTATCTACTTTTTCTCTTTCTTTTTTATCAAATTTCATTTCAGGAAGAATTTTTTTATTTCTAACAGAATTTAGGGTTAGCTCTAATTCATTGATTTTTTCAGGTTGTATTAGAGCAAGATTATTTTCTTCTAACGGATCTAATTCAATATCATATAATTCAAAAGAACTTGGTGAATTTTTTAAATCTCTAATATATTTGTGTTTTTTATTTCTTAGTCCAATATATTTTGTAGATTCATTTGTAGTTGATGGTGGAGATTCAATATGTGCAATAAGATCTTTAATTTTTTTATCATTCCATAATGGAACCAAACTTGTTCCATCAATTGAATCAGGTGGAGGTAATGATAAAATATCTAGAATTGTTGGAAAAATATCAATTTGTCTTACTATTTCTGAAACTATATGATTTTTTCTAATATTGTTTCCAGAGAAAAGTAATGGAATTTTCAATAAATCATCATACATTCTATGACCAGCTGACATTCTTGAATCCAATAGTATTCGTTTTTCATATGTGGATAATGAATCAAATGTAATTCTTGAAGATTTTAATTTATTTCTTGAAGTTCTCAGTAGTGAACCCATTTTTCTCTTAATTGGTAAAAGATTTTGTGGGATTTTATTTCCTAATTTCCATAAAGCTTGTTCTGTTTCAGAAGATTCTAAATTTATTATTCCATGTTTTGTTTCTAAGACTGGAATATATTCACCGTGATCAGATGTTAAAATAATTATTGTATTTTTTTGATCTATATTTTCAATTAAATGGGAAAGCCAATCATCTATTGCAGAAACCATTCTTTCATATTGGCTAGAACCAAATTTTTCATCATTGAAATTAGATGGAACTACAACTGGAGTGTGTAGGTCAAACAAATGGATATAAAAAAACCAAGGAGAGTTTAGCTCATTATGTTTAAATTTATTTAAAATTTCATCCCCCAATCCAGCAAATAGACTATAATAGTTTTCATAAGATGTATCGGGGTTTTGAAAATCACAAACTAGTCCAAAATCATCAGCAATTTCTGGAGCTGTTGCATATGTAGAATATCCATTTTTGTTTAAAATTTTTACTAAATTGGGAATATTAGGGTCGAATTTACTATAAGAACTACCGCCTAAACCAATTCGAAAAGGATAGGTTCCAGTTAGCAAACTACTTACAGCCAAAATCGTAGACGCCGCGGAACTTATTGCTTGAGTAAAAAAAACTCCGTTTTGTATTAATGAATCAATGGTTGGAGTTATGGATGTTTTTTGTTTACCAAAACACTTGTCTGAGCGTAAGGAATCAATAACAATTAGCAAAATATTAGATTTTGACATAAATAAATTAAGTGTTTAGAATATCTAAATCTTCTTCAAGAATCACATATGAATTGTTTTCTGGTATTTTCACCTTATTGATCTGTATATTCCTATAGATTTAACTTGTTCATATCTATTTTCATTAGTCTACAGACAACATATTTTTCTTAATCAATATTTTAATATGAAAGAATAAAGAAAAAATCAATGAATTCTTAAAATTGTAAAATAAATAGAAATTTAATTGATAGTCAGACTTGAATGAAAATTCTTAATATACAACATAATTTGGATAAGCGTAATGAAAGATGAAAAGATATTTTCTATGTTTAAAGGAAAAAATGTACTTATAACAGGAGGGACTGGTTCGTTTGGTCAAGCATTAACAAAAAAACTTCTAAAATCTAATGTTAACCAAATTAGGATCTTTAGTAGAAATGAATTTAAACAAATTGAAATGGAATCAAAAATTTCTGATAAAAGAATGAGATTTTTTATTGGAGATGTAAGAGATTGGTCAAGATTAAATTTAGCTTTTGAGGATGTTGATTATGTTTTTCATGCAGCAGCTTTAAAACATGTTCCAAAAGTCGAGTATAATCCATTTGAAGCTATAAAAACAAATGTAATTGGTTCGCAGAACGTTATTGATGCTTGCATAAAAAATAGTGTGGATAAGGCAATATGTGTTGGAACCGATAAAGCTGTTTCCCCACTAAACACTTACGGTGCCACAAAATTATTGATGGAAAAATTATTTGTAACAGCAAATAATTATCTCAATCCAGAAAAACATCCAACAAAGTTTATTGCTGTGAGATATGGAAATGTATTGGGAAGCAGTGGTTCTGTTGTACCAAAATTTATTCAACAAATTCGAGAAAAACAAAAAATTACTATTACTAGTAATAACATGACAAGATTTAGCATATTAATGGATGAAGCATTAGAATTTGTTATTAATGCATTATACATCGGAAAGGGTAGTGAAATTTTTCTTCCTAAAATTAGATCTTATGAAATAAGCGAATTGAAAATGGCTCTTTTTGAATTGTTAGAAAATCATGGTGAAAAAATTATTGGAATAAGACCTGGTGAAAAATTAAATGAAGTTTTGATAAACGATTATGAAATTCCAAATACATGGGAGGTAAGTAACATGTATATGATTTTGAATGACATTGTAACAAATTTTCCTATTTCTGAATTAAGAAAAATATATCCCGGAATAAAACATGTTAAAAACATGAAAGATTATTCATCACATACTGTAAATAAAATTACTAAAGAAGAATTAAAAAGCAAAATTAAAAAAGCAAAATTAATTTAAGATTAGTTAGATCATTAGTATCTTGACACATCTATTTTATAAATAATAAGAATAAAACATACAAAAGTTCTGGATTAGCATTTTATGTTACTTATTAATTCTTTTGATGGAGATTTGGTTTGTTTTAAATAGAAATTCAAATATTCTTCTATTTTGTTTAGTTGTTGTTCATATAATTCTTCATTCTCAATAAGTTGAATTAATTTTTCTTTAAAATTGGAATCAAAATCAACTGATAATACAGCTCCAGTTTTTTCAAAATCATAATTCCATGAATTTTTTTGTAACTTAATGTTCAAAATTGGTGTCTTGGCTAACATCGATTCTAAAATTACGGTAGAAGTATCAAAGTTATCTGGTGAAATATTCACTAAAAGATAAGACTTTTCTAATAAAGGTTTAATTGATTCTGTTTGCAATATTAGAATATCTGTTTTTAATTCATTTAAGATTGATGTTAAGATTTGATTATGAACATTTTGTTGTGGATGTAATTTAACAATGATTTGAACATTATCTATAGATTTTAGAAAATTAATTATAGTATTTAAAATATCATTATATCTAAGATGTAATTTTAATTTAGTTCCTTCAACATGTTTGATTAGAGGTCTAGGCGTTATCAAAATAATTTTTTTATTTGTAAGAGTTTTTTTATGAATAAAATTTTCGTGTTTAAGAGAACCTGTAACTATAATTTGTTCATTTTTTATATTGTGAGTTTTTAATAAATATCGTTTTATTTCATCGCTCCACACTGCAATTCTGTCATTTAATAAATCATAATCATCTAAAGTATCCGTATAAGAATTAAAGTCATGATAATTAGAAAATGCATGTTGAAGTAAAATTATTGGAGTGTTCTTTTTTACATTCGAAAAAATTTTTTCAGATTCACCAGATAAATTAAGTGTAAGTACTGATTTTATATTTTGAAATTTATCTAATTCAATAAAATAATGTATTTGTTTTAAATATTCATCAAGCCTAGTTTCTAAAACTTTTAAAATTTTATTTTTTATTATTTCACTTACTATACATAAATAATTAAAATCTTCAAAATCCATAGTTTTGATTGATTGTAAAATATTATGTATTATATAAGGAAATTGTCTTTTAGTTTTTTCATTTAGTCTTAACATTTTTGAAGTTAGTACCAATGCTTTTGATCTTTTAACAGATTTTAATGATGAAAGTGATGAAATTGCGGGTCTTCGAAAATTGGCTAATAATGGAACATATCCAGATTTATGAATTTGTATAAGTAATTTTTCATATAAACTAGGTTCAAATTCAAGTAAAAGAATCACTTTAGAATTTTTTAGGAATTTTTGATTTGATAAAAACATTGGATAAAAATGTTCTAAAATATTTTTTAAAATTTTAAAATGCTTCCTTGAAAATTTCAAATTTATATTAATAAAACCAATTTTTTTTCTAAAATTTACATAATCAAAACTTAATTCATCTGGATCTTCTTCATAAATTTCAACAAAATTATTTTTAAAATTTTGTGCTTTTAAAATAGCAATTATTCCTTTGGATGCAAAAATTTTTGTTGGATTATATTTTTCAATAATGTTTTTCATCATCAAGATATTAGAATATGTTTCCATCAAATATTCACGAATTTCATTTCGATCTATGCAATTTAATACATTTATTCCTTCAATACTGATTTCAGAATTTTTAATAGATGAATAATTTTGCCAAATGTTTCTACAAAAAATAAATAATTTTTTCCTTTCATCATCAGTAAGAAAATCATCTATGTATTCAAATTCAATTTTATATTTATTTAAAACAGATATGGATTCATAATCTAATGGAAAAATAATAGAATCATTATTAATACTAGAAAGTTTTTCTTTCAATTCTGTTTTAAAATTCTTTAAAAAATATATTTCTGTCATAATTTTATTAGAGATGTACAAAATTTAATGTTTTCAATATCCTATTTAATTGTAAAATTTTTAAAAATATAGTATATGAGAAAATGAATTAATTAAACAAAATATTGAAATATCCTAGTAAATTGAGTCATTTATGAAAATTTGTAAGAATTGCATCCAACCTGATTCTCGTCCTGGAGTATATTTTACTGATGATGGGGTATGTGGTGCATGTTTATGGGAAAAAGAAAAAAAGGAAATTAATTGGAATGAAAGATTTGGAGAATTAGAAAATATCGCAAAAAACATAAAAAAAAATAATTCTAGTAGTAATTATGATTGCGTTATTGGTGTCAGTGGAGGAAAAGATAGTACCAGACAAGCAATAATTGCACGTGATGAACTTAACTTAAGATGCTTACTTGTAAATTGTGAACCACCTAACATTACTGAAATAGGTAAAAAAAATATTGAAAACATTAAAAATTTAGGATTTGATGTAATTTCAATTCGTCCTAATCCTCAAATTATTAAGAAACTTATAAGATTTGATTTTTTTAAACATCTCAATCCTGTAAAAGTTACAGAATTTTGTTTATTTGCTTCAACATATATTATTGCAGAAAAATTTGAGATACCATTAATTATTCAGGGAGAAAATCCAGGATTAGTTTTAGGGACTAGATTAACTGGTGTGGGTTCAGATTCAAACGCATTAAAAGCAGAGGAGATGAATACACTATCATTAGGTTGGCGTGAATATCTTATTGACGAAATAAATGAGAAAGATCTTTTTTTGTATCACTATAATCGTAAAAAATTAGAAGAGAAAGGCATTAAGGGGATCTGGCTTAATTATTTTATTAAAGATTGGGATCCTCAGACAAATGCAGAATTTTCAAAAAAGTATGGTTTAGTTTGGAGAGATCCAAATTTTGATCCAAACAAAATTGGTACATACAGACCATATTATCAGTTGGATTCGGATTTAACACAAGTAAATCAACTTTTAAAATTTATCAAATTTGGTTTTGGACAATGTATGGATCATGTTTGTTATGATATTAGAATAGGTAGTATTTCTAGAGAGGAGGGAATCGAGTTAGTAAAAAAATATGATGGAAAATGTGGTGAAATGTACATTGAGCAATTTTGCAATTACATAGAAATTAATAAAGAAGATTTTTGGAATATCGCTAATAAATTTAGAGGAGATATGTGGATAAAGAAAAATGGTGAGTATCATAATAAATATTGGGATTTGTTTTAAAAGTATGTTTTTTCAATATATTCAAATATGTTATTAGATTCAAAAAAGTTCACTAAATTATGATAGGATGTATTATTCAAGCAAGAATGAGTTCAAGTAGATTACCAGGAAAAGTTATGAAAAAAGTAGATGATGAGAATCCATTATTGTTCTATGTAATCAATCAATTAAAATTTTCACAGTTAATAGAAAAAATTGTTGTTGCAACAACTACAAAAAAAGTAGATGATAAGATTTGTGATTTTGTCATGAAGCAAAATTTAGATTGTTTTAGAGGTAGTGAATTAGATGTTCTTGACAGATTTTATAAATGTGCAAAACAATTTTCGTTTTCTACAATAATTCGAATACCAGCAGATAAACCTCTGATCGATCCCACAATAGTTGATGAAATATTGAAATTTTTTCAAACAAATTCATATGATTATGTTACAAATTTTCTTGTTTCAACATTTCCAAGTGGAACTGAAGTGGAAGTTTTTTCTTTTAAAGCTTTAGAAAAAGCATGGAAAAATGCTAAACTTCCATCTGAACGCGAACATGTAACACCATATATGTACAATAAAAAAACTAAGTTAAAAATTTGGAATATAGAAAATGAAAAAAATTTGTCACATTTTAGATGGGCAGTAGACAAAATGGAAGATTTAAAATTAGTTAGAATTCTTATTTCAAGAATAAAAAATAGACCAATTCTAACTAAAGATATTATTCGCCAGATAAAAAATGATCCAAAACTAATAGAAATAAACAAAAATGTTGATTACTATGAAGGAATTAATAAAAGCAAAGTAGAGGATAATGAATTTCTAAAAGTGAACAGTAAAAAGAGAAGACTATGAAAAAGAAAATAAAATTATTTGATCCATATATTAACAGTTTAGAAAAAAATCCATTATTGAAACTTTAGAATCATTTTTGGGCGTCGGGTACACAGGTGGTTGTTTTACCAGTTCATTTTGGAAGAATGTTATGAGATTTTAAAGGAAATTCAAAAAATCTTTTAATGTTAACCCTCTTTTTTTACTTTAAAAATATTGTGATAATCCTATCTAATCCTCTACCATCGATTAAAGTTTGACCTTTCGTTGTCATTTTATTTCTAAGTTTTAAATCTTCCAAATTATTAATTAATAATAATAATTTTGTTGCAAATTTTGTTGAATATTCTAATGCTAATCCAAATCCAATGCGAGCAAATTCACTTGCCAGAATTTTTTGTTGTTTGTTAAAATGAAGCATTATACATGGAATACCAATATAGGCTAATTCATAAATTGTCATTCCAGGATGTGATATTATTAAATCATGAGAACGATAAAGTTGTTTTGGATTAGATATTTTTTTAATAATTTTAACATTGTTGTTTTGAGAAAGATTTTGAAAATTTTTTGAAATCTTTAATGATGGTCTAAGTAACAAAGTAAAATCATAATTAGAGTGTTTAATCAAATATTCAAATTGCTTCATAATTTTTTTGTTAAAGTATTTACTGCTAATCGAAATTAATATTTTTTTTAATTTGATATTGTTTTTTCTAGTTGGTTGTTTTTTTCCAGAAATTTCTTTTCTTAAAATAACGAAATTTCTGCCTTTTAAAAGTTTTGTAGTTTTCCTGTTATAAAAATATTTGTGGAATTCTTTTGGAAGTTGAAAATTTATTAGAAGTTTTGAAAATATGTTTTTCTTTCCGGTGTCATCTAAAATTATTGTTTGTTCAGAAGGTAAAAGTTGTGAATATAATGAAACAGAATGTGGTAGATCAATTACAAAATGTGATATCGAATTTGAATACTTCATCATTTGATAAATTTTTCTTTTTTCGGTTTTTCCATTTAATACAATGTATGGGATATGCAAATTCATGTGTTCTGTTAGTGCGTTAATGTCTGAAACAAAAAAAACAACTTTTTTCTTTTTTTTGATCAGTTCGTCTGCCAACGCTAAACATCTATAGAAATGACCAGAACCAATTTGTTCCCCTAGATCAAATCGAAATCCATAATCATATGCAATTGTTTTCATTTTTATTTATAATTACAAAATTGATCATTATTAAATATATGAAAAAATTATCAATTTTAAATCTTGAAGAAAGTTAAAAGTGTTAAATTTGGAAAATATACAAAAATTCATCATACTTGTGTTTTTAATAAAATAAATGCTAAAAGTAATCTAGGTAAATTCATGTTTGGTGATAATTGCACTGTTCATGAAAATTGCAGGTTTTATTTTTCTGACGCAAATTTTTCTATGGGAGACTATGGGACAATTCATAATAATACTTTTTTAACAGGATATCGAGATTGTGAATTCGGACATAATTGTTGGATTGGTCAAAATTCAATTATCAATTCTACTGACTATCTTACTGTAGGAGATAATTGTGGAATTGGGGCATGTTCAAAAATATGGACTCATGCAGCATGGGGCGAACTTTTAGAAGGATGTAAAATTGCAATAGGAATTCCTGATTTTGAATCAAAATCAGGAGCAGTCACAATTGGAAATGATTTTTGGGGAATAGGACAAATAACTATTAGTCCTGGAGTAAAAATTGGAAATAAGGTCATTGCGTTAACAAATTCATTGATTACCAAAGATATTCCTGATAATACAATTGTTGGTGGAATACCAGCAAAACCAATTTCAATAGATGGAGATTTTAAAGCATACAAAGAACTTTCAGAAGTAGAAAAATACAAAATGATTAAAAATTTTGCCAAACAGTTTTCAAATTTATATCAGGTGAAATTCTCATTTGACGATTCTACAAAAATAATTCAATTAGGAAATGAAGAAATTGAAATTCATGGTAGTGTGAAGACTAGAAAAAATAATAAAACAACATATTTTGACGTCATAAAAAGAACTTATACAAAAAAACATAATCCCTTAGAAAAAAAATTCATGAAATTTATTTTAAGTTATAAAGCAAGATTTACACCAGAATAATTTATTTATTGGACAGTAAGAATAGTAATATTTTATGAAAGCGTTTGTAATCGCGGAAATTGGATCAAATTGGGAAGGAGATATAAAAACTGCAAAAAAACTTATTCAAAAATGTAAAAATGCAGGAGCTGATGCCGTAAAATTTCAAATGTGGAGAGCAGAAGACTTGTATTCTGTAAAACATCCTTTATGGAAATTTATAAAAAAATCAGAGTTAACAGTTGAAAAAGCGAAAAAAATTAAAGAGTTTTGTGATAGTATAAAAATAGAATTCTTTTGTAGTGTTTTTTTCCCAGAGGGAGTTGAATTTTTAGAACAACTTAAGGTAAAAAGATACAAAATTGCTTCTAGAACATGTCTATTTAAAGATCCATTTTCACTTGAAACAATGAGATCTATAGCATTAACAAAAAAACCAATCATAATAAGTATGGGAATGGGTGGAAAAAAATCTAGAATTTCAACAATTTTAAAACATAATAAAACAACTTTTTGTTATTGTATATCAAAATATCCTACGGATTTTACTGAAATTAATTGGAGAAACGCATTACGATACGAAGGGTTTTCTGATCATACTATGTCAAATGCTGCGTCTATATTGTTTGTTGCCTTTAAAAAACAACAGCATACAAAAAATATCTATATAGAAAAACATGTCAAACTTGAAAATTCGCGTGGTCCAGATGCACAAACCTCGATAACTACGGAACAGTTTAGTGAGTTAATTTCCCAAATTCGTGTTATAGAAAAAACTTGTTTTAGTTGAAAGAATTGATTTATTTTTGAAAACCTTACAATATGCAATTTACTGAATCTATTATTTGTTCAACATCTTCATTTGTAAGATTAGGATGATTAGGAATGGTGATAATTTCAGAACCAATTTTTTCTGTTAAAGGCAGTTTGATTCCATTTGCGTAGAAAGACATTGTATGTATTGGTTTATAATGTATGCCAGTTTCTATTCCCTTCTCAAGTAATCTTTTCCTAATTTTATTTCTGTTTTTAACACAAATCCAATAAAAGTGATAGGAACAGTCCTCGTTAAATGGCATTTTTTGTTCAATATTTAATTCCTTGAAATATTTATTGGCAATTTTTTTCCGCCGTTTATTAAGGCTGTCTAATTTTTCTAGTTGAATTAATCCGATGGCTGCAGAAAACTCATTCATATAATAATTCCAACCCAGATAATTTACATCATAATCTACATCTTTTCTATTTGAGATCCCACACCATCTTTTAGAAGTGAGTTCTTTATAATAGGCTGAACTATTTTCCCCATTTAGCATTATTGCCCCTCCGTTTGGCATTGCAAGATTCTTGACAGGATGAAAACTAAAGCAAATAGCATTTCCATGACTACCTATCTTTTTTTTCTTATAAAGAGATCCAACAGCATGCGCTGCATCTTCAATGAGCACTAAATTGTGTTCGTTGCAGAGATCTTTTATCTTATCTAAATTTGCCGGCATTCCAGCAAAATGAACTGGTAAAATAGCCTTTGTCTTTTTTGATATTGATTTTGTTATCGCATTGGGATCTATACAAAGAGTAGTAGGATCAATCTCAACAAAAATAGGTCTTGCATTGTTGTACAAAACTGCATGAGCCGTAGATACAAAAGTTAGCGATGGAAGAATAACTTCAAAGTTTTTCAAATCAAATAATGACAATGCTAGATGTAATGCGGCCGTTCCACTGTTTAATGCAACACACTGTTCACTCTGTACATATTTTCTAAATCTATTTTCAAATTCAGAAACTAATCCTCCACCTGTACCCGAAGCCCAAAAATGACTCTCTAAAACTTTAACAATGGCAGTTTTTTCCAAAATGCCAGTTGTTGGATCAAAAAGCTTTATTTTTTTTACCATAATAATTCAACTAAATCATGTGTATTTCTGCATTGTGTAGCAATTTATTATAACTTGGTCTTTCATAGATAATTGCTAAATTAACAATTAATTTTTTATCCAATTATTCATACTAATAAACGCAAGAAAAAATATTGATATGTAATTTTTGTTTTGTATCAATATTTTTTTCACCTATTGTTATTCACCAAAGGATTCATCAGTAAAACTGCAGATAATTAATAACCAATGCTTAAATAACTTAAATCTTCTTTTATAGAAAATAGAGCATGAAAAGCTATTATCAGCATCTACAATCTAGACACGAATTTGGAGAAAGTGTTGATATACTGAAAAAACCAGTTTTCCGTAGTTCTGCAATATTTCCTGTGGTTAAGAGCGACTCGTATACAACTAATATCCTATTTCTTGGATACTGGTTGCTAAAACGTAAGATTCACGAGGTAAACATGTTAGTCACATTACGAGATAAAAATGGTACAATACTTAAGAGATATTCATCAATAATAAACTCACCAAGATCATATTCAATTGAACTTGATTTATTATTATCCGATACGCAGTACGCACAGAAAACAGAGTTTATCGGTTCGATAGAGGTTGAATTTTTTTCAACTAGAGATATGGTTTTCCCCTATCCAGCCCTTGTCCTTAATTATTATAGTAGTCAATTTAATACATGTGTTCATACAACGGGCAGAATTTACAATAATTTTGAAGATCTTAATGAAAATGATAAGACTAAAGTTCCTGAGACAGGATTCGACATATACGCAAATGACAACATTGATTCTTTTGTTGCTTTTGTCAATGGTACAAAAACAAATGAAGACGGTTTTATTAAATACATCATAACAAACTATGATTCACAGAAATTTGATGGTACTTTTCATTTAGGACAAATAAAACCTTACGAAACTGTATTTTTAAAACTTAAGGATTACATGCCTGAATTGACTAGAATACTAAACGGAAAATCTGGAACAATAACAATCGAACATAATTTTGAAGGATTTTACCCACGCTTCTTAGCAGGAAATATTCAACGTTCTCTTCCTTCAATCAGTTTTACTCACACATACTATGATTGTTCATCTTGTTCAATGGAGTCAGATTATTGGAATAGAACCAGCGATGCGTATCATGACTGTGCAGTGTATATTCCCATCTTTGCTGAAGATAGTTTTTATACAGAACTTGTCATTTACCCAAATTTTTCTCCTTCCAGTTTTGATCTTTACGTTAAGCTTTTTGATGAAGGCGGAAATCAACTATATGAGCTTCCATCCTTTTTAACTATATACAGCAAAGAGTCTAAGTTAATTAAAATTAATTTTAAAGAATTGCTTGAAAAATACCGTCTAGATCCTACTAAAGTGAAAACTGCACACATCATAAGTGACTTCAAGGACAAGATCCCTACTCGATTGAAATTCGGTTTGAATGTAGGCATTCAAGGGTTAAAATCAAAGTTACCATGTAACATTTGCTTCAATTCCTTGGTAGGCAATCCATTAATTGAAAATAAACCAGGTTCTTTTCATTGGTGCCCACTACTCAATAATGGCAACGCAGTCATTTCTGTAGCTAATTTCTCTCCCAAAAAAAAATACCAGAAATCTGCTAATGTAAAACTAAAATTTTATAGCGTAAAAAAATCAGAAGTTATTGAAAAAAATATTCTTCTCCCTCCACAAGGCGAGTTTAGACTTGATGTAAAGAAAGAAAACAAGCTCAAATCATTTCTTGAGGAAGGGCCTATGTGGGTAACTTTTGAGGCAGATAATCCCCACATTCAGGGATTTTATTTCACATTCAATCAATCCGGAGCTGTTGCAGGTGATCACCTTTTCTAATTCTAAATCCACACATCACTAATTATACTCATTTAAAATCATAAACTTTGAAAAATAATACGAGTCAAAAGTTAATTTGTTAGTTTTAAAAATTGAATTTGTTGAACATACAAAAATTATTAAATAAACTAGCAATATTGAATGAGGCAAGAAAAACTTTTCGGAATTGGTATTTGTTTCCATTAGTTTATTTTAAAATTATAAAAAAACAATATGTTTTTCTTGAAACTAGAAATGGCATCATTATAAAGATTAGAACAAATTCAACAGATTTAATGACTCTAACAAATGTTTGGTTAATAAAAGAATATTTTCAACATGGGCTTAAAATCAACAATGAAGATATTATTATTGATATAGGTGCACATATAGGATTATTCTCTTTATATGTTTCGCAGTATTGTAAAAAGGGAAAAATTTTTTGTTTTGAGCCAATAAAAAATAATTTTGAGCTGTTGGAGGAAAATATAATGTTAAATAAAATTAAAAATGTATTTCCATATAACGTGGCTGTAAGTAGCAGTACTTCAACTGCAACGATTTTTCTTAGTAGGGATGAAGCTGCACATAGTATGTATTTAAAAAATTCAAATCCAGTTGTAGTTAAATCAACCTCATTAGAAAAGATTTTTTATGATAATAAAATTGAAAAGTGTGATCTACTTAAATTAGATTGTGAAGGTGCTGAATATGACATACTTGAAATTTTAAGTGAAAACCTTTTTCACAAGATTAATAAAATTATACTCGAATATCATTTTGCCGATTCAAAAAACAATTTAATAAGTAATTTGATTAAAAAGTTGGAAAAACTTTCATTTAATATTTCTATTTTTCAAAACGTGCCCAGTATGGGCATTATTTATGCAACAAAATGATCAAATCGATTATCCTGTGAAATAACATAATTGAGTTTAATCAAAATTAAATAGTCTAAAATCTGCGGAAGAGTTAATATGAAAAATAATCATCTAAATTCAAAAATAAGAAGAGCAATTTTATTTTTTGATACTAAAATTTCCTTTTTTTCTAAACATGCACTGTTTACTTTAGCCATATTGGGAACAATCGGATTTGTTATACGATTGTTTTATTTGGAACCTGATATTCCGCTTAGAAAAGATAGTTTTGACAATTTCCTTTATGCAAGCAATATTATTTCTCTTGGTCATTTGCCACATGGTTGGTCTCCTGCAAATAATGGTTGGCCAATTTTTCTTTCTATTTTTTTTAAACTCGCTAACTTTAATAACGCTATATCTTATATGCAGCTACAACTACTTTTATCAATAATAATCTCTGTGTTGACCATTATACCACTTTATTTATTATGTAAAAAATTTGTCGGTACACAATATTCGATTATAGGTAGTTCTATGTTTGTGTTTGAACCACGAATAATCCAAAATTCGTTAATAGGTATAACTGAACCACTCTACATTTTATTAGTTGTATCATCATTAGTTTTGATAACTTCAAAGAAGACAGTTTTTGTCTTGTTATCGTTTGGCATATGTTCTAGTGCTGTGATAGTTCGAACAGAAGCGATTTTATTATTTTTTGTTATTTCAGTTTTGTTTTTAATTAATAATAAGAAAGAGAAATTTGTTCTTATAAAATATTTTATAGCTTTACTAATTTTTGTATCAATTTTAATTCCTAATATGATGTACAAGCTAGATGTGATAGGAAATGATGGTTTAATAGATAGAATTATGAATTCGGTAGAAAACTATGACAAAACTGCATCATATTACGAAGGACAAAGTAAAGGAAGCGTAGTAACTGCGTTATTAACAGGTTTTGAAAATTATAGTAAATTTTTGCTTTGGATAACAATTCCAGTTTTCATTTTATTCTTACCAACTGGTGTTTATGTATTATTTAAAAAATTGAATATTAATAACATGATAATTATTTTATTTATTATTTTGATGTCAATTCCAGCATTTTATGCATACTCTTATCCTCATTTAGATACAAGATATTTGTACGTAATTTATCCCATGTTTTCTATAATATCCCTATTTACCATAAAATTATTTGTAGATAAATCTGAAGCGAAGAATATGATTTTGTTTATTATTTTGGTTGGTGTAATTTCTTCTTCAATAATCTTTTTGTCTATAAAAGAAGAGGAATCAGATATGGAAGCCTTTTTGATTGCTAAAGATGTAGTTGACTTTGCTAAAGGTATTGATACTTCGTCAAAGGTTTCTAGTTACATTAATCAAGTAGAAGTAATTCAAAAATGGCCTCTTTCATTTCCTAGTGACGAATCCAAGTTTATTTATTCGGTATCCAGATTTCCAGTATCTAATTATAACACTCTTGAAGATTTTTTAATAATTTTAAAAAATAAGCAATTAACTCATCTGGTTCTTGATGGTGCTGAAGATGCACCAAAATTTTTAAATGATATATTTTATCATGAAGAAAGATACCCATATTTAGTAAAAATATATGATTCATTTGAAAGGGGTTACAATTATCATGTAAAGATATATGAAATTGATTATTCAAAATTTGAATTAGGTTATAATACTAAAAATTACTTGATTCAGAATTAATTATTGCTAAATCCATAGAAAAAAGTTTGAGTTTATTGTGACAACTCTCGATTAATATATAATTATTTCATGTTCTGGCATATCAGCATGATACTCTCTTTGTTTTGAAAATGAATCTTGAATGGATACAAGAGCAGCTTCATGAAAAACCCGTCAACACCATTGCAAATTTTTTCAAGTAATTTTAAATCATTAATTCTATATATTGGTCAGATTTATTTTGTAAGATTAATGTTAAACTATAACGAAATAAGAAAGATTCGGAAATTATATTCTAGGAACAGGAATATCTCCAGTTATTTACGAAAGAAAAAAAATGAATCAAAAAATTCTATTGAGACCATATTGTATTCCTATGACTTGCAAGGAGGGAATGACTATCGTAGACGAAATGATTCCTTTGTTGCAACAAATAATAGAAAAATAGCTAAAAAGATTTCAGAGACGGTTTCTAAATTAGGTGCAAAGAGTTTTTTGGAAGCCGGATGTGGTGATGGATTAATCTTAGGTTTGCTGAATCCAGATAAAATAGAAAATAAGCCAGAAATTTGTGGATTTGATTTGTCACTTAGTAGACTCTTATTTGCACAAAAGTATTTGATTAGGCAGAAAATGAAAAGTGGAAACTTGTTTTGTGCAAATATGATGAATATTCCACTTCCGGATAATTCTATAGATATAGTTTGTACTGTGATGTCTATGGAGCCAAACCATGGACTAGAAAAAGAAATTATTTCAGATCTTTTTAGAGTTACAAGGCGCTATCTTATGTTGATTGAACCCACATATGAATTAGGTTCTAAACAAACAAAAAAACACATAATTAAACATGGATATGTTAGAAATTTACCAAAACATATTACAAGACTTGGTTGCACAATAATCACTCATGAATATTTGGGCTTTTCACAGCCAAATAACGAAAATGCATTAATAGTTGTAGAAAAAAATAAAAAGATTCCTATGAAGAGAACCTTTAGTTTTGTTTCGCCTTTGAGCAACAGACCTCTAAAAAAATATAAAAATTATTTTTACTGCAAAGATGATGGATATGTGTATCCAATAATAAATAAGATACCGTGTCTAGTAAGAGAAAATGCCATATTAGCATCACAACTCCACAGATTCTCTTATTAGTTATAAATCAATTTTCCCATGATTAACTTAACAAAAATTAAGGCAAATGAATATAATTTTAAAGTTAATTCATTTTTTAACTGATCATGTAACCCCTTTGCATTAATTGTAGCATCAATAAAGATTTGTAATAAAATTATTGTCTTAAATTTTTGATAACATAATCTTGTGCTTTTCGAGTTATTGAAGGATATAATGGTAAAGAAAGTATTTCATTATAGATTAATTTTGTATTTTCAAGAGTATGATAGATTTTTGCGAATTTTTTAAAAGCCGTAAAAAGATGCAATGGTTTATAATGAACAGAGGTTCTGATTCCCTTCTTAAGTAATTTTTGAAAAAGCTGGTCTCTACTCATTCCATACTCTTTAGTGATTCTAATTACATACAAATGATATGAATTTTTATTCCTCTTATTGGATAAGGGAGTTTTAATTCCTTTAATATGTTGTAATTTGTCATTATAATACTTGCATGCTTTTTCTCTAAGTAAATTCATTTTTTTTAATCGTTTTATTTGTGATAAGCCTAATGAAGAACGTACTTCATCCAAACGATAATTATAACCAGGTTCTAAAACATCATAATCCCACGGTTTACCATAAGAAAATCTATCCTTCAGTGACTTAGATATGCCATGATTTCTTGCTTTTTTAACATATTCAAAAATCTGTTTGTTATTAGTTATTATCATGCCTCCCTCTATTGTAGTAAAATTTTTCGTTGGATAGAAACTAAAGCAACCAGTATCGCCAAATGTGCCGGTATATTTAGAACCATATTTTGCGCCTAACGAATGTGCACAATCTTCTATAATCATCAGATTATTTGATCTGGCAATTTGAGTAAGTTTGTGCATATTACATGGCCTGCCTGCAAAATGAACCGGTAAAATTGCCTTTGTTTTTGAAGTGATGCTGTTTTCTATAGAAATTGGAGAAATGTTAAATGAATCTTTTTCAACATCTGCAAGTACTGGAGTTGCTCCACTCAATAAAACAGAACTAGCAGTTGCAACAAATGTTAAATCAGGAATTATAACCTCATCGCCTTTGCTTATACCTAGAGCCTTTAGAGATAATTGTAATGCAACAGTTGCATTTGATACTCCTATTGCATATTTTATGCCACAGAATCTAGCAAATTCGGATTCAAATTTTCTTAAGATAGGTCCATCTGTTAATAGTGTGGCATTTAATGTGTTACTAACAGCTTTTTTGTCTTCTGCAGTAATAAGAGGTTCAAAAAAAGGCACTTTAATTGAAGGATCATCAAACGCGTCCTTAATTTTCTTATGTTTCATTTCAATCAAATCTTATACAAACAATTTATTCTTTGATTATAGTTTGGTATATTTTTAAGGTATTTTCAGCCATAGCTTTTGAATTACAAATATTTTTCACTAACTGAAACCCTTTTTCACCATATCTGGAACATTTAGCATCATCTTGTAATAGAGTAATGATAGCCTTTGACAATTCTTTGTAGCTTTCTGGTTCAACCAGAATACAGTTTTCTCCATTTTTTATGGTATATGGTATACCATGAACATTTGTACTAATAACAGTCTTTTTAAGCGCAAATCCTTCAAGAGGAGTTAAAGGAGATAATTCCCATCTTGAAGGTAAAACAAGAAATTTACATTCCCTATAGGCTTCTATAACTTCCTCGCGAGTAGGATTTTGTATAACCAGTACATTTTTTTGAATTTGGAGTTTAGTTATCATTTCTATCATTTTGGCTTGGAAACCAAAGTCTACCCCCATGATAACTAATTTTACATTTGAAAATTCTTTGGAATCTTTGATAAGCTGTATTGCATTTAAAAGTATGTCAATACCTTTTATTTTGCTAAATCGTCCTAGGAATAATATAAATTGATTTTTAATGTTGTATTTCTCTTTGAGGTTTACTCGCTTTGATTCTAAAATATTTTCAAGATTAATTCCATTTCTTACTATTACAATTTTTGATTGGTCACACAATTGAGAAAAAATATTTTTTTCATATTCATTTGCAACACTTATTTTTGTAGCTTGACTGATAACGAAATTTATCATAGGCTTTTGAAGTTTGTATAGAATTCTTTTAGTGATGTTTCCTGATTTAATATCTGGATGAGTTGTAATGCCACCTTGATCAGATAATACTAATGGAATGTTTTTCTTTTTTGCTATTAATGCAGCTATAAATGCTTGAAAACTTCTTATTCCGATTGCATGAATCACATCTGAATTGTCTTTTAACATTTGAAAATACATTCCAGGATTCACAAAAAACAAATGAATTGAAAACCAAACATGTGAACGCATTACTGTAAATTTTCCAAATTTTTCCTTGCGTGGTAATTGTTTATTAAATGTTTTAGGATTATTCGCAAAATCCAAGTCGGTTGTATAGATGGTAATTTCATTACCTAATTCTGATATTTCTCTTGCTAGATCTACACCTAAAAATAAAATTCCGCCAAATTGAGTGGCAGGCAAAGATGCCGGGCATGTTAAAGTAATTTTCATATTTGTATTGTGATTTATGTCAGCTATTTAGTTTTCACTTATAATTAATAATAAAATTTTGTTATACTAGTAATTTTTCATAGTCATAACACGATGGTTTTTAATTACCTAATTTTTGCAGAAATCATATGAAGATTATGATAACTGGTGGCATGGGCTTTGTGGGAAGCCATCTTTGCGATAGTTTGTTAAAAGATGGGCACAAGCTGATCATCATAACAAAAAGTAAATCTAAAAGGAAAAACATTATACATATATCACAAAAAGTTAAAATTGAAAAAATTGATGTCACAAATTTTAAAAAACTTGGAAAAAGTATTGAAAAAAATAAACCGAATATAATAATTCATTTAGCTGGAGAAACCTCTCATTCACAATCCTTTAAAAATCCACTTCATGATGTTGAATCTAATACAAAATCAACTTTGTTTATACTAGAAAAAATAAAATCTATGGGATTGAAATGTAGATTTATTCTTGGTAGTACTTTTATTGTTATAGGGAAACCAATTAAATTACCTGTAGACGAAAATACTCCTTGTAGTCCTACGACAATTTATGGAATTAATAGATTAGCAAGCGAACATTTTTGTAGAATTTACAATAATGTTTTTGGATTAGATACTGTTATTTTTCGTATAACAAATTCCTTTGGTCCAAGAGAACAAACTGTTCCTCACAAAAATGCTATTAATTTTTTAATTTACAAAGCTTTCAAAAAAGAAAATATAACAATATTTTCCAAAGGAAAATTTTTCCGCGATCTTATTTATATTTCAGATGTAGTTGAAGGAATAAAAACAATAATGAAAAAAGGAAAGAGTGGTAATTTGTATTGGATATCATCTGGGGAAAAAACATGGTTTTATAAATTAGGGGAGTGGTTAGTACAGCAGACAGATGCTAAAGTGAAATATGTTAAAGCTCCTTCTTATACTAAGAAAGTCGATGTAGGAAATTTTGTAGTTGATAATTCAAAATTACGTTCACTTGGTTGGTTTCCTAAGGTATCTGTAAAAAATGGAATAAAACAGACACTAGATTATTTTAGATGTTCAGATTTGACATAAAATTTTGCTGTTTTAAATAACGTTCAAATGACGTGAATTTAAATTGTTTAATAATTTCATCTAACAATGTCAATGTTTTTTCAATATTATGATACGTTACAAATTTATCCTTTTTTGGCAAAGGAATTTTAGGCATAAATTTAGGTATAAGTTCCCATGAATGTACATAAAAAGTAGCTGGAATAGATTTTTTTTCGTAAGCGATTATTGCGTTTTTAATTATTTTTAGTGGTAATGTTCTCAGATAAAAACCTCCACCAGCAGGTATTTTCTT
>Ga0194121_10001279_pt1 | contig 43322 bp, 53 predicted proteins | sample TA2MahCa50mmetaG_FD_148609 | JGI IMG/M metagenome (GOLD analysis project Ga0194121, IMG submission 148609) | Freshwater microbial communities from Lake Tanganyika, Tanzania - TA2015020 Mahale Deep Cast 50m | ecosystem: Environmental > Aquatic > Freshwater > Lake | place: Tanzania: Lake...
TATATAAAACTACTTAGGAGGCACTAAATTAGCCCAGTCATCAATAAACTGTTCTATTCCAGGCAATTGTGTTTTCATTCCCCTATTCTCAATGTAGATCTTAGCTAACAAGTACATGATCATTCCCAAACTCTTTGAAGATTTGTTATTTCCAGCAATTACTTTAGTAATTCCAAACGAATAGTTATTGCTGTCACACACACTCAACACAGGAACTCCAACCTTGTTTGCATCAGTTAATGCATTCTTGTCAAGCCAAGGATCGCAAATCAAAACAAGTTTTGTTTCAAAGAAATTTGCCAAGTTAGTGTTAGTTAAAATTCCAGCAGGATATTTCTTTGTGAATGATCTAATTCCCAAAGTTTCAGCGAATAAACTAACCGCATGCCATCCAGCTTCTCTCTTACATACTACAATTATATCTTCAGGAGCATATTTACTTAAGAACTCTCCAGCTTCTTTTACTATGGAGTCAAGCATTGCAGTGTTGAATACTGCCAGACCATCAGCACGTCTTTTGTAAATGTACTTGCGCATATTCGGAGTAATAACGCGAGTTCCCAAATGCATGGAACTCTTCAAATAATCTTCAATTGGAACAAGGGTGTTTGTAGGTTCTGTCTTCTCACCAGTAACTCTTTCCTTAATGTCTATTTTTTCAATTTCTTTGAATTTGCCTTCAAGAGCTTTTAATTTAGCTTTCAAAGCCTCAGACATTTCCTTCTTAGGTTTTTTTTCTATTTCATCAGCTTGAGTTTCATTCTCTTCAGACTTCTTAGAAGATTTCTTTTTCTTAGGATTTTCATCTTCTCCAACAACAGCATGAGCTACGCCTTCAACAACTTTCTCAGCCACTTCTCCAATTTCTTCTACAATATGTTCCGCAGCATGAGCTACTTTTGAAATTATTGATTCTTCTTTCTTGTGTGTTTTTGCCATTGTAATTGATTATAACCAGCGCAGGGGTTTTGTCCAAGTTGTTTCAGTTGGTACCTGCTAAGTCAGAATTTAATGGGTTTAGATGGTTTTTAAAGACTTCTATTTAATTTATAGAATATTCTTTATGGATAAGCCATTTTCCAGCTTCATACTTAAGAAGAGCAATATTATCAAAATCTAACTCAAAATGTGGTTTTTCTAGAGTTGAAATATATCCCCACATCTCTTCAAATACTTCTTCAATTCCTTTTGTAGCAATGGTTGCATGAAAATTAGCACCCTTGCCTTCAAACTCGCTCCAAGTCAAACCATCTACTTTTTTCAGTGAATCTAATAAGTGAGAATAACCTTCTTTCATTTTTTCGTTAGGCTTTACTCCGATAAATATAACTCTATTTCCAAAATGTCCAAAACCTTCTAACTCTAACTTGGATTTTTTATTTTTCTCGCTAAATTGTTCAAGTATCTTTTCTATTTGAGTTATATCTTCTGTTTCAAAAGGTGCCTTTAGAGTTAGGTGAGAAGGCACTTTATAAGGTAAATATTTTATTCCAAATTCATTGGCTAAATTAGAGCATAAATTATTATGGTATTGTTTAGCCTGTCCTTTGATTAAGTATCCAATGAAATATCTCATAGATTTTATGAATAATAAGGGATTATAATCTTTTCTCTAGAGAAGTTTCTTAAAAGTAAGAGCAGAAGAATCATTAAAAAATTAGTCTCAATATTCTAATAATTTATCATTACTTTCTTGATAAAAGAGTCTTGCTCTTAGCTCTAACTTGATTTATTCAAACTTTTCTCTATTTCTATTAGCCTCTTTAGTTTAACTTCTCTCCACTGTGTTGCAATGCCACATTTAATATAATCGGCTCCAAAACCAACGGCATAATCTGCTAAAGCATTGTCCATTGTTTCTCCAGATCTATGAGATAAAACTGTCTTAATTCCATGCTTCTTGCATAAATCAAATATCTTTTTCAGTTCAATAAGCGAACCATTTTGATTAGGTTTTATTATCATTCCAGAAATTGACTTCCTTTTTATTGCACTCAGTGTTCTAGAATATTGTGTAGCAGTTAAATCATCTCCTACAATCATAGACTTAACATTTTTATTCAACTTAGTAAAACTTGAGAAATCTCTTTGTTGAAAGGGGTCTTCTATATAGAAAAGAGAATAGTACAGAGATAACTCTTCTATAAATTTTCTCTGCCATTCAGTATCTATTTTCTTCTCATAATAATTATACTTTCCATTCCTGAATAAAGAAGAGCTTGCACAATCTAATCCAATCTCTATATTGAATTTGAATTTTTTCCTTGTTTTAATTTTAAATCTACTTAATAAATCAAGAACATCTCTATCGTTAAATTGCACAAGTAAAGCCCCCTCATCATTTACTTTTCTTATTTTAAGTTTTTTCTTTGCTAATCTATACAGGTAATTCATAGCTTTAATATTTTTAGCTACGGACTTTCCTTTAGGAATAACAAGAAATTCTTGAAAATTAGGGTGTTTACTTATTGAAGAGCTGTGCAATCCTCCACCAATAACGTTTCCGACAGGATTTGGTATCTTTCTTGAATTTCCTACAATTTCATACAATTCTTTTCTGTTAGTATAAGCAAGCGCCTTGAGTATTGCAGATTCAAATGCATATAAAGAGTTAGCTCCAAATCCGTTTGCATTTTTTATTCTAATCTTCTTACAAATAATCTTTTCAATTATCTTCAAATCATCAAATTTATTTATTTCAACATCTTCATTCCAATTATTTAGAAATTTAACACAAAAATCAATATTTTGATAATAAGAAGGTGTCTCATAATCTCCTGTAGACTTTCCATTTGGAGAGGAAGATTCCTCGCATCTATTTACTGAAACAGCAATTGTCTTTTCACCGCGAGAATCTTCTATCATTCTGGCTTTGACCTCTTTTATAATCATAATAAATTAAGAACATAAAGCTATTAAAATATAATCCCTTAGAAAAAATATGGATTTTAGAAGTCCAGTAAGGAGGCGTGCGTCTTGTTTCGAAAGAAACATGAGTTATATGCAACAAGGCATAGCTTTGATGGATGAAGTAAGGGAGTCAGGAGATTTAGATACCTTACATCTTCACTCCACAACAGCAGAATTATACCTATTTGAATTAAATCATTACAGAACTAGATGCAAGGATATGTCTCCAGAACAGAGAAGAGCTTTTGATTCAAAAATGACGGATTTCGTTACCCCTTACAGATTATTACTAAGAGCTATATGTAGAAAAAACTAATTAAAATTATTCTTCAGATGCGCCAGATGAGTCATCTATTATGGAATCTTCATTCTCACCTTCATTCACTAAGCCCATTTCTTCTGCTTTCTCAGCAATTTCTTTTTCAACTTCTTTCTCTTTTTCAGCTATTTTTTCATCGTCAACATTGTCTTCTCTAACAGCCTGAAGTTTAGCCCCTGTCTTTAGAGGCATAGGTCTTCTTACAGATATTGGTAAAACTCCTGATTTGAATTCTTTTGTAGCAATTTTCAAAGCATCAAAGTGCATTTCATTCAATTCTTCATCAGAAATAGTCATTAAAAGTGGAGCATCCATAGAAATCTGTAAAGCACGAGCTCCTAGTATGCGTGCTATTTCAAATCTTGTAAATTCGCGTGTTAATTCCATTAGTAAGTCACTTCAGAAACTTTTTAAGCTTTTTAAGTGTATCGTCATATAGTTTTGGAAGGTTTTTCATCATTTCAGTAATATCGTCAGTTGATAAATGAGCATCCATTCCTTTTTGAGCAGAGTGTATCATGTGTTCTTTTCCTTTGTAATGTGATATTCCCCATACAATTTTTCCGTCCGCTGCTTCTTCTTCTTCACGAGTTGGATCTACAACTAGTGAATCACCAAGTTTGTAGAATGTAAGAGATAAAGGTATCGTGTTTTCAAGAAGAGGCAATTTCTTTGTGGTTTTTTTATCATAATCAATCTTTCCATCCTTATCTATTTCAGGGAAATGTGTTTGCATCAATGCAGCCATAGCAGCTATGCTTGCAGCGTCAATTAATGCCCCATCATCATTAATAGGATAAATATCAATCATAACAGTCCAAACTTTTTCTCCTTCTTTTATTACTAATTTTTTCAAATCAATAACATGGGATTCTCTGATTGCTCTTTCAACCAGTCTCGTTAATTCAAGAGAATTGTACTTTGGAGGTCCTGATTCAAATCTTGGTGAAGCCAAAGGCAATAAGTCTCCTGATGCCATTAAGTTCCCGCTATCTAATGAATCTGGATAAGGTTCTCCAACACCAAGTTTAACTCCAACAACAACTTCTGTTTTACCAAGCTTTACACGAGCACTTCCTTCAGCTTTGTATGAAACATCATACTCTACTGTAAATTCTCTTTGTTCCAAAAGTTTACGACCATCAAAACGTTTGCCAAGAGCAAACATTTTATTTAATGTATTCTTTGTTAGATTAGATAAATTCATTGCGCTCATTTTTCTTCCTCCATAACACTCTTTAATGCCTTCTTCTGAACTTCGTAAATCTTAGCAAATGCTTTGTCTGCTAAACTCAATGCTTTAGGATAAAGGTCAGGTTGTATCTTTCCATCTAATTGAAGTAATGTCCATTTATCAGAATTAGCTAATCTAGCAGTAGCCATATCTGTTGCACCTTCTCCATCTTCAAAGTGCTCTTCTTCATCATTAACATCTAAAACAAGATCTTTGTCCATCTTTCCTACAGATACAGCACAAACCAAATCTTTCATAGGTATTCCAGCTTGAGCCAAAGCCATAGACGCAGCGTTAATTCCAGCTACTCTTGTACTTGCATTTGCTTGTAAAATATAAATTTGTACATCAATAACTGTGTTAGGGAATTCTTTTAAATCAAGTGCAGGAGATAATGCCCACTCAGTAACTTTAGAAATTTCCTGCGATCTTCTTGAAGGTCCAGGTTTCTTTCTATCTGAAACAGAGAATGAAAGTAAATCATAGTTAACTCTTAAAACAGCTGATTTAGGATCTTGCATGTGCTGAGGATGTAATAATCTAGGCCCATATACAGCAGCAATAGCTACAGTTTTTCCGAATGAGAATATTGCGCTTCCATCGGCATTAGGTACAACTCCTATCTTAGCCATCATTGGTCTAATTTCTTCTAGTTTTCTTCCGTCAGGTCTTTTGAATGCCATTTTATTTGTTTTTACTAAACCATTCCTCCATTTTTTCTGTTAATCCTGATACTAAAACTTTTTCTGCTATAAACTCTATAGCTCTTCTAGTTCTAAGTTCTGAATCAATGTCATTTCCTTTTATCCAGACCCATCCGTTTTGACCTATTGTAACATTACATCCTGTCTTTTCTTTTATTAGATTAATCATGCTTCCCTCTCTTCCAATTATTCTTGGAACTCTTGAAGGGTTTACTCTAAATACAAATCCACCCTCTAATTTTCCTAATCCCTTACCTTTCATAGCTAAGTCTATTCCTTTAGGAGAAACATTCCAAACTTTAGCAGCAACTACGTCTCCAATAGCCAAGAATTGATCCATTTCATGTTTGTTTACAAATCTCGGAGATTCCATTAGAGGTAAGAATCCATTTTGAGCATAATCAATGTCAACTATCCATCCAGAATGAACAATATCATTTACTCTTCCAATAACTACATTATTTCTTCTTGGAATAAAAGCTCCAGAGAAAGGTATTATCTTAACAACTCTTCCAACCTTTTCAGCCAATCCATAACGAGAAGCAACAACATTACTTCCTTCTTTGCGAGCACCTTCACCAGCTAAGAAATCGTCACCAGAAGCAACAACTTCCCCAGGAACTACAACAGTCCTGCTTGTTGGTTCTGCAACACCTGTGAACTCTTCATAATTTTCGTCGTTGTTTCCGTCGTTAAAATTTTTCATTTCTGTAATCTCCAATCAACAAAAGATAATTGTAATATTTCCTTTGTTCGCTTGTTAATTTCAATATTTGAATTAATTTCGAGTATTTAAAGTTTCCTGTTTTCTAAAACTTTAAGCTAGAAAATCTCAATTTTCTTTGTTTAAAGTTTTGCCTAAGTTTGAACTATATACTGGAGTATAGAAATTTTAGTCTGTTATTCTTCCATATCCTTTCTTAATTGAGAAATCTTATTTTCTATTTCTTTCATAGGGAGAGTGTTAAAAGAATCTTTTTTTACCTTTATTTTAACCTCATCATTAGGACCATATTTTTTTACCATCTTCTTACGGATTAGCCTTATTTTTAAGTCTTTATGTCACAAGTGTCTCCCTAAAACCCCGTCCCTTAGGGTGTGGTAGACACTTCGAGCACAAGAAGTTTGTTGAATATTACAAACTTCTGTGCAGAAACTTCTTCCAGAAGAGAAGTTTCTTGCATCCAAAAATCGAGCACCAATCAAACCACACACTTTAGTGTGCATCGATTTTTTTGATATTAATTAAAAACTTAGACAAAGCAAAAAACATCAAAGTATCAGAACTAAATACTTGTTTACTTAACTTCTTGAGAAACAACTGCTCCTCGAGTAATTGCATTCAACTTATCATAGAAATCAATTTGCAATCCAGAAGGAATATTCATTATAACTTGCAAATCTCCATTAGAAAGCCATTCTTCGCTTTCTTTGTAATCTTTAAGCAATCCATATACTTGAGCGCTAAATCTGGCAGGAATAGTTAATTTAATCTTTTTAGTTTCAACTCTAATTGGAATAATAGTAGCTAATTTTGTAATCAATTCAGGCATCTGAGCTTCAGCAGGTCTTGCATCAAAATTGAAATGTACTTCACTTATTGCCTTTCTTAATCTATCTTCAGTGTAAGGTCTTCCATGTTGATCTACTGCGTTTCTCAAAACAAGATCAACAACTTGCTTTATCTTTTTCTCGCGTTCAGCATCTCTAAATTCCTGATTCTTTTGAATTTCTCCCTTAACCATTATCATTTGAGCAATCTTGTAAATATCTTCAGTATCAAAAGCAGCATTCAATTCAGCTTTAGAAGCTGCAAATCCTTTCTTCAAATCAGTATAAATGTTAGGCATATTCAATGCAGCAGAAACGTTTCCCTTGCCAGCTTTTACTTTCAAAGCTTCATCTAAATCAACAGAGATTTCAAATTGTTTTCCCTTAACTTTAATGCGTGCTTCAACTGTAGCCATAATTGTTAAAATTTTATATTGTATTTAAAGATTTAGCTAGAATTACTTAACAAATTTTCTAAGCTCTTCGCCGTGTAATCTCATAAGTTTGCCATCTTTCAAAGAAATCATTCCAACATCAAATCTTGAAATCTCAAAGTTTTTTCCTAGTAAATCCTTGAATATTTTCATTACAAACTTGACTCCTTCATCCATAGTCATATTCTCATTCACCGCTTTTCTCAATTCTTCCTTGACTTGTTCATCATTTTCTCCAATCGAATTAGCCTTGTAAGCAAAAAAGTTTCCAGTAATATCTGAAGTATACAAATGACCTCTTCCCTTTGAAACGCCAGCAATCATTATTGCAACTCCGTAAGGCCTTGATCCCCCATATTGAGTATATGCTTGTTTGTTATCAGCAATCATTTGAATTACAGAAATAGGGTCAATAGGAGTCCCATAAGAAACTCTATGTTGTTGAGATAGGAGTCTAGCTCTATCTACTAATATGCGAGCGTCAGAAGCAATTCCAGCAGCAGTTGCCATAACGTGTTCGTCAACTTCGAATACTTTCATTGCGGATTCAGGAGCAATCAAATTATCCCTTATTCTTTTATCCGCTACAATTATAACTCCATCTTTACAGACAATTCCGACACTATTACTTCCAAGCTTAACTGTCTTCTCAGCATATTCTACCTGTAACAAATGTCCCTCAGGTGAGAACATAGTTGCAGCTCTATCATAACCCATTGCTTGATGTTGCATTTCTGTTGGCATGTCCATTTTATTGTGTTTTTCCTTGAGTATATAAAATGGATGCTAGAAAATAATTTTCCATTTTCTTTGTATCCATTTTATTGTGTTTTGTAAAACTCCTTTTAGATAATTGTTTTGAGAATGAAGTCTATTTAAAATTTGCTATTGAGAAAACTAAGTCCATAAACAAACCTAGCGTCCATAAAAGATTTCTATAAAATTAAACTAATCTAATTACTTCTGAGAATGATAACCTAACAATCCCTCTAACATTTCCCTTCTTACTGGATGTTCTAACTTCCTTATAGCCTTAGCTCTTATTTGATTAGCTCTTTCTTTTGTTGTTCTAAATATCCTACCTATTTCATCAAGAGTATAAACAAATCCGTCTCTTAAACCATATTTCAACTTGATTACTTCTCTTTCTCTAAAAGTTAATGTTCCAAGCGCTCTATCAAGACCTTGCTGTGCTTCCGCTATTTGTTCTGGAGTGTAAGTTCTACCTTCTTGGGGTTGAACTCCAAGTACACCTGCAACGAATGATTCTATTCTTTCATAAGGAATTTTTTGTTCGCTCATAAAAATTAGCAATAAAGTGACTATATAAACCTTTGTATTTGTAACTACTTCATAGTTAACTATATCTCCCAATAACTGTTATATTATATACAAGACATTTCAATAGAAGTTCAACATCTTGAGCCGTTTCATTTCTTGATCTTAAGTAGTTAAGATGCTTTCTCTTAATTACACTAAAGACTTGTTCAAACCCTTTAATGTCCCGGAAACCCTTAATACCTTTAACTCATTTTTTGCAAGAGATAATGCTGCCTTAACATTATTCAATGCCTTATTATTTATACAAAGAACAACTTCATCTGCAACTTCTGAGACGAAGACAGGTGAAGCTTTAGCCCATCCTAAAACACCTATAAACTCAAGTATTGCTTTCTCAATATTATATCGGGAACCTTTAACTAAAATATACCTCTTATTTTCCCTTGCAGATGGTTTTAATTTAAGCATTAGAGTACTTCAGAGCCAACTATTTCATTGGTCTTTATCTTCAACATATTGCTTTCCAAAGCAAATCCAAGTCCCTCTGCTCCTCCAACTTTAAAGTTAGCCATTCCTATTACTCTTCCATCTTTATCTACTAAAGGACCTCCAGAATTTCCAGGATTCAAAGTAACGTCTGTCTGAATATATGCAGCTAAACCGTTAGGCCCCTCCCTATCAAGCGCAGAAACAATCCCTTCAGTAACTGTAAAAGATAATCCCAATGGATTGCCTATCGCAATCGCCTTCTGGCCTATAGAAACAAAATCAGAGTCTGCAAGCTCAAATCCTTCCAAGTCTCCTGAAATTCTTAAAACTGCTAAATCTGCTAAAGCATCTGCCCCTACAACCTGTGCAGTATAAACTTCGTTGCTATATGTCTGAACTTGAATAGTTGTGCTTCCATCTATAACGTGATTATTTGTTAAAATATAATTTCCACCAGCAACAACAAAACCAGTTCCAGCAGATATATCTGTTGTAACAGTAACTACTTTTTTAATTGCTCCTTCTATAATTAATGACAAATCTTGTTGAGTAGATCTAAGCAAATCTATCTGGTTTTCAAAGTCGCTTCTCTGTTGTGAAATTGATCTGACAATCTCTCCTACTTGATATTGATTTTCCTGCCTTATGCTTCCCAAAGAACCTTTAATCTCTTTTTCAAAACTATTCTGTTGAGCTATTAATTTAGCAGATTGAGAACTAACAAAAGTAAAAGAAACAAGTTGAACTATCAAAAGCAATATCACTGCCCCATATAAAACATTAATATGATGTTCCATCTTTTTTTATAGTAACTTCTTTCTATATTTATAGGTTACTTTGTCAATTCTTTAAACTTCTTTATTGTATTTTGATACCATTTTTCCACATATCTAGCTTTTAATCTATGCTCCGAATCATACACGTTAGAATATCTAAAAATAATATATGATTATATTCAATAATATTTATAATCTTATTTAGATAATTTCAATACCCAAAAAGAGATCTAGTTGAAAAAATAGCTTCCGAACAATTGGTAGGTAAAATTCCTCAAAGGACTCTTGCTCGTGTTGCAGGCAAAATGCCGGTAGAAAGATTTGTAGAAGCCGTTGACGGATTAGTAGAAGAGGAAGTTTTAGGAAAACCATCATACGACTAAAAAGAAAGAAAAATATTCTACCCATTTAACCCAGAAATAGCAAGAAAGAGAGGACACATTTAATTTTCACAAACCATTATAAACTTATATCTCAATATTGAGTTATGTTAAAGATTCATGCAGTCGGAGGTTTTTCTGAAGTTGGCAAAAATATGACTGCAGTAGAATGTAATGAAGATGTAACTCTCTGTGATGCGGGTCTTTTCATTCCAGCTCTTGTAGGTGTAAGTGAAAAAGAAAAGATACCAACAGAACAAGGAATGAGGGGGATAGGGGCTTTACCAAACGACCATTACTTAGATGAAAAAGGTCTTAGGAGTAAAGTAAAATCAATAGCAATTTCTCATGGCCATTTAGATCACGTAGGTGCAGTTCAATATTTAGCCCATAGATACAAGGCACCAGTTTCAGGAACACCTTATACAGTAGAAGTTCTGAAAAAACTACTTCCAGAAAGAGGAATAAGAAATCCTATTCACTCTATAAAATCAAACGGCTTTGCTAATATAAACGGAAATCAAAAATACAAAGTGGAATTTGTGCATATGACTCATTCAACATTACAATGCGCATTAGTCGCAGTTCATACTCCAGAAGGAGTTGTACTTTATGCTAATGACTACAAGTTAGATGACACTCCTGTTATTGGAGATAAGCCAAACTATCAAAGATTAAAACAAATATCAAAAGAAGGAGTAAAAGCTTTAGTTGTAAATTGTTTATACGCTCATTCAGAAAAGAAGACTCCATCAGAATCTCTAGCAAGAGAGTTAGTAAAAGATAAGTTCCAGGAATTACAAGGAAGTAAAGAAGGCCTAATAGTAACAACATTTGCATCTCATATAGCAAGACTAAAGTCTATAGTTGACTTTGGCCAAAAACTAGATAGAAAAATAGTTTTTATAGGAAGAAGTTTAGCAAAATATGTAGAGGCAGCAGAATTGGTAAAAGAATCCCCTTTCAAGAATAAAGTAATTATGGCCACTTATAAAAAACAAGTAGAAAAGACTCTTAGAATGGTCGAAGCAAACAGAGACAAATATATGGTAGTATGTACAGGCCATCAAGGTGAAAAAGGATCTGTTTTGGATAGAATCTCCAGAAATCAGCTCCCATTGAAGATACACCCTGGAGACAATATAGTATTTTGTTCAAAGACTATTCCTGCTCCAGAAACAATAGCCTCAAAAGCAGAATTACTAAAGCGTTTAAGTGAGTTTAAACCTCAAATAACTGAGAATCTTCATGTATCAGGTCATGGTTCTAGAGAAGATTTAATGGAATTAATAAAACTGACAAATCCTGAAAATGTAATCCCGTCTCATGGAGATCATGCAAAAACAATCCCTGGCATGCATGTTGCTGAAGATATGGGCTACAAAAAAGGTTATAATGTTCATTTGCTCTCAAATGGAGAGTCAATAAAAATAGCATGAGGGATGATATAGTTGGAATGTTGAAGAATGCCATAGACCATGGTGGTAACCCTCAAAGAGTAGCTCAATCACTAATTAATTCAGGTTATCCTATGAAAGACGTAAAAGAAGCATGCGATTATGTGATTTCAAATAATCCTGAACTTAAAGCCCAACAATCACAACAAGTTAATCAACAAACTCCTCAAATGATTATTAGTTCTCAACAAGAAGCTCCTCAACAAAAACCACAAATCCAGCAACAAGTTGCTCAAAAAATTCAAATGCCTCAACCTCCTCAATACAAAGCTCCTTCACCTACTCCATACTCTCAACAAGCACAGTTTTCAAGACCAAAACCTCTTCCTTCACAAAAGATAAATCCTTCAAGAGTCGGAAAAATACTTGTCTTAATTCTAGTATTATTGCTTTTGGTTTTAGCATTAATATCCGTAATAGTTTTTAAAGACGATATTCTAGACCTATTGGGTCTATGAGTTTAGTCTACGAACCAGCAGAAGATTCTTACTTATTAGAGTCAGTAATAAAAAGATATTGTAAGAATAAAGCCGTTCTTGATATGTGTACTGGCACGGGTATATTAGCAAAATCTGCATTAGATAATGGAGCAAAATCAGTTACAGCAGTTGACATAAATAAATCTGCTCTAGATTCAATAAAAGAGACTAAAATCAAGAAAATAAGAAGCAGTTTGTTTCAAAAAGTAAAAGGAAAATTTGACTTAATAATATGTAATCCACCATATCTTCCAAAAGATCAAAATGAAGATAAAGAAAGCGAGTTAGCAACTACTGGAGGAGACGATGGAGATGAGTTTATCCTAAAATTCTTAGACAATGTAAAGAAACATATGGAAAAAGAAGGGGTAATTCTTCTTTTAGTCTCTTCATTAACCCCAATGGATAAAATAAACAAGAAATTAGAGAAAGAAAGGCTAGTATCAAAAGTAATTGCGTCAATAACGATGTTCTTTGAAAAACTAGAAGTCCTAGAAATTAAGCAATAAATAAGCCCATAAATAGGTCTAATTTGAAACGCCGATGAATATTGATGAACTAATTGAATCCAGAGAAACTCCTGTTTACGAGGCTAGAGAATACCTTAGACCTTGCAGTAAACTATCCGATGAAGACATGATTATAAACGGAGTTGAAGACCCAAGTTATGCAGTATTTGGGAATTTAGACTAATCCTTACTACAATAATCCCTATAAACCCCAAGACTAACCAAACTTTATGAAGTTTGGCCATCTGGCAGACTGTCATCTAGGCGCTTGGAGATATCCAGAATTGCAACAGTTAAATTTTGAGAGCTTTAAGGCTGCTTTAGATACATGTAAAAAAGAGAAAGTTGATTTTATTCTTATAGCTGGAGATTTATTTGACTCTCCTTATCCTCCAATAGAAACAATCAAAGACGCTTTCAATGAGTTCCGTAAGCTAAAAGAATCTAATATCCCTGTTTTTTTCATAGCAGGAAGCCACGATTATTCTATTTCGGGAAAAAGTTTCTTAGACGTAATGGAGAAGTCAGGTTTTGGGGTAAATGCCTACAAACCCCAAGAAAGAGACGGAAACATAATTTTGGAACCAATTATTTACAAAGGAGTTGCGATTTATGGTTTCCCTGGTAAAAAAACTGGTTTAGAGGTAAATGATATTCCAAGAATAAAATTACAAGATGCTCCTGGAATGTTCAAGATTTTAATGCTTCACACAACAATGAAAGATGCCATGCCAAACTTAGATATCCCTTCAGTAAATAGAGAGAGTTTGCCTAAAGTAGACTATCTTGCTCTAGGGCATTTACACTTACAGTATGAAAAAGGAAATGCTGTATATGGAGGGCCAATATATCCAAACAATGCTTCTGAATTAGAAGATTTAGAATATGGAACTTTCTATATTATAGACACAAATAAAGAAGCAAAAAGGCATAATCTAAAATTAAAAGATGTATTGGTTCTAGACCTAGAAATAACTGATTCGTTAATTGGAACTGATAAAATAGTTGAAGAATTAAAGAGACATAATCTAAAAGATAAAATATTTATCTTAAAATTAAAAGGAGTTTTGGAAAAAGGTAAGATAACAGATATTAATTTCAATAGGATTGAGGAATTCGCAAGAAAACAAGGAGTATACTGTTTTATGAAAAATACTACAAAACTCTTTTTCCCAATAATTGATATCGATGTAGCTCCAAAAACAGAAGACTTTGAAAAAGAAATAATAGATAGTTTTTGTGCAAAAAATCCCCATGAACTTAATAAAAATATTCCTTTGCTTCTATCTATGCTTAACTTAGAGAAGAAAGAAGATGAAACCTCCCGCGTATTCGAAGATAGATTATTTTCAGATTCAAAGAAGGTCTTATTTCCATGATATTCAAAAAACTTAAGCTTAAGAATATAAGAAGTTACAGAGAAGAAGAGGTAGTATTCCCTGAAGGAGCTGTTCTTTTAGCAGGAGATGTTGGGTCTGGTAAAACTTCTATTCTTTTAGCTATAGAGTACGCTTTATTTGGACTTCAACCAGGGCAAAGAGGCTCGTCTCTTTTATCAAATGGGGAAGAATTTGGGGAAGTTTCTTTAGAATTAGAAATAAATGGAAATAAGGTCTTAATAGAAAGAGGATTAAAAAGAAGTTCAAAATCAATAAATCAAGATTTTGCAGCAATAACAATAAATGGTTCAAGATTTGAATCTTCTGTAACGGAAGTTAAACTGAAAATCTTAGAGCTTCTTAATTATCCATTAGATTTTGTAAGAAAAAACAATCTGGTATACCGTTATACTGTTTATACCCCTCAAGAAGAAATGAAGGAAATAATTCGTGAAGATATTGAAACTAGACTTGATGTTTTAAGACATGTCTTTGGAATAGACAAGTACAAAAGAATTCAAGAGAATACTGCCAGAATATCTTCAATAATAAGAGATGAATCAAGAGTATTGCAAGCAGAAGCGGCAATAATAGATTCCAGAAAAAACGATGTTGACTCAAGTCAAAAATTCCTTAATATGATTCAATCTAAAGTATCAATAAAACAAGATGAGATAAAAGAAGTAAAAAACGAAAGATTGCTTAAGGAAAAAGAAGTCGAAGAATTACATATTAAAGTATCAGAAAGAGAGAACTTCAAGAAAGAAATAGAAAAACTTTCTCTTGTTCTGAGAAATAAGCAAGAGCAAAAGTCCCGGTTTACTAAAGATTTGCTTGAAATGGATGATTTAATAAATTCTTCAAAATCATTAGCAATAAATTTAGACCCAAAAAAAATTAATGACCAGATAGAAAATACTCTAAAAAATATAATATTGCTTGAAAAAGAGCACTTAGAATTTAACTCAAACAGTAACTCCCTAGATATTCAAAAACAAAGCGAGTTGGTTAAGAAAACAAAAATATTCCAGCTTCAACATTGTCCTACATGCCTACAAGATGTACCTGAAGCTCATAAACATAATATAATGAATGAAGTAGAAACTAAAATAAATAAATTTGACAAAGATAAAGTTGTTCTTTTAAATCAGATTCAAAAAATTAGTGCAGAACTAAGCAATCAAAAGAATATACTAAAAAATCTTGAGAATGATAGGGTTGCAATACAAATAAATAATGCTAAACAGGAAAATTTAAACAAGTACATAACTAAAAAACAAGAATTAGAAAAACTAAAAGATTCTTTCGAAAAAGATATTACTTTTATAAATGATCAAATAGACTCGCAAAAAAAGAACGCATTAGATTATTCTAAGTATGATAATTTATTGAGGATTAAAAGGGAGGAACTAATATTTCTAATTAATGAAGAAAAAAGAAAAGAGATAGAATTAGCGGAAATAAATAAAGAAATAGAAATGACTATAAGGGAAATATCCAAGTATAACTCAGAAATACAAAGGGGTCAGGAGTCAAAGAATAAATTGATAAAAATGTTGGATATAGAAGGGTGGCTTTCAAACAATTTCACAAATTTAACTAAGTTTACAGAAAAGAATATACTGATAGCATTAAGAAAAGAATTTACAAAAATATTTAATAAATGGTTTTCTATGCTTACGACTGATTCTTTTGAAGTATACTTAGATGAAAACTTCTCTCCAGTAATAGTCCATAATGAGTTTGAGTTGGATTATGAATTTCTTTCAGGTGGAGAAAGAACTGCAGTAGCTTTAGCTTATAGACTTGCATTAAATCAATTAATCAATTCAGTTCTAAGCAAAATAAAGACAAGCGACGTGGTAATACTCGACGAACCGACAGAAGGGTTCTCTGAAGCTCAATTAGACAAAATGCGCGACATGCTTAGAGAGTTAAATGTGAAACAGCTCTTGATAGTAAGCCATGAAACAAAAATGGAAGGCTTCGTAGACCACGTCATTCGTTTTAAGAAAACTAACGGAGTATCCGAGGTTATCTCCCAACCGGATTTGCATTAAATTTTTTACCAAAAAATTTAAATAGTATAGGTTTGGATTAGTTTAAGGGGTATTTTTTATTCTTATGAATGAAGACATTTCAAAGCACGTTTTAAAAACAGGAACTTTAACAATAGGTATCGTCTGTAAAGATGGAATAGTAGTAGCGGCAGATAGAAGACAGTCGTATGGTGCTCAGGGTGGCGGAGTTTCTTATTTAGCTGGAGCAGCTAAAAAAGTTCTAGAATTAACAGACCGAATGATTGCTACAACAGCAGGTACAGCCTCAGACACAAGAAAGGTTCTGGATATTTTACGTGCTGAATTCAAACTTAAAGAATTAAGAACAAGAGAAAAAATCAGCATTCCAGAGGCAGCTAATTTCTTGTCAAATATGGTTTATGGTAATATAAGACAGCCTTCAATGATTCCAAGTATTACTCATTTTATATTGTCAGGTTACGACGACAAAGGATTATATTTATACGATATATCTCCAGATGGTTATATTCAAGAATCAGATACTTATGTTGCAACAGGAAGTGGTATTGCGCAGGCACATCCTATTCTTGACATGGATTATAGAAAGAATATGAGTACAGATGAAGCCATTGCAATGGTAACTAAGTGTATAAGAGCAGCAACTGCAAGAGAACCTAGTGTAGGAGCAGGAATGGATATATACGTAGTAAAGAAGGGAGAAATTAAGCAAGTTGCTGATAAAGAAGCAATAGTAAGTTTTGAAAATTCAAAATAATATTCTAAAAATTAAACATGAGTGAAATATTAAAGGCAATAAAAGAAGAATTACCCAAAGGAGTAGTTAGCGAAGCAATCTTCGAAGGGGCAAATATAGTTCTTTACACAACAGATAAAGAGTTCTTTAGAAATTCAGATGATAAAATACGCGACGTAGTAAAGAAAGTAAAAAAGAGGATAGAGCTGAGAGCAGATAGCTCAATGTTGGCTCCTCAAGAAGAGACCGAAAAGACTATTCGCGAGTTAGTCCCAACAGAAGCAGAGATAGAGTCAATAATATTTGATATTCCAAGATCTACAGCAATTGTAGAAGCAAAGCGCCCAGGAATAGTAATAGGAAAAAGTGGTTCAATTCTGAAAGAAATAAAGAACTCTACAATGTGGACAATACAAACTCAGAGAAGTCCAGCGATACATTCAAAGATAACTGAAAAAATACGTGATGTTCTGTATGCAAATAACTCTTACAGAAAGAAATTCTTAAATGAAATAGGTAAGAAAATATATGAAAACTGGAACCCTGAAAAGATGGATATGTGGGTTAGACTTACATATCTAGGATCGGGTAGACAAGTAGGGCGTTCATGTCTTTTATTACAAACTCCAAAATCAAAGATAGTATTTGACTGCGGAATAAATCCTGGAATAATAGACGGACCTGAAAAATTCCCTTATCTAGATGTATCAGAAATTGGAGATCTTTCAAGTATTGATGCAATAGTTCTTTCTCACGCTCATTTAGACCACTCAGGGTTAATCCCTTATTTGTATAAAATGGGCTATAAGGGTCCAACATATATGACTCCTCCTACAAGAGATATTGCGGCTCTTTTAGCTTTAGATATGGTAAGTGTTCATTATAAAAAAGCAGAAGTTCCAATATACAGAGCAGATGATGTAAAAGAAATGGTTAGACATTCAATATGTCTCAATTTCGGGGAAGTATTTGATATAACTCCAGATATTAGAATTACATTCTATAATGCAGGGCATGTTCTCGGATCAGCTGTAACTCACGTAAATATAGGAAATGGTTTACATAACTTTGTATATACAGGAGATTCAAACTACAGAAAGACAAGATTATTAGACCCAGCCGTAAACTTCTATCCAAGAGTTGAATCAATAATGGTGGAGTCTACTTATGGAAGTAAAGATCAGATCCAACCTCCTCTTTCCGAAGTGGAAGAAATATTTTGTAATTTAGTCAATGACACAGTAAAACGTGGGGGAAAGATACTTCTTCCTGAATTAGGTCTAGGACACGCCCAAGAAACTCTTTTAAGGGTTGAAGATGCAATGCGTACTGGAAAGCTTCCAGAAATCCCAGTTTATCTTGACGGAATGTTATGGGATATAACAGCAATTCATACCGCTTACCCTGAATTTCTTGGAAGCAATGTAAGAAATAAAATATTCAATGACGAGAACCCCTTCGTTTCTCCTTATTTTAAGAAAGTAGGCTCTCCTACAGAAAGAAAAGAGGTTGTTGAAGGCGGACCATGTATAGTTATAGCAACATCTGGAATGTTAGCCGGTGGAGCATCTGTAGAATATTTCAAAGAATTTGCTGAAAACGAAAATAATCTAATAATATTTGGATGTTACCAAGCTCCAGGCTCGTTAGGAAGACAAATATCTGAAGGAAACAAAGTTGTAAAAATAGATGAGAACTTCGGAGGAGAGACTATTAATGTAAACATGCAAGTAGAAACCATGTCAGGTCTTTCAGCTCACTCAGGCCGTGGCGAATTAATGCAATTTATAGGAAGAATGAATCCTAAACCAAAGAAAGTAATAATTTCTCATGGAGAACAATCCAGATGTTTAGATTTTGCATCAAGCGTTTACAGACAGTATGGTATTGAAACAGTTGTTCCAAGAAATTTAGAAACAATTAGGCTAAAATAATTCTCACGTGAAGAAAATAATATTTTTTGATGGAGACGGTACTTTGTGGTACCCGAAAAAAACTAAGTATTCCAAACACCCTGTTTGGGTATACAGAGATAAAAGGATAAAGAATCATAATAATCATCTTACGCTGACTCCTTCTGCATTAGAAGTAATAAAGAAGCTAAAGTCTATGGGGATAATAATGGTTATCTTATCAACAAATCCTTCACCTCCAGAAATAGCTGATGTGCATATAAAAAATAGGGTAAAACATTTTGATCTCCACGAACTATTCGACGAGGTGTATGCAACCCGGCCTTATCCTGATTCAAAAGGTGAATTTATTCTAAGTATTTTAGAAAGGCTAAAAATAAATAAATCGGGAGCGTTAATGGTTGGAGATAGTTATATCTGGGATTATGAGCCGGCTAAAAAAAGAGGAATAGACGCAATACTAATAAAATCCGATTATATGCATGAACATAACGATGTCAAGAATGTTAAAGATACAATCTCGCAATTAAACGAAATTTTTAAACATATTTAAATATCATTCAAACTTGAAATTTAAAGAGCAAGATGAAACACACAATAAAAGTTACATTTATTCTTATATCTTTATTTTTCTTTGCGCAGTTAATAGGAATTTATGTAGCACACCAATACCTTCCCGAAGTAAAACAAATAGTAACAGAAACAGGAGAAATAAAAAATGAAACAATTTACAATCTCCCTTATGGTCTTGACCCTCCTACGGACATACAACCTCAAGAGTCAATAATATCTATAGTAATTGCACTAATAATTGCGGTTGCTCTAATGCTATTTCTTATGAAATTAAAAGCAGAAACATTCCTTAGAGGATGGTTCACAATAGTTGTAATTCTAGGTCTTTCGATAGCAATTAATGCATTCTTAATGCCTTTGCCAAAAGCAGCACTTATTTCAGTAATTCTAGCAATACCTCTAGGAATACTAAAAATATTCAAAAGAAATATGTTTGTCCACAACGCAACAGAATTATTAATTTACCCTGGAATAGCCACGGTATTCATACCAATTCTCAGCGTATGGTCTGTAATTATTTTGCTTATTATAATCTCTCTTTATGATATTTATGCTGTATGGCACGCTGGATTTATGCAGAAGATGGCTAAGTTCCAAATCCAAAAACTGAAACTATTCTCAGGATTCTTTGTACCTTATATGAGAAAAGAAGATAAATTGCTTATAAAGAATGTAAAAAACAGTTCAAAATCTGCAAAAGAAAAAGAATCAAAACTTAAGAAAATAAAATTCAATCTTGCAATTCTAGGGGGAGGAGATGTAGTGTTCCCTATAATTTTAGCAGGTGTTGTTCTTAGAACTCTAGGTGTATGGCAAGCGGTAACGATAGCAGTAGGAGCAACTTTAGCCCTAGCATTCTTATTCTATAAATCGGAGAAAGGTAAGTTTTATCCAGCAATGCCTTTCATATCCACGGGGTGCTTTATTGCTATAGTAATAGTGTATTTAATTTCATGAGTCTAATGCAAAGCTATATAATTGGTATTTTTAGTATAGGCAATATAGGATGCAAATGCAGGATTAATTTATATTGGAAAAGATAGACAGCTTAATGTGGGCTACACAGAAGGAAATTTTGTGACTGGTTCTACTCCTTTCCCTACAATAAAATTGATAAGGTCAGATATGACAGGAACAACAAACACATTGGTTTATCAAAATCCAAACGGGCTAAGTCTTCATATCGGAGATTTAGTGACTGCATAGACTAAGCAATATAACCCCTTTTTAGTTACAACATTAGAAAGCTTTAAATACCCTTAGATTTTTGCTCCTTTATGATAATAAAACAAGAAATAGTAAATAAAGTCAAGGACCATTTTGACCTTAATATCTATGAGACCAAAGTCTGGCTGGCTTTACTTTCAAAAGGAATAGTTACTGCTGGAGAAACAGCTGAAATCTCAGAAGTTCCTAGATCAAGAACATATGATGTTCTAGAGTCATTAACTAAGAGGGGATTCGCAATAGTTAAAGTAGGAAAACCAGTAAAATACATTGCTGTAGAACCTAAAACAGTTCTAGAAAGAATGCAAACAAACACTCTTACAAAAGCTCAAGAAAAAGTTAATACTTTATCTAATTTGAAGAACACTCAAGAATACGACGAATTAGTTCAATTACATAAGGAAGGAATATCTCCAGTTAAGCTTGAAGAATTATCGGGTCATATTAAGGGAAGATCAAATTTACTTTCAAAATTGAAAGAAATGGTTGACTCTGCTGAAAAAGAGATAATTATACATACAACTGCAGAAGACTTTGATGACAAATCCCGTGTTTTACTGTCAGTTCTTAGTAAAATAAATAAAGAAGTAAAAATAAAAATATCTTTATCTGGAGACTCTTACAAAGTTAAAAGAATAGCTTCGAGAAATGATCTTAAGATAAAAGAATCTGAACAAATGGGTAAATTCTTTATCATAGATAAGAAAGAAATGCTTTTGATGATTCACCCAGAAAACATGCAGGAAGAAGTTGGAGTATGGATAAACTCTCCTTATTTTGCAAACTCATTGTCATTAATGCTTGATAAATAATTTAAGGTCATGGAAGAATTTGCAAGAACAGGTGAGGTGTATGGAATTTCACAAGAAAACTTTGATGGATTAGTACAATTAATAGCAAATTCAAATAATTTTACATTAGATATTCTTGCTCTAAGACAAGTTACACCTGACTTCAAAGGAGTTTGTTATGAAGGACAAGGGATTCGCTTTCAATTAGGTTGTAAAGACGGTAGATTTGTTTATTCAGTTTTTGGTAAAGATGAAATACGGATTGATGATTTTTCTAAAGCCTTAGTTCATTTAGCTAAAAACTATTCTAGGGGAAACTAAAATGGTAGAAGACGAATTTGCTTTTCAAAATATGTATAGAGAAGGTTATCCTATTGGTATGGGTTCTGCTCTTACAAGTTCTGCAAGAGGATTAGATGTCGATGTAGAAATAGGATGTATTTTTAGAGATGATAACTCTAGTTTAGGAGATTTTGCAATTGGAATAAAAAGTAACTGTCCGGAGGCTTTTGCGGAAGCGGCTTTGCGTTTTGGAACGGTAGAAGATTCCTACAGACAATATAGTCCTAATTAACCTTAAAGTCAGTTATATGCATCTGATTCATTAATTTTTCATTTCCCCCTTTCCAAGCATCCAAAAACTCATTTAGATTGAATCTAATTTTAAGTCTTGCATGAATATGCTTATTCTTTTCAAAAGTCTGAGCATGCTTATTCTTAAAAGACAAAACAGCTTTCTTCATATGTAATGGCGGTCCAATGCGAACAAGTTCTTTTTTCGGCTTAGCGATTAAATATCCTTCACCAGTATTTCCCCCAGTATATCTAAAATAACTCTCCATCAAAATAAACTCTTTTTTGATCTCTCTGGATAATAAGTCAAAAAATTTCTTAAGTTTAGTTCCAGCAATATCTCCTGCTTGCTTGTCAGTACTTAAATGTACAGAAACAAATTTATCCTTATTTTTTCCCTTTATTTTATTAAAATCAATATCCTTCTTCTCAAAAAATTTAATAGAGGGAGACTTCAAAAATGCTCTGGCAGATTCTTGAAATTTTACAAAAGTATCTTGAGATAGAGCAGCCAAAGCGTTTCTTTCTTTATAAGTGGGGTCAATTAATATTACCGGCGAGTGTATCTTAGCTTCATTAAGTTGAATAAAAACATCATTAGAATTTTTATAATGCTTTTCAATGTCAATTACAAGCCTTTTATCGTCTGTGACTTTAATTAATTCTTTTAACATTTTAACAAAAGATTTGTATTTTATTATTAAAAGTTCTACTGCATATCCAGAAAAGCCTTTTACATAAGTCTCTGCTCCGTAAACTTCCTGAGCCTTCATAAATTTCTTCACAACTCTTACCTGATCCTCAAAACCTTTAATCCTTTTCTTAATATAAGGACCGTGAAAATATGTTAAATCAGTAACATTCTTTTCCTCTTTAGGATTGGATATTTTGTTTACCGGAATAACCTCAAAATATCCTGGCATCTTTTTGTCTCTTACAATAAAATAATCTCTACTTCCATGAACTCTTTCAACATCTAAATTAAGTTTCATTGACACCACATTCAAAAACCTCTCCAGTCTATCGGATAAGTTCTCGTATTTTTTATCGAATCTTACAAATATATCAACATCATAATTATCTGATCTCAAGAGAGTCCCCTTTGCAAAACTTCCTCCAATAAATATATCAGCATCTGCCTTTGATTTTACTATTTCTTCTTTTAATTTGACTATGAAATCCTTGCTTCTTTTTTCAAGATCTTTGATTGCTTGTTCTTCGGGCCTCAATATTTTAATCTGTTTGAGAATAACTTTTTTCAACTCAGGCATGTCTTATAGATGGTTTAACTGCTTTAAAATCTTACTTTTTCTTTGTTATGCTTGCAGCCAAGTCAATAACATACTTTCCATCTTCTAGTTTGTAAACGAGAGGGCGTTCCTTACTGAATAAATTAGGTATATCAAGAAGATATTTACCGGGACTTGTTACTTTAACTGTTTCAAGATCTAAAATAACAGGAGCATCAATTTCTTCTATTCCAGTTATTTCACGAACATCTTCCTCAATACTCTTTTTATCTTCAGAAGTCAATTCAGCAAGAAGGTCAATAGGTTTGTCTGGTTGTGAAATTTGTTTTAATTCAGCTTCTTTAAGAGATTTTATCTTTTTATATTTCTCATCGCTAAGATAAAAGAAAAATCTACTGTTGCATTTAGAACATCCCTCTAAAGTTTGTTTCGCTCCATCAGGATATATCTCGCTACAATGGATACATTGATTTGGCATAAAATTCTATCAAGTTAACATTAATAAATATGATGTCGATAGTATTATTTCTTGATTGTCAAAAGAACACTTCAATCTTAGAAGGGTCTTTCTTTATCTCTTTAACCACATTTGCAGGACCTATAACAGTCAATGATCCTGATTCGCCTGTTAATCCTCTAGCAATCCCTCTTCTCATTTTTAAGAAGAATCCCTCTTCTTTATTTGAGTCTACAACGGCAAGTTCAATCCCTTTGAAAGTCTTTATATGATCGACCATTGCCATTGTATCTTCAATAAGCCTTATCTCCTCTTCAGGCCTCAATCTACCCTGTAAAATCACCACTCTATTTCCCAGGATTAAATTAAGTATCTTCTTGACTCTTTCAGTTATTGTAAGCTCTCTAATCTCAGAATAAGGCATAATATGTATGCTTAACCCCTTTAATTTATTGTTCTTTTTCACCCTCATATTAATTTTACTTTTTATTTAAATTTACCTCAAACTCTCTTCGTTAATTTGAAGAGAGCATCATAAAATTCATTCATGTTAGTGGCTTTGCGTGCAGATATTCCTACAACAGGATACTCAGGGAATGCAGCCTCCATTTTCTTTACATTTGACTTTCTCAAATCTATTTTATTTGCAACTACAAGAACAGGAATTTTTCTAGCAAGAAGATTCCCTATTATAGTCAAGTTTACCTGAGAATAAGGATTCTCAGATGAATCAAGAACGATTACAACGGCATCCATATCATCAAGCCATTTAATCGCCTCAATTATTCCTTGAGTGGCTTCTTTTGCCCTTTTCTTTGCATCTTGTTTAGCAATTCCATATCCAAGAAAATCTTCATAATCTATTTTAGTAGCAATTCCAGGAGTATCAACAATCTTCAAAACCATTTTCTTTCCTTTGTGTTCTATTTCCACTTTTTCTTTAAATTGAACGTGTCTTGTCTCGTGAGGAACTTCGCTTACGCTTCCTAGTTCTTCTCCAGTCCAGTCCTTGCATAATAAATTAGCAAGACTTGTTTTCCCAGCGTTAGGAGGACCATAGAATCCTATCTTCAGGTTATCTTTCTTCTTAAAAACGCCAAATAATCTATATAATATCTTTAACATGTTTAATTTCCTCTTCCTATTGTGAGTGAAGACGAACAGCTGGAAATTATACTATCAAAAATATCAATTTTTTTCATGCTCATTGATAATAAGGTCTTTTAATAAATCTTGCGTCAACAGGTGCCTTTTGTCTGGTTTCTATTTGTTTAACTATTTCATTATGTTCTTTATGTGTAAATATAGGGATTTCAAGCATTCCCGCCCTCTTACCCTCTATTTTTTTAAATGCAAAGCCTATTCTTTCACTTGACCATTGTTGCTGTCTCAACTTTGCCTTAATATCTGAATCCGAAGAACCAGACTTTCTGGCATTGTATATGAAATTGATCAAATTGAATAAATCATTCGAGTTAGGAAATAGACTTCTCTGGTAATTACGTTTGTACCATTCCTGTAATACTATGTAACCTATAATTGCTCCTATTGCAATTAATATCCATCCAAATATAGTGAACTTAAACCATTTTCTAGAACAATCCTCAGGGCACGAATCAGCAGTCTCCTCAGATTCGCATATATTATTTATTTCACAAACTCCTGAAGGAGTCTCAATGTTTCCAAGTATGTTTAGAGACGGGGCGATATATGCTCCGAGAGTCTCCACATCAATATCTCCTTCTACAAAGAATTCAAATGTCTCTGATTTAGATGTATCAAGTAAAATATAATCTGTCCCAGAAGTAACAGATAATGGTTTATAATTTGTTCCATAAACTCCTACATTCTCTACATCCTGTCCAAATATTAAATAAACATTCCCATTAACTGAATTAATAGGGTTTGTCTTTATTGTAAACAGCCCTCCTACCGGTTGTGTTCCGCTATTTCCTATTCTTTGTATTTTCTTGAAAGATATCTCTGCATTAAAATTATCATTCATCCAAGCAGATATTTGTTCTTTTAACCCACCATTTTGTAAATCCTTATTTTCAATTTCTTCTATATAAGATGGATTAATATTTTCATATCCTAAACCCAAGGGCAAGTTATCTCCTGAAACTGTAGAAGAAACATATGCAGGTACATCTAATTCAATTAAATCAAGCATTATATTTTGATATTCTTCTTCTAAACTAGCATTCCTGAAGTTAAGTTCAATAGTATTCAGTTCAGAAGTCATATTATTTAATCTAACTATGCTTTGTATCTTTGGCACTGCCCATGAAGGATAAGAATTTATTTGACCAGTAATATTTGTTAGCCTTTTTCTATATTCTATTATCGTCAAATTAGCTATTACTTTTGGATTTCCTACAATGACCGTAAATGTTCTAGTAACTTGAGTATTATTAGCTATTGCAGTAACATTAACTGTAAATGAAGTCCCATTTTTTGTGAAAGCGTGATCTATGGACGTTCCGTTGACTGTCTGAACAGGAGTTCCATCTCCAAAGTTCCATATTGTTCTTATTATTATAGTAGCAGAAGTAGCGTTGAATCTAACATTCTGTCCGAATGCAACAGATTTGGGATTTATGTCAAAAGCAAAACTTCTTCGTATGTTTATAGGCTTTGTAAGGAAGCTGTTCCCGTCTAAATAGAGCTTGAAACTATTCTCATTACTTGCTATTGGTATTACAAAATTTGCCTTTGATATATCAAGGCTTAAATTATTAGAAGTTATTCTTGTAGATTGATAGTCTAATTCATTTATCTCCTCTATTGGCGCGAGTACAGCTCCAAAGCTTTCATACTTTAATTCAGGCTCATTAAATAGAACTGTTTGACTTACCCCAAATATCTTGATTGGTACAAAACAATCACTCTCACAATTTCCATCGTATAAGTTTTGAACATATTGATCTATAATTTGAGTAATATTCCTATTGAAAGCTTTTTTGTAAGTGCTTACATTAATAACAATATTTGGAGAAGCAGCATATTTCTCAGTTTCAGCAAATATATCAAAGTCGCTATTCAAAGAGTTAAATCCTTGAGCAGTCCCACATGTAGGGGAAATAGTTTCCTGACCAATTTGATATCCATTATTTATGCTTGTAGACACACAAACATAATATTCGCGAGTCTCATAAGAGGAGTAATTAATTTTACAACTTATTTCTTGAGTTTGTTGTTGAGGAGAATGTTGAGGTAATTTACAAGATCCTAGAAGATTATTTGTATTTCCATCATATAATTTCATTGTAAGATTAGACTCACCATTTCCTTGTTTTATTTGAGCTCCAACGATGAATCCAGGAGCTTGAGGTATACTTATCTTTTCACAATATTCTCTTCCTGTAACTATAGTCGCAAGTAATATGTTTGATTGAGCATAGCACCCAGTGTGTCTTATTCCACAACTCTCCCCATTTCCTTTACTCGCTGTAAGTATATTCTCTCCATCAGAAAGCAAGTCGACATAAAGGCTTGGGGTACAACTAGAAGGAGCATTAGAACTTATTCTAAGCTTAGCATCTTTAACTTTAATTCCAGAGCCTTCTATTTTGAATCCAGCATAATCAACTTCTCCAGAGTCAACTTGAATTTGTTGAACAACGCCTGAAGAAGAATAATCATTCAAGCAACCATTAGTAGAACAGTTATATTCTATTCCTTCAATTAACCCTGTCTGATTTTCTATAAGTTCTAAAAGGGTTAAATTACCAGGAAAATTACTTGTAACTTTAACATCTCCAGGTTCATTGCTAAATCTTAGGTTAATTTTTCCACTTATTTTTTCACCATCTGAATAGTTTGTAGCAATAGTGTTATGTAAGTGGTTTACACTAGCAAAAACAGTAATAATTCCAAAAATAATAAAAACAAAAATCGCAATAATTAACTTACTTTTCATTTCTCGCAAGTTCCTTTCTGAAATTGAAGATAAGGTATATAGCTCCAATAAGCAGAACAGAAAGTAAGAATTCTCTTAATGTAAAGAATCCAAGCTCAAAGCTTAATGAACCACAGAGAACAGTTACGGGATCTCTAACACAAGAAGGTCCCCCGGTAGATACATATGTTATTGTCTTTTTTCCTCCAGTACAAGCACTTACAGTAGTAGTGTAAGAACAAGAACTAACGATTACTGCTGTAGGCCCAGAGCTACATGCTCCAGTAGTAGAAGAATTAGCATATGTAGTTATATTTAATCCACAGGAATTAGTCGTATTTGACCACTGACATTTCAATTCTGTACATGCAGGAGGAATTTCTCCGTAAGACGCTTGAGGTATTGCAGGATTCTGATTTCCATTACATGCAGTCTGATTTGTAAAGTCATTACAATCAATTATAGGTCCTCCAGGAGGTATTTGACATGAATATAATGGGTTAGTAGCAGAAGTTCCAGCCATGCATCTAAGTCCTGTAGGGCAACAATCATCAGCAGTTAATGCAATTTCATCCCCACCCTTACATTTACCATTAGGTTCATTTGTAGAGTTACTCTCCAATTCGGATGAATAATAAGTATTTCCATTATTCAAACATCTTCCTAAAGTGAAACTTCTTTCAAATTGCGCACTTGCCCCACTAGTGTGTTTAACATTTACTATTATTTTCTTATCTCTTAATGAATTAGATAAATCATCGTATTGTACTAATCCAGAATATATTCCATTTCCAGTTTCATATTGTGCCCACTCATTAGTCCAATCACTATCCATAAATGTCCAGTTAAAGAACAAACTTGAGTAACTTACGATAGGTTGGGCTGTAATAGATATAGGTCCTCCACCCGATCCGCAAGACATAAGGGAGTTTTCAGTCTGATTAGGGCAGTTTCCTCCAAGACATTCTAAAGTACAAGCAGTTGAAGAATTAACCACAAAACTATCAGAAGCGCTAAATGAAATCTCGTTAGGAAAGTAAGGCCCTAAAGCCGGAGGGCTTTTATAAACAATTTCATTAAAAGATGGCTTATTAATATAAGCTAAGGTGTATGGACTTGCAATAACTAAAATCTGACTCTCATTTATATCAAAATTCCCTAAAGGATCAGTACATTTCAATTTTACATTTACCTGTCCAGCCTGAGTGAATGTATAGTTGAATGTAGTTTCAGTTCTAGTAAAAGCTTGTCCATTTTGTGGAGTAATTGTCCATTCTGTCTGGGGTGGTCCAATCTGGCTAGTACAACCGGAAGTAAAGTTTACTTCTGTATCTGCATAATAAACTCCTCTATGTTTAGGTGCAGAAATAACCGCATTAGGAGGGTCAAATGAACATAATGAAGCATTATTTTCATAAATTATTGGGTAAGATGTTTCAGTATCTCCAGGTATCCTAACCTCAAAAATAAGTTCCAAGTTATTTCCGGCCTCAAATCCAAGAGCTGATTGTAAAGCTGCTTGAACACCAGTATCATTTAATGGCAAAACTATCTGAGCAACATTATTTTGAACATAGCCAGTCCGATTTGCAATAGGGTCGCGTGTTAGGAGATCCAAATCATAAAACTCAAAAATAAGAGGAGTTCCATCAGCAATGTTATTTGTCTGTACTCTTGCAATTACATGGTTATTTCTACATACCCTCGCATTAGGGTCAATTTGGGTCCCATCATAATATCTCCATGTAGAATTAGAAATAGATGGTGGGGGAGCTAAACAACATATTTTAGAGTTGCCTGCTCCAGTATATTGGTTAGCAGTAGCATTCTCAATATGAGCATTATTATTAGCAGATAATGAAACAACTTCTTTATAATTTGTAGAACAGTTATTATTTCCAGGAACTGCTGTACAAACTAAATCTCCATAACAAACATCTATATCGTAAAGCGTACCTGCTGTAAAACTAGGTGCTTGAGCATGAGCATTTGTATTTGCCCATAATCTCAAAACTCTATTGCTTCCAGAAACAGAACATATACGCAAATTTGCAGGAGTCACAGACCCAGCATAAGTGTTTCCAAAAATATCGCTGTAGTAAATATTTGTATATCCAGAAGTATTTTGAGAATAAATTTCCCCATGAGCATTAGTGTTTCCAGAAATTCTTAGAATTATATCTTGCGGGCTATACCGCGTTATTTGTGCAGAAACAATTCCTAAAAATAGCATCGAGAATAATCCGAATAGTAATAATTTCATACCTCTCTTCATACTAAAGGATAATGTCGCACGTTTATAAAGATTATCAAAAAAAAAATTACCCCTTAACTACCCCAAGTGGTTTGAGTTTTGCAACCATCTTTCCTATTCCAAGTTCATGAGAAACTCTTACAACCTCTTCAACATCCTTATATGCCTTAGGAGCTTCATCAACTGCTCCAGAAAGACTTCCAGATTCCAAAACAATATCTTTTTTATCTAGCTCATTTTTCAATTCTTTAGAGCTAATAGTCTTGCTGGCTTCACTTCTGGACATTATTCTTCCAGCTCCATGAGCCGTGCTCCCCAAACTTAATTCTTGAGCCTTCTTTGTTCCAACTAAAACATAAGAACTTGTTCCCATACTTCCAGGGATAAATATAGGAGTTCCAATAGAACGATACTTTACGGGAATTTCTTCGCTTTCAGGTCCAAATGATCTTGTAGCTCCTTTTCTATGTACAAGAACCTCAATTTTTTTCCCATTTACGCTATGTTTCTCAAATTTAGCAATATTGTGGGCAATATCATAAACAAGTTTAAGCTCAGATTTAGGAAAGAACTTTTTGAATGATTCTCTCAATTTACACATTATAATATGCCTATTAGTAAATCCAAAGTTTGCGGCTCCAGCCATAGCACTCAAGTAATCTTTTCCAAGGGAAGAGTCAATAGGAGCATAAGCCAGCTCTCTATCAGGTAAATGTTTGTAACCGTATTCATCTTCCATTTTTTTTATGTAATCTGAAGCAACCTGATGTCCTATACCTCTGCTTCCAGAATGAATCATTATAGCGACTTTCCCTTTTTCTATTCCAAGTAATTTAGCAGCGCTCTCATCATAAATCTCCTCAACTTCTTGAACTTCTAAAAAATGATTTCCGGCTCCAAGAGTGCCTAATTGATTCATTCCTCTTCCTAGTGCTTTCTGGCTTATTTTCTTATAATCTGCTCCAGATATCTTACCTTCATTTTCACAAAATAATCTATCTTCTTCATTTCCATATCCTTTTGAAATTGCCCAGCTAATGCCCTCTTTAATAATATTAGAGATTTCTTTATATTCAATTTTAAACTCGCTTTTCTTTCCAACTCCAGAAGGAACACTTTTGTATATTTCCTTCATCAAAACATTTCTTTTCAACATGAATTCTTTCTTTGTCAAATTAGTAGATAATAGTCTAACTCCGCAGTTGATATCATAACCAACAGCTCCAGGAGAGATAATTCCTTTCTTTATATCAAATGCAGCTACGCCTCCAACACACATCCCATAACCTTGATGTGCATCAGACATAGCAAGAGAGTATCCCACTATTCCAGGCAACTTGGCTACATTTTTTACCTGTTCAAAAGTAAAATCATTCTTTATTTTCTCTAATAAAGCTTCAGAAGCAAAAATTCTTCCAGGAACATTCATTCCATTTTCTTTAGGGATTTCCCATGTAAAATCGTTTATTTTTTTAAGGTTAACAATTTTTTCTTTCATTTTCATTATTCTATGATAAGACCATCATTTTTAAACAGTAGTCATACATCTAAAACGACCTGACATTCCCATTTTTTACCCTTATTTTTTACATACATCTCCGCGTATGTTGGGGCCTTAATAGCATCCAAATCCTTGTAATTTGTAGAATCATCTCCATAAACTATTCCTTTTAGTTTTCCATCTTCAATCTCTAATTCCGCCTTAGATACAATAAATCCCTCAGCGTCAAAGAGGTAAATTAGTTCATCAATAAAACTATAAAGAAGAGATTCATAGTCATTTCCAGAAACACTAATCTCCTTTTTTATCAAAGATTTTATTTTCTTTCCTCTTGAGAGTACAGAAGAAATAGCAAGAGCACAATTCTCAAACATTCCTTTAACACTAGAAGAATAAGCCCTAAACTTTAAATCTCCAGTATGTTTCAAAAACTCGTATTTTTTGACCATCATTCTTCAATCCACAGGAACAATCTTAATTTAACAGGTTGGAAATTTGTTCTGTTAGTGCTTATTATTCTCTCAGCCGAATAAACATCTCCGACATAAGACCCTTGTCCGCAAGCGCTAGTTATTACGCATGCTCGCAGTTCAAATGTTATATAATCAGGCAATCTAGAGTCAATAAAGGTTAGGGTATTTCTCATAGCCCTAGCATTTATTTGGTTAGCAACAATCTCATCTCTCAAGCTTTCTATTGTGCTTATTTCTGACAAAATATCTCTAGCATTTTCAGATAAGTCTTGAGTTTCTTGAGACGGTAAGCTCTGTCTGTAAGATATAAGCAATATAGCCGAAATAATAGTTATTGCAATAAGTAACTCTATTATTGTGGCAATTCCCTTTCTCACCATACTATCACCCTCAGATCAGCATATTCCCTCTGCCCAGAAATTCTTATTATTTCTACCCTATCATTTTTAGAAAGAACTTCTATTCCTTCAGGAATCTGGTTAACTGCACTTATCTGTTTATTGTTAAGGGTAACAACAAATCCGAATTCCATCCTATTAGGTAAATTAAGTTCTTGTTTTAACCCTAAATAATTTAAATAGTAACTTTGGTTTAATTCAAGAAGTAATTTTTCAAAATAAAGATCTCTTATTTCAGAAGAGGATATTGCATATTGGCTATTTCCTATAGCAGTTGTTTCGAGTATTGGAGCTCCATTATCGATTGCAGAAGAATATTTTATTCTAAAGAAATCCCCACCACTCCTATTAAAATAAACAACTCCGCTATTATCTCTATGTGTTGATATTGTGTTACCAATTTCATCCTCAACACTTGCATTATAATATAAAGGCACTCCAGGAATATTTATTCTCATTAATGATGGGTCAAATAAAGGAGATATAGAAACAGAATAAGTCTCAACTCTTTCTCTTCCTTCTTCAGAAACCTCTATCCAAGCGTAGTCCATAGTAGACTTTAACGTTCTCTGGCTTTGAAGAGGATTAAAAAATACAAAAGCAAATACAATAAATCCTATAAATATTACAAACGAAACCACAAATTCTATATGGCTCAACCCCTTCTTATTCATCAAAAAGTAAAAAATTAGCTTTATTTATATAGATTGCCCTACAATATAAGCAGTGGATAATTTAGTAAAGAAGATAAAAGAAAAATTTGAGCTAAGAGGTCTTCCAGATACCTTGGTTCTTTCATTATTAGAGGATTATATTAACAAGAATAAAATAAAAGATATACATTCAGAAAAGTCAAAAAAAATAGTTATAAAAGAAGTAAGGGAAGAACTTAGAAAGTACACAGGACAGTATGCTTCAAAATCAAACATAAAAAATAGAAAAACTTTGATAATAAATAACAATATAGAGGAATTATTAAAGAATCATTCTTCCACTAGGGAAAGAATAGAAGATTATCCTTTAATAAGAGATGTCCTGAAAAGAATAAACCCAAAATCTATTCTTGACCTAGGGTGTGGTATAAACCCTATTGTAATAGCTGAAAAAGGAATAAAATATCATGCATACGACATTAACCATAATGATCTAATTGTAGTTGAACAGTTCTTCAAGATCAACAATATAAATGGAGACATCCATCATAAAGATATAAGAGAAGAAACAACATTTCCAAAAGTAGATTTATGTATAATATTTAAAGTTCTAGATATTTTAGGAGATAGAAGAATAGGAATATCAAGAGATTTATTAAAAAACATAGATTCAAGATATTTTCTTATAAGTTTTGCAACAAGAACTTTAACTGGAAAACCAATGAACTCCCCTTATAGAAGATGGTTTGAAAATATTCTAAAGACCCTGAAATACAAATATGAAGTCAAAAGAACAAAACAAGAATTATTTTATCTTATAAAAAATGACAAGCTCTAGTTTTGTTTCATTTTAACTCTACTTTGATAAATATAATAAAAATAAAAATAATAAAAGTTGATTTAACAATCCGCGCTAGCAAAAACTCCGTTTTGAAGCTTTATCTGTTCAATAGCATTCATTAGTAGAAGCTTTTTACTAGGGGCAGCTACTAATCCACAGCAGTTGTACATTCCTAAAGCTACACCTGTTTTTTCTTCCATTATCCCTTTAGCTATATCTGTTCCAACCAGACGTATAAGTTGTTTTCCGAGCTTTGAATTTGGGTCTTCAATCTTTAATACTCTATTGTTTCCAGATTTTACTTCTTTAGCTATTTTTAAAATGTAAGAAACTCCTTCAGGCAAGTCTTTCTGAAATGCTGAGAATAATACTTCATTTAATTCTTTTTCAGAAGAACTTTCTATATCAACTTCCGCATTAGTAATTACTTGTTTAATTGATGGATATGACATTTTGACCTCCTTTCATTTTTTGAATATTTCTTAAGAATTCATAATCTATTTGTTTAGTCAAATCTTTCCCTACGGAATCATTTCCCCAAGAAACTGCATTCTTTTCATGGTATTTAGCAGCTAATTCATAATGGACGTACCAATTTTTCTCAATTTTGTCAACCTCTTTTAAAACTTTAGAAAGTGCTTCAAGATTACCCTCTTCCAACAGGTTTATCCCATGATTAATTCCTCTTTCACTTTTCTTTATATATTCTGAAGATCGTATTTTTGCAATAGGCTCTTCACCAATCTGGTAAGAAATGTAGTCTGCTTCTTCTTTATTGTAAATCTTATTTCCTAAAGCAACTATCTTCAAATCATGAATTTTAGCATACTCTTTGTATTGTTTGTAGACATCTATAGATTTTTTTGTTGGTTCTACAACAATTAGAGTCATGTCGAATTTAGTAAATAGTCCTGAAGCAAAAGAATCTGCTCCGGCAGTCATATCTACTAAGATATAATCATCTTTCGAGTCTATTAAATGATTAAATAATAATTCTAAAGTCCCAGTTTTAGAGTGGTAGCATTTAGTTCCTATATCCTGCTCTGAAAATCCGCCGACTCTTAATAGTCTTATTCCATTATTTTTTAATTCAAATTTATCAAAAAACTCTTTTGATTCAAGATTAATAAGTCTAGAGCCTTCTCCAGGAGGAGTAGTCTTTATCATTTCTTTTGAAGATCCTATAAGCGAATTTCTGTTTCTAAAGAAATCTTTTATCCAATCAATATTATTTCCAAGAGTCTTTTCATCAATTAATTTAGTATCCTCAAATCCAAGACTTGACCCTAAATGTTGGTTTATATCAGCATCTATAACTAATATCTTTTTATTCTTAGAAGCAAGATATTTTGCAAACAGACCTGTAATTGTCGTCTTTCCGCTTCCACCTTTACCGACAAAAGCTATCCTCATATAATCTCCTCTGGAAAAGGCATAGTTATTTTATCATAATTATTGGTACGGTGCTGATTTAAATTCCTATTTTTGTAAACACCTCTTAAAAGAATTAATAGTGGAATTCCAAGAGCTAATGCCCAGCCGGAATAATCGACAATATCGCTGGCTATTTGTCTGTTGGAATCTACATATTCAGTCGTGCGAGTTCTTCTATCGTATCTCAATGGAGGAAGACTTGTGTAATCCGTATTATCTCCCCTAACTGTTGAAACTATAGGAGTTACTTGATTTACCAGATAATTATTTACGGCCATAAATGGGGCTGCAATAGCCCCGCTGATCAGACCCGTTTTAAATAGAATTGCAGGCAGTCCATGCATAGGGCAAACGCTAAAATGGGCTAATTGCCCAACTAAAGCTCCAGCTAATGTCTTTTTCGTCAAAATTGTTCTTTCTTTACTCATAACAGGAGGGGCCGTAAACGAAATGCATAAGTTCACGGCCTAATATTTGAACATTTTTAAGAATATTAAAAGCTTATTGATTTTAATTATCAATAAGAAATTTAATAAATGGTTATCTATAAATAAAGAATCACAAAAACAATTTAGCACCTGTAGATATCAGAAAAGCCGCAATTGTCATAACAAAAGAATGTTTAATTCCGGCTTTTACAGTTCCTTCAGATAACTTCCCTATTGCAAGTCCACTAAATAATCCTTGCAAGAGCAACATCCACAATAAAGGCCTAGATAAATCATCAGTTGAGAATGCTTCATTAGAGCTACCAACGCCTATTCCTCCAGATCCCCCAATTCCCTCAAGTCCTCCAACACTATTTACTTCTTCTGTTAAAGGAATTATTTTGAACTGCATTACAAGCATTATTCCTATGAATATGAAGAATATTATGTATCCTTGTACAACCAGAGAAGAAATTGCCGCAGCTCTTTCTTTCTTTAATTTCTCAATTTGATAAATAGAAGAAGCTACAGAGTCTAGTATATCATCTATTTTTCCTCCAGCCATCTCGGCTTCTTTAATCAAAGAAATAGCCCTTTTTACAGTAATACTTCCAATATCCTCAGCAAATGTATCAAGAGCCTTACTCATAGGAATCCCCATAGATATCTGATTGGCAAGCTTTCCTATATTTTCAGTAAGTGAACCGAAATTTTTATTTCTCATATTTCTGATACTTTGACCTATAGGAGTTCCACCCTTAACATTTTCAGCCAGAGCTCTTGCAAATTCTAAGAATTGCTCATTCTTTTCTTTTTCAAGATTAGTTTCAAATATGGTAGTCGCAACAAAAGGAAGTGCAATAACAGCCATAGCTATTCCAATGAGAAAATAAAATAGATTATCTCCAAAAAAGAAAATGAAGTCAACTACTATCAAAATTAATCCAAATATTATTCCAATCCAGTTTGCTTTTTTAAGTATCATCAGTAGTTAGGCTGTTTCATATGCAAGAAAGCAATGAACATTATATTTACTATAGCTACTAAACCAATAATTGCAGTAGTCATCTGAGTTGGATTGAATCCAGTACTTATTTTAGATATGGATATTATAACAAGAAGCATTACCATTATCATAGGAGTAGCAATAACTATACTGATGTATAAGTCCATGAATGTTTCAGCAGATTTATTTGCCTTTTCTCTTTCAAGTCTATACTCGAGTAATAAACTATCAGCTCTTTTCTCAAAAAACTTTTTCATATCCCCTCCAGAGTTTATTGTGACTGCCATTCCATTGAGCAACTCAGAAAACTTGGAACTAGGGGTTGATAAAGAGACATTTCTTAAAGCAGTGCTTAAATCATATCCATAAAGATTTGTTTGATTCAATATTTTTCTAAATTCAGTTCCTGCAAACTCATATTCATTACTTGTTGCAATTATTCTAAATAATTCAATAGGCTCAATACCGCTTCCAGAAATAGAGGCCATATGAATAACCACAAAAGGAATTTCCTGGTTTATCTTTCCAGCAGTTGATTTCTTTTCAGCGGCAGGATAGGAATATAGGGCTAAGAATGTCATTCCAGGAACAGCTAATAAAATCCATAATATTTTTACAAATCTTAGCATATAAGACCCAGAGTAAGCTTCTATTGATAAATTAAGAAAATCAAAACTGAAGAATAAAAAGAATATCATCACAAATACTCCAAGTATAGATGCAAGCATTATTGTTAAGAACATCATTGACAAATAAGTTGTTGAAAGTATGTTCAGATTACTTTTTTTTATATCAAGTATTAATGATTTGAAAGATCCCTCATTTACAAGTTTCTGCGAAAAGTTAAAGAATATTTTATTTGCAAATTTACCATACCAATTTGTTGTATTGAATTTTTCAAGCCTCTTTGGCTTTTCCTTCTGTCTTTTTTTCACTTTTTTGAGTAATTGTGAATCGATATTTAGTTCTTTTAGAAATTCAACTCTATTTTTTTCTGAGACTATAATATCAACTTCTTTTCTAGCAGTATTAATTGGTTTAATCTGAACTATTTCAAGCCCTTTAGACTTTTCTTCTTCCTTAGGAGAGACAGAATTAATTCCTATTTTATCAAGTATTTCTGGAATACTTTCATTAAGTATCGTTACTTTTCTTATTAGCGATTCCGCAATTTTAGAATATATTCTGATTTCTTCTGCATCAAACTGCGCCTCTAGAGAGTAGATCTTATCGAGCCCACGAATCATACCTATTTGAGAGGCTATATTTGATTTCAGACTTTCAAGAATCATAATATTTTAGCTAGACTCCTTTGTAATTCCATTATTTTCTGCTTTAATTGAGAAACCTTACTAAAATCTTCTTTTTTTAATGAATCCTCAAGCCCTTCAGACAAGTCTTTCATTTGAACGAGCATCTTATATGCAAGAAATATATCCTCTTTTTTCATAATAATAAGAATGGAATTTGCTTTATATACCTTATTTACTTTATTCCAAATTTCTCAAGAACATCTTTTGAGTTTCTATAATAATCTACCACTACTTTTCTAACATCATCAAATCCAAATATTTTCTTTCTATAAAGCTCGTATATTAGTTTGGTTCTGTTTGTAAACTCTTTTTGTAATTCATCAATAGTTAAACCATATCTAATTGATATCTTTTCAAAAACCTTGCTCTCTTTTTTGAAATAGAAGGTGTCTTGTGCAGGGTTCCATACAAAAGGAGTGTTTACCATGACCATTCCATCTCCTTTAACATTTACTATCTCAACAATTTCTCTTAATCTACGAGTATCATTCTTTTTTATCAAGGCGTGAGTCATAATTGCTACACAATCAAGAGAATTTACAAGAGTTGGAGATAATTCAATAGGGGGAGTTTCTAATCTCTTAATCAGAGTATCTACTGAGTCTGCGTGCATTGTACTTATTGAAGGGTGTCCGGATGCCATTCCCTGGAACAATACGAATGCCTCCTTACCTCTAACTTCTCCTACAATAACATAATTGGGGTTTTGTCTGAATGAGTTCTTAAGTAAATCAAATAAGTCTATTTCTCCAACTCCTCCCTTACTCATTGCAACTCTCGCAACCGCAGGAATCCAGTTATCTCTAGGTAAATTAAGTTCACGAGTATCTTCAATACTAACAACGTGAGATTCTGGAGGAATAAAAAAAGCTATGGCATTAAGCAGTGTAGTCTTTCCAGATGCCGTTCCTCCAGCAATGAATATGTTTGCTTTATATTGCACAAGCATCCAAAAATAAGCTAGCATCTCAGGACTAAGAGTATTGAATGAGATTAGTTGTATTGGAGTCCACGGTATCTTTGTAAATTTACGAATAGTAAAAGTAGGACCTTTAGAAGTAACGTCCTGTGTATAAGTTGCATTAACTCTTGATCCATCAGGCAAAGTGCCATCAAGCAAAGGTTCAGAATAAGAAACATACTTTCCACTTCTCTGTGCTAACTTCTCGACAAAACTTGCAAGATGATCTACTTCTTTAAATCTTAAAGTGGTTCTTATATTATGGTAATTTCTATGAACTATATATATAGGAGTATTAGCTCCGTTACATTCTATATCTTCAATAAAATAATCTCTTAATAATGGCTCTATTTCATTGAAACCTACAAAATCTCTATACAAATAATAGAATATTTTCTCATAACTTCTTTCCTCTATTTTCAAATTTAACTCGCTTATAAGAAATTTTGCAGTCTTATCAACATACTCCATTATTTTCTCAGGAGTTTTCTCAGTAACTACATTTACATTAATTAGTTCAATCATAGCATCTTCTAGTTTTCTTATAGTTTCTTTATCCTCATCTTTAAGTAACGGTTCCTCAACATCATATACTAATTCCCCTAATTCCTCATCCCAATAAATATGTGCATTGGCAAATGGCTGTATCAAAGAATATCTTACATCAATTTTAGTCCTATCAACGGATTTAGGCAATACCGGTACAACTGGATTAGGATTAATACTTATCATACTCACACCTCTTCATTAGAAAAACTCCGATGCATTTAAATCTATCCTACTAAGAACCCTCAGTAATGTCTATCCAAATCTTATTACCAACTTTCCCTCTATTTTCAACAAAGAATTCATAAGGTATACTTACAGGAGAGAATACTTCTGAGCTTCTGTCGGAACCATCATAAGTAATATTATATACATAAGGTAAAGATAATGTTATTTTGTATTTTTCAGTAAGTTCCTCTGTAGTTACATTTATTCTACCAAGACTTAATGAAACTCCAGGTTCTGAATATCTTACATTTGATTCATCAAGAACATATTTAAGCTGATCATTCAAAGAGTCAACAATTATTTCTCCTTTATCCAGTCTAAATGTAATCTTTCTTTTATTTCCAGGTGCATCAAGAATCTCTATGATTTTAGAGTCAAAAGTATTGAGTGACTCTATTGTTTGTTCAATTACACTTCTATCTCTAAATTCCTTTATTTGAGGAGTCAGTATAGCTAAAACTAACCCTATTAACGCTAATCCAATTAAGGTATATATTACCGTCTCCACCCATATCTGACCGCGTCGATTAATCATGGGAATGTAATGCTTATGCAAGGTTCAATTTCTATTTTGTCTGCAACAGAGCAAACATCTCCAGAACTAGTTAGAGCGGATATCTCAGCCTTATTATATAATTTATTTACAACATATGTTCTCTGACCACTTATAGCTGGAAATGTAATTGCCCCGTTATAGGTACCACCCATGGGTTTTAAACTTAGATCCGAAAATCCCTGAAATATTTCAAGAACATCAGAATTACCCTTACTATCTATTAAACCAATTCTGACTGCGGATATTCCTTCCTTATTTACTTTTACAGAGAATCCTGTTTCATTCGTTCCTCCAGTAGGTGAAACTATATAACAATTAAATTGGCTTTCAGGAAATTCTACTCCTTCAAAAATATCAAGACATTCTTTACTCTCTCCTAGAGAATTATTTACAAAAGGCACAACAACAGAAAATACTATCCCTCCTATTACTATTGTCAAAACAAGAAGTAAAACTGTAGCAACAACCGGACTAACAGCTTTTCTGAAAATCATCACCATATTCAATAAGACAAAAACTTCTTTTTATATCTTTTCTAAGGAGTATAAACGATAGTCTGTCCATCTTTTTCAGGACATGTATAAGCAATCTTTGTGCTTTCTTTTTCTGCAAGAAGTTTAGGTATTATTCTGAACTTATCTCCCGAACTTAAAGTATTAGTTATGCAAACGTAAGACGATTTTCCTACCGTAACTGTTCCCCCAACAAAAGTCTGATCGGCAAGAACAAGACTATCAATACTTCCCATAGAATCGTCGTATTTCAGAACTTTAATCCCATATATCGGAACATTTCCTATATTGTTTATGTCAATTGCCCAATTACTTTCACTAATACATTGACTTGCAGTAGGAGCTATCTGTACTTCAAAGTTAACATCCTCACAAGAACTTTCAACAACTCTATCTCCCTTTGTAGCACTTTCAGATAAGAATCCTCTAGCCCAAATAAATATTATAGTAGCAAGAACAATTACTATTACAATAAGTAAAACAGTAGCGACAACCGGACTAACCCCTTTTTTACCCTTTATCATAAATAAGTAAGAGATTATTGTTTTATATATCTTGACATCAATACCTAATCAAGGGGCCATGCAAACAATAGTCTTTGTAACAACGGCATTAGGGCACAAAACAGGCTTATTATCAATCCATACAACCGGTTGAACACTTATTTCTTGAGAGACAGTAGGCACAGGGCTATAAGTATAATCTCCGCAGAATTTCTCTCCAGGCTTCAAAACTCCGGATGCCCCGTTACATATAGATATAATATTTGTAGGATCGTTTGGAGGATTCAAATCAGTCCTGTATACTCTGTTGTAATCTCCAATTTTAATAAAAGCTCCCTCGACGTTGAATAATCCTCTATTAGTCATATTTAAATCAATGTTAACATAGGTTGGAATTGTAGCATCGTTCCAAACACATTTTACAGAATCAATTGTTAGTTGAATATCTACTTCGCATTCAGGTCTCTCGTCAGGCAAATAAAGTTTCAAATAAAAGAATACTGCTGTAGATAGAGACACTGCAATTGCTATTAACAAAACATATCCTACCATTATACTGACAGCCTTTTTATTCAACCGTAACAAATTTTTCTCCTTCCTCATTTTTAGCTAATACAAAATAAAAGTTTTGTCCTGGTTTTAATTCAAAAGTATAATCAACACCATCAATTCTTATTCTTACGCTATTAGAAGAGCTAATGTATTCGGCTTCAATTTGGTTTCCACTAGCGATATTTATTGACGCATAGGTGCTCCCTAAGATAGTCACCCCGATAACATTTATATGATTATAATAATAAGCGTAAACCTTACTATCATTTCCATATACAAAAGCCACATCATGGTCTCCAATAGACTCGCTATAATTGCTAAGTAACTCAGATGCAAGCCTGCTTATATTAGGTTCAGCCTTAATGACTCCATAATCTAAAACTCTCTTAGTTTCAAAGCTTATTTCATCACTCAAGTCAAAAAAAGCTTCAGGCTCTTCTCTTACAGTACTTTCATTTGATATTCTCACAAGGCTAATAAGTATTCCAGCAATTATAAGCGCAGCCATCAAAAACACCTGTCCTCTTTTATTCATCAAATTTCAAAGTCAAAAGAAGTTTTTAAACCATTACTAAAAGCGTAGGCGGGGAGCTTGCTTGACATCAAAAACTCGTTTGACCTTCTACCATCCTCGGAATTGTTTTCTGCAAGCACCGAGGCTTCTGCTTAGGGCTGCTCCGATCAAGGCCTGACCCATTTCACAGGAGCACGGTCGAACAGGACAACTCCTCAACGTCTGGTAAAAGACGAGAGTTTGAACGCTACACGTACTCCTTTAAGTTCACTTGAAGCCCGCGGGTGTTACAGCACAGGGCTAACGTGCCAACTCGCCTACGGCGAGTTAACCTCTATAGAGTTTTTAATACTTTCTAATATATTATCTATTTAAATAAGTAAAGATTTAAATATATCTATATCTTATCCAAAATATGGGTGTAATAACTATCAGCTTAGACGATGCAATAGAAGAGAAATTAAGGAAAATAGCAGTAGCTAGATTTAGAAAAAAGAAAGGTTATTTGGCAAAAGCAATTTCAGAAGCATTAAATGAGTGGGCTTCAAAGATGGAGCAGGAAAGTATGTCTAAAGCAATATCTATATTGTTAGATGGGGTAAATTTAGGCGGGATTGTTTCCAAGAAAAGAGAGGATTTGCATAAAAGATGAATGCAATTATAGACACAAACATCATAGCATATGCTTACGATTTATCAGAGCCCCTAAAGAGAGAAAAATGCCTCCAGATAGTGCAGGCAATATTTGAAGGGAAAAAAACAGCATATATAACCAATCAGATACTCGGGGAATTATTTTATACATTAACAAGAAATTTTAATAAGCCGCTAGAAAAAGAAGCATCTAAACTAATAGTAAGCTCCATCATCTCTTCAAATAATTGGACTAAATTAGATTACGACTCCAAAACTATTGATAAAGCAATTAACCTATCTAATAATTATAATATTTCATTCTGGGACTGCGTAATATCTGCGACAATGATTGAGAACAGCATATTTACAATATATACAGAAAACGAAAAAGATTTCAATAAAATCCCAGGCATTAAAGTAATTAATCCCTTATCTGTCTAATCAACATTTTCATAAATTTGTTCTTTAATATCGATTAAATCCTTAGTAAGATATTCCCTATTTTTTCCCTTTTTATCTTTAGTTTTTTTAGATAATAATAGTAGGGACAATAAGATTATAATAAAAACAAAAGTATTCAAAATTAAAATATATTCAAGAATGTTCATGAATTTGATTAAAATTTAGTCTATATTTAAAGATTATTATGTC
>Ga0194121_10001281_pt1 | contig 43283 bp, 43 predicted proteins | sample TA2MahCa50mmetaG_FD_148609 | JGI IMG/M metagenome (GOLD analysis project Ga0194121, IMG submission 148609) | Freshwater microbial communities from Lake Tanganyika, Tanzania - TA2015020 Mahale Deep Cast 50m | ecosystem: Environmental > Aquatic > Freshwater > Lake | place: Tanzania: Lake...
GCCAGCAGGCACAAGAGGGAGGATCGATCCCCAGCGGTGAGGCGTCGGAGCACCGCATCCATCTCAGCGGGGCTCTGCGCTGACGTCAGCTCGGTCATGGTACCCGCCGCCCGGAGACCGGGGTGGTTGAGGTCTTGGGGGCTGGAGGCTCGGACGCAGGTTCGAGATAGAGTCCCGAGGCACGATCCTGGACATCCACGCGTACGACCTCACCCGCCTCGAAGCGAACCACGATGATCCGCCCGCGATTGTAACTCAGATTGGGACGGTCCTTCCCGCGCTCCGCCGACGCCAGTTGCTGGAAGGCCCGTGCCGACCCGATGGCCTGCACCTCAGTGAGTCGCGTGGTGGACGCGGTGTCCGTGGGGGTTCGCGGGACGGTTTCGAAACGCGCGATCACCGTGTCCCCGGCGATCCAGTCGGGATCGGGTGAGGTGATGCGCGCGGTGTCGACCTCCGCTCGGGTCATCGCCCGTCCGAAGGCCTGCACCTGTTCGAGGATCTGCCTCGGCATGCGCATGTCGATCGAATCCGCCTCCATCTGCTGGCGCTGCGCCTCGGCGAACGCGCGCGTCCCCCACGCCATCACGTGGTCCATCTGCTCATCTGCGATCCGCACGTCGACGGTATCACTTCGCAGGACCACGGAGTCCCCATCGACGCGGGCCTCACCAGCGGCAAGGACGCGCTCGAGCGCCTGGGCCCGCGACCAGAGATCGATCTCACGTCCCACCATCGTGAACGCACGCTCCCCCGAGCCCATGATGCGCGGCGCCCGCCGGAGACGTACATGTTCCGTCCCCTGATCCAAGAAGGCGGAGTCGGCGGTCGCTTGGAGATCATGCCGGTCCATGACGACGCGACCTCGTGCCCAGACCAAGGAGTCGTTCTCCGACCAGACCTCATCGGCTGTCACGTCCATGGAATCGGCGGGGCTTGCGGTGAGCCGCTCCGCGCGGACCTCATCGGTGCGCGCCGTCGCGAACCGGACCGTCGGCCGTCCCGGCGCACGCCATGACGTCACCGATCGCACGCCCGGACGCGCCCGAAGATAGGTCAGCTCGGGCCCCGCGAATCGTGCCCCCCCCAAGGAGGTTCCGCTGACCGCTCCCGCCGCGATCAGGCGCTCCGTCTCGAGAAAATATGTCATGCGATCGGCGTCAAGCCGCATCCGCTCATCGCGGTAGCGGACCTTCGAGATCAAGATCAACTCCTTTCGATCGGCATAGTGCTCCGCACTGTCGGCTAACAGACGATTCCCCTGCCCACGACAGGTCGCGTCCACGCCGCCGCTGATGTACGTGTACTTCGCGCCATCCGCCATCGTGGTGACCCGCATGGAGGTGGTCAACACTCCCTGGCGCACGACGCCGGTGAACTCCAGCACGCAGGGCCGCTTGGCGCCGGTCTGCGCGAAGGCCCCCGAGCCGCAGAGCGTCAGAGCACACCCCACCAGGAGCGGACGCAGACGACTCACGAATCGTCCGGGAGAGTGAAGGTCCCGCCCTTCCCACTGCGTATCCGAAGCACCTCGATCGCACTCAGGCTCGGGTCCGTCCGGAAACCTATCCCGCGCATCTCTCGCTCCCCTGGCTCGGTGAGTACGAACGACGAATCGGAGTAGACCTGATTCGACGACCGGTCATACCGGATGTACGGGGTCCGCAACACCCGGCCATCGACCGAGGTGATTACCACATCGCCGAAGGCCTCGAGGGTGCTCGTGCGCGTATCGAACGTCCCGCGCTGGGAGGTCGCCGTCGCCGCCTTGGCCCCGGTCGCACCGAAGAAATCCCCGGTCACGCGCAGCAGGACGATCTTCGTGTTCTGGTTCTGGAAGAGCGCTGTGTCCGCGAAGATCTCCGCGCGAAGCAGCCCCCCATCGGTCACCAGCGTCCGGAAGCCGAAGGCCACCTGGTCCGCCGTATCGAGCAACCCGCCTGAGACCGCCGAGGAGGTGCGATCCTCCCCGCGACCACAGGCCGCCCCGAGGAGCGATGCGACCAGCAAGAGTCCGTGGAGACGCATCAGGCGGCCCCCGCACGCAGGAGATCATGCAGATGCACCACACCGACGATCCGTCGCGACCCATCGAGGACGGGGACCGCGACGACACCCTTGGTCTCCATCAGATGCACGGCGGCGCTGGCCAAGGCATCCGCATCGATCACCTTCGGTGTGCGATGCATGACCTCAGCGACCGGGATCGCGAAGATCTCCCGGCCGGACTCCATCAGACGCGAGAGATCGCCGGTGGTGATCACGCCAAGCAGCTGCTGTGCCGCGTCAGCGATCAGGCAGATCCCGCGTCGCTTCGCCAGCTCGACCACCGCCTCCCGCATCGTCGTTGCGAGCGGAAGGATGGGAAGATCCTCAGATACCATCACATCGCGGACGCGAAGCAGGAGCTTCCGTCCCAACGCACCACCGGGATGGAACCGCGCGAAGTCCTCGCGCCGGAATCCCTTGGCCTCGAGGAGTACGACAGCCAGCGCGTCGCCGAGGGCGAGGGCGAGCGTGGTGCTCGTCGTGGGCGCGAGATCGTGTGGACAGGCTTCCTCACGCACGGCGGCATCGAGCGCGACGCGCGCATGCCGGCCCAGGGTGGAGTCGACCGTTCCCGTGATCGCGATCGTCGGGACGCCAAGCCGCGTGAGCTGCTCCATCAACGGGAGGAGCTCAAACGTCTCGCCACTCTTGGAAAGGAGGATCGCCACATCGTGGGCGCCGACGATCCCTAGATCACCGTGCAGACTCTCCGTCGGGTGCAAGAAGGTCGCGGGGGTCCCCGTGCTGGTGAGGGTCGCGGCAATCTTCCGCCCGATCAGTCCCGACTTCCCGACGCCAGAGACGATAACGCGTCCCGTGCAGGCGTGCAGGAGCTGGACGGCATGCGCGAAGGACGCATCCAGGCGTTCGGCGGCGACCGCGACCACGTCGCGCTCGAGCTCGAGGACCTGCCGCCCGCGGGCGATCATCTGCTCCACGTTCATGCCTCACGCTCCCGACTCGCGACATACGCCTCGACCTGCGTCACCCATTCGCCGCGGGCCGTGAGGAGGAGCTCCACGAACTCGCGCACCGCCCCCGCCCCGCCATGCCGCGTCAGCTGCACCGACGCCACGCGCCGCACTTCGGCGGTCGCATTCCCGACGCAGACCGGAAGCCCTACACGCCGCAGCACACCAAGATCCGGGAGATCATCCCCGACGAACGCGACCTCGTCCCACGAGAACCCGAGCCGTTCGATCAGCGCGGCGAGTGCCGGCACCTTGCGGGCGTGTCGATCCTGGATCACATCATCCACGTGGAGCTCTTCGGCCCGGAGCGCCACGCTCTGCGACTCACGGCCGGTGATGATCGCGGTCCGAATCCCCGCCTGACGGAGGAGCACCACGCCGAGTCCGTCCTGGATATCGTAGCGCTTGAGTTCTACGCGGGAGCCGGCGGCATCGCCGAGGATGATCCCGCCGTCGGTGAGGACGCCGTCCACATCGAAGCAGACGAGCCGGATCCGCCGCGCGAGTGCGGGAGTGATCGCGGCCGTCGCCGACGCGGGGGCCGGTGAGGTCGCGCTCATGAGCGCGCGAGCTCCCAGGCCCGCACACAGCGCATCACCAGCGCATCGAGCTCGTGGAGGGGGATCATGTTCGGGCCGTCACTCGGCGCGTTCGCCGGATCGGGATGGGTCTCCATGAAGAGCCCGTCGGCTCCGGAGGCGCAGGCCGCCAGCGCGAGGGGCGGGATGAACTCCCGAGCCCCGCCCGACGCCCCACCGACGCCCTGCCCTGGACGCTGCACCGAGTGCGTGGCGTCGAAGATCACCGGGGCCGCACAGGCCTCACGCATCCGCGCGAAGCTCCGCATATCGACCACGAGGTCACCATAGCCGAAGAAGGTGCCTCGCTCGGTCACCGCGACCGGCGTCCCCGACGGAGCCGCCGCGCGCACCTTCGCGACCGCGCCGATCATCCCTTCCGGGTGCATCCATTGCCCCTTCTTCACGTTCACGGGCTTCCCCGTCGCCCCTGCCGCCTCGAGGAGGTCGGTCTGTCGGCAGAGGAAGGCCGGGATCTGGAGGACGTCGGCCACCTGTGCCGCGGCGGCGCACTGCTCCGGGAGATGCACATCGGTGAGGACCGGGAGACCGGTGCGCGCTCGTACGCGATCGAGCGCGGCGAGCCCTTTCTGCAGCCCAGGACCACGCGCCGCGCCGACGTTCGAGCGATTCGCCTTGTCGAAGCTCGCCTTGAAGATGATCCCGCCGGGCACCCGCTCCGCGAGGCGCGCGAGATGCTCCCCCACGCGGAACATCAGCTCGTCATGCTCGACGACGCAGGGTCCCGCGATCAGGAAGAGTTGGCCCGCGGGTAACGAGGTCGCGCTCACGAGGCCTCAGCGAGCGAGCGCGTCGCGCCAGCAGTCGAGATCGCGGTGCGCGTCGTCGCTCGCTGCGCCGCCGCGGCGACGAACGCCGAGAAGAGCGGATGCGGGCGGGTCGGACGCGACTTGAGCTCCGGATGGAACTGGCACGCGACGAAGTAGGGATGGTCGGGGAGCTCGATCATCTCGACGAGCGACCCATCGGGCGAGAGCCCTGAGAGGCGCATCCCCTGCTGCTGGAAGCGCTCGCGATACTGGTTCGAGACCTCATAGCGATGCCTGTGCCGCTCGCTGATCTCGGGCTGGCCATAGATCTCCGCCGCCTTGGAGCCCGGACGGAGTCGGCAGGGATAGGTCCCGAGCCGCATCGTGCCGCCTATATCCTGCACTCCCTGCTGCGATTCGAGGAGGGAGATCACCGGATGGCCACACTCCGGCGCGAACTCGCTGGAATTCGAATCGTCGAGGCCGGCCACGTGCCGCGCGAACTCGATGATCGCCACCTGCATCCCGAGACAGATCCCGAAGAAGGGGATCTGCCCCTCACGGGCCGCGCGAATCGCCTGCACCATCCCCTCCACCCCACGCACGCCGAAGCCGCCCGGCACGAGGATGCCATCGACCCCAGCCAAGAGCGCGCGGCTCGTCGCGGCATCGGTGAAGAGGTCACTCGAGGTCCAGGCGATCTCGACCCCGACCTCATTGGCGATCCCGCCATGGATCAGCGCCTCCTGCACGCTCTTGTACGAATCGGCGTAGTCGGTGTACTTGCCGATCACCGCGATCCGCACCTTCCGCGCTGGGTGCGTCACCCGACGCACCATCTCCTGCCACGCGGAGAGGTCGAGCGCCCTCCCCTCGAGCCCGAGGCGACGGCAGACGAGCTCGTCGAACCCCTGCTCGTGGAAGACGAGGGGGATCTGATAGATCGTCGAGACGTCGGGACTCTCGATCACCGCCCCGAACTCGACATTACAGAAGAGCGCGATCTTGCGCTTTACATCCTCGGCGAGCGGACGCTCCGTGCGGCAGATGAGGATGTCGGGCTGGATCCCGATCTCCATCAGGTCGCGTACCGAGTGCTGCGTCGGCTTGGTCTTCACTTCGCCAGCCGCCGCGATCCACGGCACCAGCGTGAGATGGATGAAGACGGTGTTCTCACGTCCCACGTCATGACGGAACTGGCGGATCGCCTCGAGGAAGGGGAGCGACTCGATGTCACCCACCGTCCCGCCAACCTCGACCACCACCACGTCGTTCCCGGGCGCCACACGGCGCACCGCGCTCTTGATCTCGTCGGTGATGTGCGGGATCACCTGCACCGTGGAGCCGAGGTATTCGCCGCGACGCTCCTTGGTGATGACGTTGGAGTAGATCCGCCCCGTCGTGATGTTGTTCGCCTGCGTGAGTGGGCGATCGATGAAGCGCTCGTAGTGCCCGAGGTCGAGGTCGGTCTCCGCGCCGTCATCGGTGACGAAGACCTCGCCATGCTGGAACGGCGACATCGTCCCCGGATCCACATTGAGATAGGGATCGAGCTTCATCATCGTGACGGTCAGCCCACGCTCGACGAGGAGCCGCGCGAGCGAGGCGGCCGCGATCCCCTTGCCGAGGGACGAGACCACGCCGCCGGTCACGAAGATGTACTTGGGGGCCTGCTGCGTCGGGTTCGGCGTCATACGGCGGCTCCGGCTGCCAGGGCAGCCCAATGGGTGTTGGCCCGCATCAGGTCCTCTTCGGTGTTCACTTCACCCCACGACGGGGCCTCGACGATCGCCACGCCCATGGCTAATCCACCGGCCAGGGCGCGGAGCTGCTCCAGTTTCTCGACCAACTCCAATGGGTGCGGCGGGAACGCCACCCACCGCATCAATGCATCACGTCGCGCGGCGTAGATCCCCATGTGCTGGAAGACCAGCGTGTCACGCAACGCCCGATCCTCGGCGTCACGCAGATGCGGGATCGCCGCGCGGGAGAAGTAGAGCGCGCGGCCATCCTCCGCTCGCACGACCTTCACGCAGTTGGGGTCAGCGAGGATCTCCGGGCCACGACGTCCCGCCGCGGTGCCGAGATCGAATCCCCCATCGCGCACCATCGCGATCGCCCCGGCCATCGCATCGCCCCGCATGAAGGGCTCGTCGCCCTGCACGTTGACCACGATCTCGTACCCCACGTAGGCGGGGAGGGTCGCGACCTCGGCCACCCGATCGGTGCCGGAGAGATGCTGATCGGAGGTGATGACCGCCTCGCCACCTGCTGCACGTACGACGGCAGCCACCTCCTCGGCCTCGGTCGCTACGACGACGGCATCAGCGAACCCGAGCGAGCGGACCCGTTCGAGGACCCGGACGACGAGGGGAGCGCCCCCTAAGGGGCGGAGGGGCTTTCGGGGGAGCCGCGTCGCGCCCAGTCGAGCTGGGATGACGGCAAGGACCTTCATGAGGGCCTCACCGAGAGGGGCCGCGCGGACGCAAAATCCACGCCAGAGCAATCTATGGTCCGCTAGCGGACTTACAAGAGCGAACGCCCCTCTGGAGCCCCTCAGCCGCGGGGGTGGAATTGCCGGTGGACCTGCCGCAGATGCTCCCGGTCCACGTGGGTGTAGATCTGGGTGGTCGAGATGTCGGCGTGGCCGAGCATCTCCTGGACCGCCCGGAGGTCCGCCCCCCCCTCCAGGAGGTGGGTCGCGAAGCTGTGTCGGAGGGTGTGGGGGGTGACCGTCTTGGTGATCCCCGAGGCCTCCACATGCTTCCGCAGGATCCCCCAGGCCCCCATCCGGCTCAGTGGCCGCCCGCGGGCATTCAGGAAGAGCCGACCCTGCCCCGCCCCCTGTTCGAGCCGAGGCCGAAGCTCCCGTAGGTACATCGCCAGCGCCCCGACCGCCTGACGCCCGATCGGGACCAACCGCTCCTTCCCTCCCTTGCCGAAGACCCGGATCACCAGGTCATCCATGGCCAGATCCGCGGTCCCGATCCCGATCCACTCGCTCACCCGGAGCCCAGCCCCGTAGGCCAGCTCCAGCATCGCGCGGTCCCGCAGGGCCAATGGATCGTCGAGCGAGACCGCCCCGATCAGGCGCTCCACCTCGTCGACCGTGAGGACCTCCGGGAGGGTCCGCCACTTCCGAGGCGTCTCGAGCCGGTCGCTCGGATCGGCGGCGACGACGCCCTCCGCTAGGAGGAAGCGATACCAGGTGCGGATCGCGGAGATCGCCCGACGCATCGAGCTCGGCGCGAGCCCAAGGTCCTTCAGGTGGTAGACGAATTCCCGGAGATGCGGCGCGGTGAGGGCACGCGGATCGCCCACCTCTTTGGTCGAGGCCCAGACCGCGAGTCGCGCGACGTCACGCCCATAGGCTTCGTTCGTACGCGCGCTGCTCCCTTGCTCGAGGGTCAGGAACTCATCGAAGCGCTCCAGCAGGAACGCCCGTGCGATCGACTCCTCGCGCATCCCGCTCACCGCCGGTGGCGACGCCGCCACCAGATCACCCCACCGACCCCGACCAGCACGAGGGCGACGATCGACGCACCCGTCCCCATCTCGCGCAGCACCCGTGTCACGGTGGCCTGGACCACCGCCCAATCGCTCCCCATCCGGAAGGAGAGCCAGGTGATGGTCCCATACCAGACAGTGGAGACCGCGGTGAGGATCGCGGCGACCTCCCAGAAGGGGATGCGCAGGACACCTGCAGCCGCCGGGACCACGGCCCGCAGCCCAGGCACCATGCGGGCGACGAGCAGGGCGATCCACCCGTACTTCCGATAGGCGTCCTCGACCTTCCCCTCAGCCGCCTCCATCCCTTCGCCCGTCTTCTGGAAGCCGATCTCCTCGATCGTATGCGTCAGACGGGTCGGACCGAATCGGATGCCCAGGTACCAGAGCGTGAGCGCGCCACTCACACTACCGACCACGACGGCGATCATCGTCGGCGGGAAGAGCCCCCCGGCGCGCGCCGCGAGGAAGGCGAAGAACGCCGTGGCGATGTCGCCCGGCACGATCGGCAGGAGTCCCTCAAGATACGAGGCGACGAAGATCAACGCGTAGAGCGCGACGGGGGGGATCCCGTCGAAGTACGCGAAGAACTGTTCCATGGGACTACGGGGTGAGGCGAGCGAGCGTCGCGACGGCCATGCAGGCGATCCCCTCGCCGCGGCCGATGAACCCCATCCCCTCGTTGGTCTTCCCCTTGATCATCACGTCGGCGGCGGGGATCCCGAGCGCCTCCCCCAGCCGCTCCCGGATCGCCGGTCGATGCGCCCCGACCTTCGGCGTCTCCGCGATCACCGTGAGATCGCACTGCACCGGGGCCCACCCCGCCGCGCGCACGCGCGCCACGGCCAGACGGAGCATCTCGATGCTGTCGCGGTCCTTGTTCTCGGCGGCCGTATCGGGGAACATCTCGCCGATGTCGCCGAGCCCCGCCGCGCCCAGCAGGGCGTCGGTGAGCGCATGGCAGGCCGGATCGGCATCGCTATGCCCGGTACACCGCACCGTCGCCGGGATCAGCACGCCGCCCAGCAAGACGCCATGCCCCGCCACGAAGCGGTGCGAGTCGTAGCCGATTCCGACGCGCATGGGAGCTGACATCGGGGCGCTCAGGCGGCCACCGTCTCGGGGGTCACCGGGATCAACGAGTAGTCCTGGAACCGCCGCCGCGGCGTGAACCCCGCCTCACTAATCAGCCGCTCCATCTCGTCGGTCGTCGTGCGATAGGTCGTGTTCGCCGCCGAGACCACATTTTCCTCGAGCATCAGCGAGCCGAAGTCGTTGCACCCGTAGTGCAGCGCGGTCTGGCCGACCTTCATCCCCATCGTCACCCAGCTCGCCTGGATGTTCGGGATCGAGTCGAGCACGGTGCGCGCGAAGGCCGTCGTGCGGAGGTACTCCACCGCATCGGTCTTCGGCATGTGGCTCATCTCCGGCGTGTTCTCCGGCTGGAGCGGCCAGCAGATGAAGGCGGTGAAGCCCTTGGTGCGGTCCTGTACCGCCTTCAGCCGCAGTAGATGCTCGATGCGCTCCGCCATCGTCTCGCCGATCCCGTACATCATGGTGCATGAGGTCCTGAGCCCCTCGCCATGCGCGATCTCCATCACCTCGAGCCAGCGGTCCGCACCCGCCTTCTTCTTGGCGACGTTGTCGCGCACGCGCTGCACGAGGATCTCACCGCCCCCGCCCGGGATGGAATCGAGCCCTGCCTTCACCAACTCCTGGATCACGGTCCGCGCATCCATGCGGTAGAGCGTCGCCCAGAAGTCGACCTCGCTCGGCGAGAAGCCGTGTACGTGGATCGGATGATTCCGCTTGATGTACCTGAGGAGCTCGAGGTACCACTCGAACGGGATGTACGGGTTGTGCCCGCCTTGGATCAGGATCTGCACCCCGCCCAACGCCTTCACCTCATCGATCTTCGCGCCGATCTCCTCGTAGCTGAGGGTCCACCCCTCGCCATCCTTCGGGCGACGGTAGAAGGCGCAGAAGCCACAGTCAGCGACACAGACGTTGGTATAGTTGATGTTCCGATCGACGATGTACGTGACGACGGGCTCGGGATGGAGCCGACGACGCACCGCATCGGCGTCGGCCCCGAGCTCGAGGAGCGGGGCCTTCGTGTAGTAGTCGAGGAGATCGGATTCGTAGGACATGCGCAGGATCGCTGAGATGGACGGTGTCGCGGGTGACGCTCTCGAATACTACCCCGCCCGCCGCGTGGCAGGCAGGAACGCCAGTCGGCCCTTCGGGACCTTCCCCGCGAGCTCGAGCCGGCGGAAGAACTCGGTGAGCCCCTCGAGGTCGCGCAGGCCAAGCCGCCAATCGAGGCCGTCGAAGTACCGGCGGCACTCGGCGACCGGGACCCCGGTCACCTCGGCGGCCTGCGTGGAGAGGAGGTCGAGATGCCGGACGCCCCACTCGCGTGAACGGATGAGCGAGGCATGGACCGCCAAGGCCTGCTCCACCGGCGTGGTCCGCTGCGCCACCCAGACGGCGAAGACGAAGGGGAGCCCCGTCCACTCCCGCCAGACCGCGCCGAGGTCGTAGACGTGCGGGTAAGCCCGACCGTGGGCCTCGGCGAGCGGATGGCCCGGGCTCTGCAGCATGAGCGCGGCATCCCCGATCACGAGGCGGGCCACGCAGGGGTCGCCACCGTCACGCGCGATGGCATCGGCCTCCGCATCGCCCGGGACGAAGACCGGCTCCGACTTCCAGACATGCGTGAAGAGCAGCTCGAGCAGATGCACCGAGGTCATCGAGCTGCGGCTCACGAGCACGCGCTGGCCGGAGAGCGACTCCGCCGGCACGCTCGAGAAGAGGAGCACGCTCCGCACCGGTCCATCGCAGGAGATCGCGAGATCGGGGAGGAGGAGATAGCGCTCGGAGTCGCGAGCATACTCCACCGCCGAGACCACGGAGACGTCGAGCGTCCCCTTGGCCATGCGCCGATTCAGCGCCGTCGGGACCCCATCGACCAGCGTCGCATCCAAGGGCACCAGCCCACGGTCGATCGCCCCGTAGACGGGATAGGTGTTGATGTAGGGGATGCGGCCGACGCGCATCACGCGGCCTGGTCCGCCGGCTCGTCGAAGCGCCGGATGATCCGATAGAAGCTGTCCCGCTCCGCGGGGATCTTCCCCGCCCCGCGGATCAGCGCGAGGATCTCGTCGAGCGACATCGCCTGGCGCGTCTGCGCCCCGACCGCGTGATAGATCTTCTCGCGGACCACCGTCCCCTCGAGGTCATTGACGCCGTAGTGCAGCCCGAGCTGCGAGAGCGCCGGCGTGACCATGATCCAGTGACTCTTCACATGGTCGAAGTTGTCGAGGAAGAGCCGTCCGATCGCGAGCATCTTGAGATCCTCGACCCCCGACGTGGCGGTGCCGCGACGGCCGAGCTTCTCCCCGAGGACGTTGTCGTCGGGGTGATAGGCGAGCGGGATAAAGGCGAGGAAGCCCCCGGTCTCGTCCTGGAGCGAGCGCAGCATCGCCATGTGCTCGATGCGGTCCTCGTAGGTCTCGATATGCCCGTAGAGGAGCGTGCAGTTCGAGCGGATTCCCAATCCATGCGCCGTCCGGTGGACGCCGATGTAGTCGGCCGCCCCCAGCTTCTTGTTGGCGATCTCCTCCCGCACCGCGGCGCTGAAGGTCTCGGCCCCGCCGCCAGGGAGCGTGTCGAGCCCCGCCTCCTTGAGCGCGCTCAGGACCTCGGCCCAGCTCATCTTCTCGATCCGCGCGATGTGCGCGATCTCGACCGCCGTCAGCGCCTTGATGTGCACGTGGGGCATCTCGGTCTTCAGCGCGCGGAAGATCTCTTGGTAATAGGCGAGCCCCGCCTTCATGTCGAGCCCACCGACGATATGAAACTCGCGCGTCATCCCACCGTTGCCCGTCCGAGCCTCCTGCAGCACCTCATCGAGGGTGTAGCGATACGCCCCCTCCTCCTTCGGCAACCGGGCATAGCCGCAGAAGACGCAGGTGGTGCGCAGGGTGCAGATGTTGGTCGGGTTGATGTGCTGGTTCGCGGCGAAGGTCACCACGTCGCCATGCTTGGCGTGGTTCACCGCGTCCGCAAGCAGGCCGATCCCCGTGAGATCCGTCGAGCGAAAGAGGGCCAACCCGTCGGCAGTCGAGAGCCGTTCCCCTGCCGCGATCTTCTCGGCGACCCGTCGCACGACGGGATCCGAGAGGCGCGTGAGGGGGAGCTGGAGACCCGTCACCACCGCGCTCATCACCTCACCCGATCAGGCGGCGCAGCGCGATGCTGGCGTTGTGGCCGCCGAAGCCAGAGGAATTCGAGAGCACCGCGTGTACCTCACGACGCACCGGCGTGTTCGCCGTGCAGTCGAGGTCGCACTCGGGATCTGGGGTCTGGAGGTTGATCGTCGGCGGGATGATCCCGTGGCGGATCGCGAGGGCGGAGAAGATCGACTCGACCGCCCCGGCGGCGCCGAGCATGTGCCCCGTGCTCGACTTGGTCGAGCTGACGTTCAGTCCCGTGGCGTGCGGTCCGAAGACCGCCTTGATGGCGCGGATCTCGTTCGAGTCGTTGAGCGGCGTCGAGGTGCCGTGCGCGTTCACATATTGCACATCGGACGGCGCGAGCCCCGCATCCTCGAGGGCCCGACGCATCGCGCGCTGGAGACCGGCGTGATCCTCCGGCTGCCCGGTGAGATGGTAGGCGTCCCCCGTGGCACCGTAGCCCACGACCTCGCAGTAGATCTGCGCGCCGCGCGCTCGCGCATGCTCCAGCTCCTCGAGGATCACGACCCCTGCACCCTCGCCGAGCACGAATCCGTCACGCGTCTGGTCGAAGGGGCGTGAGGCCGTCTCCGGTGACTCGTTGCGCGTGGAGAGCGCCTGCATGTTCGCGAAGCCGCCGATCGCCATCGGCGAGACCGCCGCCTCCGCCCCACCGGCGATCATGAAGTCGGCGTCGCCGTAGGCGATCAACCGAAAGGCATCCCCGATCGCATGCGCACTGGAGGCGCAGGCCGACTGGGTCGCGTAGTTGGGGCCCTTCGCCTGGAAGCGCATCGAAACCACACCAGCCGCGATGTCGCCGATGAACATCGGGACGAAGAAGGGAGAGATCCGGCCGGGCCCGTCCTGCATCAGCACCGTGTGCTGCGCCTCGAAGGTCTCGATCCCGCCGATCCCCGAGCCGATGATCACGCCGAGGCGATCCGGGTCGTACCCGGTCCCCTCTCCGAGCCCGGCATCGCGCATGGCCTGCACCGCGGCGGCCATCGCGTACTGCGTGTAGCGGTCGGCGCGCTTGGCCTCCTTGCGGTCCATGTACGCGCCGATGTCGAACCCCTTCACCTCATGCGCGAACCGGACCTTGAAGCCCGACGCGTCGAACCGGGTGATCGGCCCACCCCCGGAGCGGCCCTCGAGTAGCGCCGCCCACGTGGAGGCCACGTCGTTCCCGACGGAGGTCAGACAACCGGCCCCCGTGAGGACCACCCGGCGACGCAGACCCGCCATCTCAGCCGGCGAGCTTGGCGTTCAGGTAGCCGATGGCGTCACCGACCGTCTTCAACTTCTCGGCATCCTCGTCGGGGATGTCGATGTTGAACTCCTTCTCGAACTCCATGACGAGCTCGACGATGTCGAGCGAGTCGGCCCCGAGATCGTCGATGAAGCTAGCGCCGTCGGTCAGCTTCTCACGCTCGACCCCGAGCTCCTTCTCGATGATGTCCTTCACCTTCGCAGTATGATCAGCCATGCGTCGAGAACTCCAAGAGGGTGGAACCACGAGGGCCGCCGGAAGTCGCTCCGACGGCCCAGAAATATAACGATTTGACAGGGGGCAGCGGCACGGAATGCGCGCCCGGTTCACATCGCCAGACCACCATCCACGGCGAGGACCTGCCCGGTGATGTACGCCGCATGCTCCGAGGCGAGGAAGGCCACCACGCCGGCCACATCCTGGGCCGCCCCGAACCGCTCCAGCGAGATCTGTGCCGCGAGCGCCTCGACCGCCTGCGGGGTCATGGCATCGGTCATATCGCTGGTGATGAACCCCGGCGCGACCACGTTGCAGAGGATGTTCCGGCTAGCCAGCTCCTTCGCCACCGACTTGCTGAGGCCGATCATCCCCGCCTTGCTGGCCGCATAGTTCGCCTGCCCTTTGTTCCCGAAGATCCCCACCACCGAGGCGATGTTGATGATCCGCCCCCAGCGCCGCTTCATCATCCCGCGCTGGGCGGCCCGGATCGCCACGAAGGCCGACCGTAGGTTCGTATCGAGCACCGCGTCCCAATCCTCTTCCTTCATCCGGAGCATGAGCTTGTCACGCGTGATCCCCGCATTGTTCACGAGGATATCCAACGACCCGAAGGCGTCCTCCACCGTCTGCACGAGCATCGTCACCGAGGCGGGATCGACCACATCACAGGCGAAGCCGCGGGCCTCCCCCAATTCCTCCGCCACCTGTTCCGCCTTCGCCAGATCGCGCCCCACCACGGCGACCTTCGCCCCGGCGTCGACCAGCGTCTTCGCGATCGTGCGCCCGATCCCGCGCGTGGAGCCGGTGACGAGCGCGACCTTGCCAGTGAGATCGATAGGGAGTGCCATGAACCGTCCGGTGGAGGGTGAGCACGACGGGGCGCGGGACGCCCCGACTGGAATCAGAGCTGCAGGAGCGCCTCGACCTCGGCCGCGGTGCCGCAGGTCAGATACTGACACCCCGGGGCGAGACGCTTCACGAGGCCGGTCAGCACCGCCCCAGGGCCCATCTCGACGAAGGAGACCGCGGGATGTGTGACCGCGATCGCCCGCACCTGCTCGACCCACCGGACCGGTGAGGTGAGCTGCCGGACGAGGAGTTGGCGCGCGGTCGCGACATCGGTCACCGCTTCGGTGGTCACATTGCTCCAGACCGGGAAGCGCGGGGCGTGCCAGGCCGCCGCATCGATCGCCGACGCGAGTCCCGCCTCGGCGGGCTGCATCAGCGGACTGTGGAAGGCCCCGCTCACCGGGAGCCGCAGTGCCCGCTTGGCCCCCGCCGCCTTGGCCCCCTCCATCGCCGCCTCCACCGCCGCGACCTCACCCGAGATCACGATCTGCTCGTCGGCATTGAAGTTCGCCGGCACGCAGATCCCATGCGCGGAGGCCGCCTGACAGATCTCGCCGATCGGCGTCGTGAGGGTCCCGAGGATCGCCGCCATCGCGCCAGGACGTTCGACCCCGGTGCGGTACATGAGCTCACCGCGCGTGCGGACGAGCCGCACCGCATCGTCGAGCCCCAGTGATCCCGCCGCCTGATACGCCGTGAACTCGCCAAGCGAGTGCCCCGCCGCCCCGACCACCCGACCCGCGAGATGCCCCTGCACCGTGCTCCACACCGCCGCGCCATGCGCCAGCAGCGCCGGTTGCGCATTGTGGGTGAGCGTCAACTCGTCGGCCGGTCCGTCAAAGCAGAGGGCGCTGAGCGACGTGCCGAGGGCGGCGTCGACCGCGGAGAAGGTCGCACGTGCCGCCGGATAGGTCTCGACGAGATCCTTGGCCATCCCGGGCTTCTGCGAGCCCTGACCGGGAAAGAGGAGGAAGAACATCGGCTAGAACCGGACGATCATCGAACCCCAGGTGAAGCCCGCGCCAAAGGCGACGAACATCACCGTCGAGCCCTCCTTCACCAGCCCCTGCGTCTGCGCCTCGCTCAGCGCGATCGGAATCGAGGCGGCCGAGGTGTTCCCGTAGCGGTCGACGTTCACGAACACCTTGTCCATCGGGATGCTCGCGTGCTTCGCGGTCGCCTCGATGATGCGGATATTCGCCTGATGCGGGATGAGGAGATCGACGTCGGTCGAGGAGAGCTTCGCCCCATCGAGCGCCCGATCCGCCGCGTCCGCCATCGACCGGACCGCATTCTTGAAGACCTCGCGCCCCGCCATCGTGATGAAGTGCGATCCCTCCGCGAGGATCTCGTTCGTCATCGGGCAGGCGCCAGCGCCCTTGGGCCGCTGGAGGAGATCGGCCAGGGTGCCGTCGGAGCGCATGTACGCCGAGAGGATCCCGCGCTGCTTGGTGCTGCGCCGGATGATCGTCGCGCCCGCACCATCGCCGAAGAGGACGCAGGTGTTGCGATCCTTCCAGTTGATGATGCGCGAGAGGACCTCGCCGCCGATCACGAGGATCGTCTCGTAGTTCCCGGTGGCGATCAATCCTTCCGCGACCTGACAGCTATAGAGCCACCCCGAACAGGCGGCATCGAGATCGAACGCCGCCGCACGCGAGGCCCCGAGCGCCGCCTGGACCTCGACCGCCGTCGCCGGCAGGAGCCGATCGGGGCTCGCGGTGCCGAGGATGATGAGATCGAGCTCGGCGGCCGTCACGCCGGCCATCGCCATCGCCTGGCGCGCCGCCTCGGTGCAGAGAAAGGTGAGGGTCTCCCCCTCGCCAGCGATGTAGCGCTGCCCGATCCCGGTGCGCTCGCGGATCCACTCGTCGGAGGTCTCCACACCGATCGACGCGAAGTCGTCGTTGGTGAAGACCCGCTTCGGCACCGCATATGCGGTCGCCGCGAGCATCGCGACGGGGCGCTTCATGCGCCGAGCTGTTCGCCGACGTGTCGGCTCATCTCGGACTCGAAGGCCCGGAGCCCAGCCAGGATCCCGTTCTTGATCGCCTCGGGGCTCGACTTCCCATGACAGATGATGCTCACCCCCTTCACGCCGAGGAGCGGAGCGCCGCCGTACTTGGCGTAGTCGAGCGACTGCATCGCCATCCCGAACTGCTCCTTGGTGACGCCGACCTGCTTGAGCAGACCATACATCATCGGGGCGACCGATTCGTAGAACTTGAGGAGGACGTTGCCGGTGAAACCGTCGCAGACGACGACATCGATCGGGCCACGATCACAGGCCCCCATCGGGATATCACGCCCTTCGACGTTGCCGATGAAGTGCAGGCCGGCACCGAGAAGCGCCTGATGCGCCTCCTTCACGGCGGTATTCCCCTTCTCCGCCTCCTCTCCGATCGAGAGCAGGCCGACCGCGGGCGTCGGGCGACCGAGGATGTCCTTGGCGAAGACATGCCCGAGGCGGGCGAACTGCACGAGCTCGGCGGAGGCACAATCGACGTTGGCTCCGGCGTCGAGCATCACGATCGGCTGCCGCGCGGTCGGGAGGACCGTCGCGATCGCGGGGCGCGAGAGCCCCTCGTGGAGCCGCAGGATGAAGGTCGAGGCCGCCATCTGGGCCCCGGTGTTCCCCGCCGAGACGAAGGCATCCGACTGCCCCTCGGCTTGGAGCCGGAGTCCGACCGCCGTCGAGGAGTTGGGCTTGCCGCGGATGGCGACGGAGGGCTTATCCGTCATCTCGATCGCCTCTGGGGCGTCGATGATGGCGAACTGGGAGACGGCCTCGCGCAGGAGGGGCGTGGCGCCGACGAGCTGGCGGCTCAGTTCCTCACGGATGACGGCCTCGCGGCCGACGAGCTGCAGCTCATGCGACGGCGCGAGCTCCTGCGCGGCGAGCAGCGCGGCGGCGACGGGCGCTTCGGGGGCATGATCGCCCCCCATGACGTCCAGCGCGATCCGCGCCATGGCTTACGCGTCGCGAGCCGCGACGCGCTGTGTGCCGGCGTAGAAGCCGCAATCCTCGCACACATGGTGCGGGCGCTTCATCGCGCCGCACTTCGGGCACGCCTGGATGTTGATCGCCGGGGCGACCTTGTGGGTGTTGCGGGCGCGCTTCTTGCGCTTGGAGGTGCGACGCTTCGGGACGGCCATCGGAGGAACCTATCGGCTAAGGGACATGGATCAGGACAGACTGCAGGCGCAGGGACTCGTGTTCCGGTCGGCCCCGCACGTCGGACAGAGCCCGAGACACTCGGGCCGGCACAACGGGAGGACCGCGGTCTCGAGCACCCACTGTTCGCGGACCGCGGGACGCAGATCGACTGTCAGCCCTCCCTCACCCAACGGGAGCACATCGGGTTCATCGGCATTCTCGTCGCTCGCATCGGCGAAGATGGCATGCAGATCCGACTGCACCGCGATCTCCACCGGCGCGAGGCACCGACGGCACTCCCCACCGGCGACCCCCGAGAGGGCCCCACTGAAGTAGAACCGCCCGCTGCCCGCCCCGCTGATGCGCCCGGTGACATGGACGCCCCGCACGGGACGACTGTCGCCCTCCAACCAGACCGGGTCGTCGGGAGCGAGGTCGCCATCGACCTGAACAGCCCCCTGCGACAGCACGCGGACGGGAAACGACAGCATAGCTTTGAATCCTAACGAAAAGGCCCCCGCCGAAGCAAGGGCCCAACCTACGGTCTGACAGGCACTTAGGCCTGCAATCAGACGACCTCGGCCTCGGTGAAGAAGAAGCGGCTTTCCCGCACCGCATTATCGTCGGAATCCGAGGCATGGATCGCGTTCCGCCCCTTGGACTCGGCGTAGAGCTTCCGGACCGTGCCCGCCGCGGCCTCCGCCGGATCCGTCGCGCCGATGGCGTCACGGAGCGCATGCACCGCGCCGGCCTTCGCGAGGATGAACGGCAGACAGGGGGCCGAGCTCATGAACTCGACGAGCTCCGCGAAGAAGGGACGGCCGCGGTGCACGGCGTAGAACTCCTCCGCCTGGCGCTTGGTCATGTGGATCACCCGGCACGCCTTGAGGGTGAAGCCCTGCCCCTCGAGATGGGCGAGGATCTTCCCCGCCTTGCCGGAGTTGAAGGCGTCGGGCTTGATGATCGAGAACGTATAGTCAAGCATCGGAAGGTCGTGTTGAGAGGTGAGTGAGCGGAGGTTCTACCAGACGAACTAGAGACGCGCCTTGAGGAGTTCCACGAAGTCGATCGGGCGCTTCGCGATACCCATCCCGGCGGCGGCGAAGGCCTCGAGCTTCTCCTGCGCGGTCCCGGACGAGCCCGAGATGATCGCGCCGGCGTGGCCCATCCGGCGGCCTGGCGGAGCGGTCTGCCCCGCGATGAAGCCGACCACCGGCTTCTTCATCTGCAGGCGGATGAACTCAGCGGCCTCCTGCTCATCGGTCCCGCCGATCTCCCCCATCATCGCGATCGCCTTCGTGGCCGGATCCTTCTCGAAAGCCGCGAGGCAGTCGATGAAGTTGGTCCCATTGATCGGGTCGCCGCCGATCCCGACGCAGGTCGTCTGTCCGATCCCCGCGCGCGTGAGCTGGTAGACCACCTCATACGTGAGCGTGCCTGAGCGCGAGACCACGCCGACGGGGCCCGGGGTGCAGATGCGGCCCGGGATGATCCCGACCTTCGACTCGCCTGGCGTGATGAGCCCCGGGCAGTTGGGGCCGATGAGGCGGACGCCGCGCTCCTTCACGAAGGGGTAGACCTTCGTCATGTCGAGGACGGGGACGCCCTCGGTGATGCAGACCACGAGGGAGACGCCGGAAGCCGCCGCCTCCATGATGGCATCGGCAGCGAATGGCGGCGGCACGTAGATGACGCTCGTGTTCGCGCCGGTGGCCTGCACGGCGTCGGCGACGGTATTGAAGATCGGCACCGTTCCCTCGAACTGCTGTCCCCCCTTCCCGGGGGTGACGCCGGCGACGACCTGCGTGCCGTACTCCATCATCTGCTTGGCATGGAACGAGCCGTCCCGGCCCGTGATCCCCTGCACCACCAGCTTGGTGTGCTTGTCGATGAAGACGCTCATCTCACTTCCCTCCCTTGGCGAGCGCCACGGCCTGCTGCACGGCGGTGTCCATGTCGCTCGACGCCGAGAAGCCGTTGTCCTTGAGGATCCGCATCGCGATCTCCTCGTTGGTGCCGGTGAGACGGATGACGATCGGTACCTTGAGCGGATTCGCCTTGGTCGCGGTCACGATCCCGTTGGCGACGTCGTCGGTGCGCGTGATGCCGCCGAAGATGTTGAAGAGGATCGCCTTCACGTTCGGGTCGGCGGTGATGATGCGGAGCGCGTTCACGACCTTCTCGGGGTTCGAGGACCCGCCGATGTCGAGGAAGTTCGCCGGCTCGCCGCCGTAGTACTTCACGAGGTCCATCGTGGCCATCGCGAGCCCCGCGCCGTTCACCACGCAGCCGACGTTGCCATCGAGCTTGATGAAGGTCAGGTTGGCGTTGCGCGCGTCGACCTCGGAGGGCTCCTCGCTCCGCTCGTCGCGCAGCGCTGCGATCTCAGGGCGCCGATTGAGCTCGTTGTCATCGATCACCATCTTGCCGTCGACCGCCACGAGCTCACCGGCCGGCGTCACGACCAGCGGGTTGATCTCCGCCAGCGAGCACCCACTCGCCATGAAGGCGGCATAGAGCTGCTGCATGATCTTTGCCGCGCCCCGCGCGAGCTTCACATCCGAGTAGAGGAAGAATCCCATGCGCATCGCGTCGTAGGTCGGCAGACCGTAGCGCACATCGACCGGGACATAGAGGATCTTCTCCGGAGTCGAGGCCGCCACCTCCTCGATGTCGATCCCGCCAGCCGCCGAGACCATGAAGACCGGTTTCTTGGTCGCGCGATCGACGATGATCCCGACGTAGGCCTCGGTCCCGATATCCGCGGCCACGGTGACCAGCACCTGCTCGACGGTAAGCTCCTTGATCTTCATCCCGAGGATCGCGGTGGCCTTCTCCTTGACCTCCCCCGAGGTCTTGCAGAACTTCACACCGCCGGCCTTCCCACGCCCACCGGCATGGACCTGCGCCTTCACCATCACAGGGACACCGTACTCCTTCGCGATGGCCTCCGCCTCGGCGGGGGTGGTCGCGATGCGACCCGGCGGGATGTTCACGCCATGCGCGCGGAGGATCTCCTTGGCTTGGTATTCGTGGAGGTTCACACGGTCTCCAGAGAGGGGAAATGGGACGGCGGCGAAAGATAGTCGAGGCGAAGGAACGAGTGCAGTGTGCTCTCGCCATGCGTACTGTCCATCGCCGACCGATCGATCCCCCGCCCGAGCGACGCCCCCGCCGAAAACACATCGGGGACGAGGGCCATCCAGGCACGCAGCACCGGATCGGGATCCGCCGGTGGGAGGATGCGAACGACACCCGTCATCGCATCGACCAGTGCGACCCCTGCCGACCGGCGATAGCGGACGACCGTGCCGCGGTGGGGGAGCGGGGTGGCCAAGGGATACCATTCGCCCGCGACCTCGAGATCGACCACCCAGAGCGCACCTCCTTCACGGATCACGAGTCGAGGCATCGTCGCGGGACGGAGGAACGGGGCGACGCGCGCGATGCGGGACCACGGATTCGTGCCCACCAGAAGGCGATCACCCATCGCGCCCCCATCCATCGCGAGGCGCGGGTTCTGCATCGCCCACGCCTGGCTGATGCGCTGCCCCCACGTCTCGAGCGCCGCGGCCGCGACCTGGCCCGTCGTGTCATGGACCACGCGGTATCGACCGCCGTCGGGGAGGATCACCGCGCGCGGTGGGATCAGCCGTCGCAGGGAGTCGAGCGCGATCGGGGCACGATCGGTGCCGGCTGCCACAGCGCCGCTGGCGCGGGCCGTGAAGCGCGCCCGGGTCGCCACATACGCGAGCTCACGATCGCGAATCCCACGCGTCGTCGCGCCCAAGCTCGGGGCGAAGGTCACGATCGCCAGTCGTCCTAACGGCCCGATCACGAGGAAGCTCAGGAGCAGACCGACCGCCACACGCGTGGCCCGCTGCCAGACCGCCACGATGAAGACCCCCGCGGCCCCCGCCATCACGATCGAGAGCGTCAGGAGATACGGCAGGACCAACCGATGGTCGACCGCACCGAACCCCTCGGATGCGCCACTCCCCGTGACGAGCACCTCGTACCGCGCCAGGCGCCAGTGCCACGCGAGGAGGAGCATCGCCACACCACCCAGCACCCCCAGATGCCGACGGGCCCAATCCGTGACCATGAGGCGTCCCTCACGCACACGGAGGCTCGGCGTGGCCGCGTAGAGCACGAGCGTGAACAGACTCGCGACCATGACGATGCGGACGACCGTCTCCCAGAGCGCCCGCTCCACCGGGAACCCGATCAGATACCAGCCGATATCTCGCTCGAGAAAGGGATCGCTCTCGCCGAAGCGGACGCCATGGAGCGCAAGAAGTACCTGCTGAACGTCCAGATCGACGAGGGCGAAGAGGGCTCCGATCGCCACGGCGACGGCGGCCGCCCCGAGCGTGAGTAGCCGCATCGGGATCGCCTCACCGATGCGGAGGTTCCCGATCTGCCGCGGGAGCACCACGGAGACGATCGAGTGACGAACCCCGAGCAGATTCACGAAGAGCACGAGCGCGGCGACCGCCGCGACCAGCGTACGCAGGAAGAGGTCCATCGCGGTGAAGAGCCGCCAGCTGGGTCGCACACCGAGCGCCTCCGCCTGGGCGGCCCCCGCGACCACTCCGGAGATCCCTCGCCCCACCGCGAGGGCAACGAGGAGCCCGAGGATCCACCGCCAGCGGCTGCGCCGCTGGGTCATCTTAGTGCCCGACGCCGGGCGTGACGTCGATCCCCTGCGCGGTCAGCCACGACTCGACCTCCGCACGAATCATCGCGAGGCGCTCGGCGGAATCGGCCTCGAAGCGCATCACGAGGATCGGCTGCGTGTTCGAGCTCCGGATGAGCCCCCAGCCCCCCTCGAAGAGGATGCGGACGCCGTCGACATCAGAGACCTTGTAGCGTACCGCGAAGTGCGCGAGCGCGTCGCGGACCACCCCTTCCTTGCGATCATCAGCGCAATCGATGCGCAACTCGGGTGTCGAGACGAGGCGCGGGACGTCGGCGAGGAGCGCCTGCACCGATTGCTTCGCATCGGCGATGATGCGCAGGAGGCGCGCCGCCGCGTAGAGCGCGTCGTCATGCCCGTAGAACCCCTCGGTGAAGAACATGTGGCCCGACATCTCGCCGGCGATCGGGGCGTGGAGCGCCTTCATCTTATCCTTTATCAGGGAGTGCCCCGTCTTCCACATCACCGGCGTGCCACCCGCCTGTGCGATCCCATCAGCGAGCGCCTGGGAGCACTTCACGTCGAAGATGATCGACTGGCCCTTCCCGGTCCGCGCCAACACATCACGGGCGTAGAGGAGGAGCAGATAATCACCCCAGACGATCGTCCCATCCTGATCGACGAGCCCGATACGATCCGCATCGCCGTCGAATCCGATGCCGAGCTGGCTCCCCGTCTGGCGGACGACGGCGATGAGGTCCTGCAGGTTCGCCTCGACCGTCGGATCGGGATGGTGGTTCGGGAAGGTCCCATCGCTCTCGGCGAAGAGCATCGTGGCCTGTACGCCGAGGGCCTTGAAGAGCTGCGGCGCGACGATCGCGCCGGCCCCGTTCCCGCAGTCGATCACGATCTTCAGGTCATGGGGGAGCGGTCCGATGCGGTCGACGATATCCGTCACATAGCGATCGACGATCGCCTCGTGGCGCACCGTGCCCTGTCCCGTCGGGAAGGCACCGGCGGTGATGAGGTCGCGCAGCCGCGTGATTCCCTCGCCATGCAGCGACCCGGTCCCGATGCAGCACTTGAAGCCGTTGTACTCGGGCGGATTATGTGAGCCGGTGATCTGGATCCCCGCCGCCACCGGGAGGTGGTGCAGGCTCCAATAGAGGAGCGGCGTCGGAACCTCGCCCACGTCGATGACATCCACGCCACTCGCCGTAAGCCCCTTCACGAGCGCATCGCGGAGCGCCCGACCACTCGGCCGGTTGTCGCGGCCGACGGCGACCGCACCCTGCACGCCGCGCTCGGCCATGATCAGCGGATAGGCGCGGCCGATGGCCTCCGCGGCCTCCACGGTGAGATCCTTGCCGTAGATGCCGCGGATGTCGTACTGCCGGAAGATGCCCGGCGCGATCATGGTTGCGCGGGGATCGAGAGGAGCGTGGGATCGACCGGATGCGGGGCGAACCCCGATCGCGCGGTGAGCGGGGTGATCTGGCCCGGGAGGATCCCGAGCGCGACGATCAACACCGCCGCCACCACGAGCACCGTACGGGTCAGCGGTCCGGCCGCCGGGATCTCCGGCGCGTCAGCCGCCCGCGGCTTCATGAACATCGCGCGGATGATCGAGAGGTAGTAGCCAGCGGAGATCACCGAGGTTAGCACCACGATGACCGAGATCAGCACCAACCGGCCGGGGGAGGCGATCGCCGCCGAGAGGAGATACCACTTCGCGAAGAAGCCCATCCCACCGAAGACCGGGAACCCAAGGAAGGCGAGGAGATAGATCGCCATCCCGACGGCCAGCCAGGGCCGCACCGTCCAGAGCCCCTCGTAGGACGCGATCGGCGCATCGGTCTCACCGACGGGCTGCATCGCCCCGACGACCGCGAAGGCGCCGAGCGTCGCCAGCGTGTACGCCATTAAATAGAAGGCCACCGCCCCGCTCGCGACCGCGGTCCCCGCCGTCACCGCGACGAGGAGATAGCCCGAGTGCACGATGCTCGAGTAGGCGAGCATCCGCTTGATGTTCGTCTGCGAGAGCGCGACGACGTTGCCGACGACCATGGTGATGATCGCGACCCAGGCCACGGCGTTGGCCCACAGGCCATAGACGCTGTAGAAGGTCTCGTACCAGATGCGGAGGAAGGTCGCGAACGCGGCCGCCTTCACCGAGGCCGCCATGAATCCGGCGATCGGAGCCGGTGCGCCGTCATAGACATCCGGGGCCCACATGTGGAACGGCACCGCCGCGACCTTGAAGGCGAGGCCAATCAACAGGAGCCCCATCCCGATGAGGAACATCGGGTCCAGGGCAAGCGAATGGCGGATCAGGGCGGTCACGATCTCTTGAAGCCGTGTCTCGCCCGTAGCGCCATAGATGAGCGCCATCCCATAGAGCAAGAAGCCGGTCGCGAAGGCCCCAAGCAGGAAATACTTGAGCGCCCCCTCCGCCGCCCGCGCACTGCGGCGATTCAACCCGGCGAGCACATAGACCGCGACCGACATGATCTCGATCCCGAGGAAGATCACCATCAGGTCGCGCGCCGCCGCGAGGATCATCATCCCCGACGCCGCGAAGAGCACGAGCACATGCGACTCGGGATGCTTGATCCCGTCACGCGCATGCTGCTCGGTGGAGATCGCGATCGTCCCGAGCGCGCCGAGGAGGATCACGAGGTCCATCGTCCAGCGGAAGCCGTCCATCGCGATCGGACCATCGGTGACCGTCGCGCCACGCAGTGCGGTCGCGATGACCGACCCCATCGTGAGGACGACGAGCGCCATCGCGCCACGGCCGATGAGCCGCTGATGCGTATCCGACTCCGGGCGCCAGGCGGCGGCGAGGAGCAGGAGGATCGCCCCACCCATGAGGGTGAGATCCGGGAGGAGCGCCGCCAGCAGCTGCGACGGCACGGCAAGATCGTATGTCATGGCTGGCCTCCGACCCGACGTGCATTCGACACGGCGACATCGACCGCCCGCACCAAGCGCGCGGCAGCCGCCTCGGTCTTCTGCAACACCGGCTTGGGATAGACCCCGAGCCAGAGGATCCCGATGAGGAGCGGGGTGATGAGCCCGATCTCACGCCAGTTGAGATCGAACCCCTTGAGGGCCTGATTCTCCAGCTTGGTGAGCGGGTTGTAGATCACCCGCTGCACCGCCCAGAGGAGATACGCCGCCGCGAAGATCACGCTCGTCGCGGCGATGACCGCATGGACCGGCTGGGTGGTGAACGACCCCAGCAGCACGAGGAACTCGCTCACGAAGCCATTGGTCCCCGGGACGCCGATCGAGCTCAGCGCCACGATGGTCAGCATCACCGCGAAGACCGGCATCACCTTGGCGATCCCACCGAAGTCGGCGAGCTGCCGCGTATGGCGTCGCTCGTAGAGCATCCCGATCAGGAGGAAGAGCGCCCCCGTCGAGATCCCATGGCTGATCGTCACCATGAGCGCCCCCTGCATCGCCTCGACCGTCATGGCGAAGATCCCGAGCATGACGAAGCCCAGGTGCGAGACGGAGGAGTACGCGACGAGCTTCTTCACATCAGGCTGCACGAGGGCGACGAGGGCCCCGTAGACGATCCCGATCACCGCGAGCGCGAGGATCACCGCCCGCACCGTCGGGTGCATCGCGACCTCAGGGAAGAGCGGTACCGCGAACCGCACGAAGCCAAAGGTCCCCATCTTGAGCATGATCGCCGCCAGGATCACCGAGCCCGCCGTCGGTGCCTCGACGTGCGCATCGGGCAGCCAGGTATGGAAGGGCCACATCGGCACCTTCACCGCGAAGGCCAGCGCGAAGGCGCCGAAGAGCCAGAAGGCCCCCGTCACCTGCGTGGTCCGCGACATCTGCAGGATCGCATCGTACGAGAAGGTCGGCGCCCCAGTCGACTCCCCTGCGAGCAACCCGAGCCAGACGATCGCCACCAACATGAGCAGCGACCCGACCATCGTGTACAAGAAGAACTTGAGGCTCGCGTAGAGCCGGCGCTGCCCGCCCCACACCCCGATGATCAGATACATCGGGACGAGCATGACCTCCCACATCACATAGAACAACACGAGGTCGAGCGCCATAAAGACGCCGAGCATCCCGGTCGTGAGGATCAGCAGCAGGGCGTAGTAGCTATGGGTCCGTTCACGGATGCTGGTCCAGCTCCCGAGCACCGCGAGCGGCATCAGGAGCGTGGTGAGCAGCACGAGCATCAGCGCGATGCCATCCAGCCCGACGGTGAAACGGATCCCCCACTGCGGGATCCACGGGAGGTCGACGAGCCCCTGCCAAGCGAGGTTGTTCACGTCGACGCTCCACCAGAGCCCGAGCGAGAGCACCGCCTCGGCCACGAAGAAGAGCAACGCGGTCCGCCGCGCCTGCTGCATCTGCACGAGGGCGTCCTGCCCGCGCGCCCCGATCCCCTGCACCGCCACGGTGACCGCCCCGAGTAGCGGCAACGCCAACAACACGGGGAGCACCCACCCGTTGTAGCCCGTCCCTTGGAGCACTGCGTTCATCGGCCGGGCCTCAGCGGAAGGAGAAGGCGGAGAGGATGGCGACCGCGCCGAGGACGAGCACCCAGGCATAGGTCCCCACGCGCCCGGTCTGCAGCTGGGATCCGACCCAGCCCAACCCACGCATCAGATACGCACTGCCGTTCACGAACAGTCCATCGATGACACCGGTGTCGAGCCCCTTCCAGAGGACGGTGCGCGATACCCCGAGCGTCGGCTGGACGACCGCCCGGTCGTACGCCTCGTCGACATACCACTTGTTGGCGAGCGTCTTCTCGAGCCCCACCTCGGCCGGAGCCTCCGCGGCCGGCACCAGCGCCGCCGGCTTGCAACGAGTCCAGGCGAGGGCGATGCCGATCACCGCGATCGCGACCGCGGTCCCGATCAGGGCGTACTCCGTGGCATGCGAGAGGTGCGGGGTCTCCCCGAGCGTCACCTGCAGCGTCGCCTCGCCCACCACCGGTTCGAGCCAGTGATGGAGGATCTCGGCCATCCCGCCCCCGAAGAGCTTGGGAAGGTTCACGAACCCACCGACCGCCGAGAGGATGCCCAGGACGACGAGCGGACCGGTCATGATCCAGGGCGCCTCCGCGAGATGCGGACGCTCCGCCTCCCCGGTGCGATTCGGGCCGTGGAAGGTGTAGAGCATCATGCGCGTCATGTAGACCGCCGTCATGAGCGCCGCGGCGAGCCCGAGCGCGTAGATGCCGTAGAGCACGACGCTCCCCGGGATCCCGAGCCAGGTCGCCTCAGCGAGGGTTGAGTGATGGGTCCGCGCGAAGACCGCCGCGAGGATCTCGTCCTTGGAGACGAAGCCCGAGAGCGGCGGGATACCGGCGATCGCCAGCGTCGCGATCCACATGAGGGTCGCGGTCACCGGCATGAAGGCCTTGAGCCCACCCATGTTCCGCATGTCCTGCGCGTCGGCATAGTTGTGCGTCGCGTGGTAGGCGCAGTGCATGGCGTAGATCACCGAGCCCGACCCAAGGAAGAGCAGCGCCTTGAAGAAGGCGTGGGTCATGAGATGGAAGACGCCCGCGGTGTACGCCCCGACGCCCACGCCGACGAACATGTAGCCGAGCTGGGAGACGGTGGAGTACGCGAGGACCTTCTTGATGTCCCACTGCTTGAGGCCGATCGTCGCGGCGAAGACCGCGGTGAGCACGCCGACCACTGCGACGGTGAGCTGGGCCACCGGGGCGAGCGAGAAGAGGGTCGCGCTCCGCGCGATCATGTAGACGCCGGCCGTGACCATCGTCGCGGCGTGGATCAGCGCCGAGACCGGGGTCGGGCCCGCCATCGCGTCCGGGAGCCAGACGAAGAGCGGGATCTGCGCCGACTTGCCGGTCGCGCCGAGGAAGAGGAAGAGGCAGATCGCGGTGACGAGCGCGCCGCCGAAGACGAGCTCTGCGGCGCCGGCCCGGACCCCCTCATAGCTGAGGGTGCCGAGATTGGCGAAGAGCAAGAACATCGCCACGAGCATCCCGAAGTCGCCGATGCGGTTCATGATGAACGCCTTCTTGCCCGCGTCGGCGTTGGCCTGCTCGCTGAACCAGAAGCCGATCAGGAGGTAGGAGCAGAGCCCCACCCCTTCCCACCCCACGAACATCAGCGGGTAGCTGGCCCCCATCACGAGGATCAGCATGAAGAAGACGAAGAGGTTGAGGTACGCGAAGAAGCGCGGGTACCCCGGATCGTCCTGCATGTAGCCGACGCTGAAGAGGTGAATCAGTGTCCCGATCCCCGTGATGATCAGCATCATCACCATAGAGAGCTGGTCCAGCTGAAAGGCGACGTCGAGCGAAAGCGACCCGGTCGGCATCCACTGGAAGAGCGTCATCACGAAGGGCGCATGCATCCCCTCGCCCGCCCCGCGCATCGCGAAGAAGACGGCGATGGTCAGGCCGAAGGCCGCGAGGAGCACCCCCGGTCCGATGAGCGAGACGAAACCGGCCGCCGGGTGACGCTCGGCATGGTGGCCGTCCTCATGCCCATGGTCGTGGTGCGCGGCAGCATGCCCGCCATGATCGCCGTGATGATTCCCACCGGCGGAGGGATCCGCGGGCCCGGGCGTGGCTGCCGCATGCAACGAGAGGAACCCGTTGGCGAGGAAGCCCAGGAGCGGGAGCACCGGGATCAGCCACGCGAAGCGCGCGACCGTATCGGCGAGGGGATGCCCCGTGGGGGGAAGATCGGTATGCATCAGCCCTTGAGCAGGTTGATGTCGTCGAGGTGCACCGTCTGGCGATGCCGGAAGATCGAGATGATGATCGCGAGCCCCACCGCGGCTTCCGCCGCGGCGACGGTCATGACCATGATCACGAAGACCTGCCCCGTGGCCCCGTAGAGCGTGGAGAGCGCCACGAAGGTCAGGTTGACGGCGTTGAGCATGAGCTCGACGCACATGAAGAGGATGATCGCGTTCCGCCGGGTGAGGACCCCGACGACGCCGATCGTGAAGAGGACCGCGGAGAGGAGGAGGGACTCAGCGAGCATCGGCCGCCCCCCGCTTCCGCCCGAGCACCACCGCCCCGGCGATCGCCGTGAGCAGCAGGATGGAGGTCAGCTCGAAGGCGAGTAGATGCTCACGGAAGAGCGCGTCGGCGATCGGGGCGATCACCCCGCCCGGCTGATCGACCTGCGCCAGCGCCGCCGCAGCCTTCGGGGTGAGCTGCGCCGGAAAGCGCGCCCGCGTCAGCACCGCCACCTCGGCGAGCAGCGCGAGCCCCACCGCCCCCGCCGCGAGACGTCCCCCGTTCCCGCGGATGTCCGCCAGCTCGCTCGGATGCCCGAGGTTGAGCAGCATCACCACGAAGAGGAAGACCACCATGATCGCGCCGGCGTACACCAGGACCTGGATGGCCCCGATGAACTGCGCGTCGAGCATCAGGTAGAGCGCCGCGAGGCAGAACATGACGTTCACGAGCCAGAGCGCTGCCGCCACTGGGCTCTTCCGCGTCACGAAGAGCAGCGCCGAGGCGATCCCGATCAGCCCGAAGAGGTAGAAGTGGAACGAGTAGAACAGCGGGTGGAACGTGTTGTCCATCTCACTCCCCTCGCGGGTCAGCGGGATCCCACAGGGTGCTCACGGGGTGGGTCTGCGCGGTCAGGCGCTCGAGGTCGTAGACGAACTGCGCCCGATTGAACTCGGCGTTCTCGTAGTGCCGCCCGAGATGGATCGCCTCTTCCGGGCAGACCTCCTGACAGTAGCCGCAGAAGATGCAGCGGAACTCGTCGATCTCGAAGACGAGGGGATAGCGATTCCCAACCTCGTCCTCGCCCGGCACGAGCTTGATGCAGTTCGCCGGGCAGACCGTCGGGCAGAGCCCGCAGGCCACGCACTTGGCCTTGCCGTCCTCGGTGGTCAGCATGCGATGCGTCCCACGCCACCGCGGGGAGAGATCCCACTTCTCCTCGGGATACTGGATGGTGACGCGATGCGGGTCGACGAGATGCTTGAGCGTGAGGGCGAGCCCCTTCAGCGTGGCGCGCACATAGCTCACCTCACCGACGGGCCGCTCCATCACCTTCACGTTGATGGCCATTAGCGAACCTCCCCTGCCGCGATGGATGACCGGGCGGCGGCGACGGCGCGCAGCCGCTCGACGCGCGAACGCTCCAGACGCGATGAGGCCGGGCTGATGAGCCGCCCCCGATCGAGGATGACGAAGAGCAGACCCATGAGGACCACGTTCAGACCCAGGAAAGCCAGGAAATAGGTCCCGCTCCCCCGCGCCACACCGGCGACGTCGAGCAGCAGCATCCCCGTCGAGACGATCACGATGTACAGCAGCGCCACCGGGAGCATGAACTTCCACCCGAGCGACATGAGCTGGTCATAGCGGAACCGCGGCAAGGTCCACCGGATCCAGATGAAGAAGAACATGAAGGCGCCGATCTTCGCGGCAAAGATCGCGAAGGTCGCCAGCGCCTTAGCGACGGTGGCCGGACCGGTCGTATCCCAGTCGGTGAACGGGATATCCCACCCACCGAGGAAGAGGGTCACGAACATCGCGCTCGCCGTGAGCATGTTGGCGTATTCGGCGATGAAGAACATCGAGAACTTCATCGCGCTGTATTCGCTGTGATACCCCGCGATCAGCTCCGACTCGGCTTCCGCCATGTCGAAGGGGACGCGATTGGTCTCCGCGAAGGCCGACACCATGAAGACGAAGGCCGCGACCGAGAGGAGGACCACGTTCCAGCCCCCGGCGGCCTGCAGCGCGACCACCTGCGGCAACGAGACGTTCCCCATCAAGAGGAGCACCGCGACGACGCTCAGCCCCATCGCGACCTCATAGCTCACCATCTGGGCCGAGGCACGCAAGCCGCCCAGCAAGGAATACTTGTTGTTCGATGACCATCCGGCGAGCACGATGCCGTAGACGCCCAGCGAGGTGATCGCGAGCGGGTAGAGCACGCCGATGGGAGCATCCGCGACGATCAGATCGACCTTCCCCCACGGCGTCGGGAGCGGCGCGCCGAAGGGGATCACCGCCCAAGCGGTGAGCGCCATGGTGAAGGCGATCGCCGGCGCGAGGAGGAAGGTGGGCTTGTTCACATCGCCCGGCATCGACTCTTCCTTCACGAAGTTCTTCACGCCGTCCGCAAGGACCTGAAAGAGCCCCCACGGCCCCACCCGGTTCGGGCCATGCCGGTCCTGGATCCACGCCGAGACCTTCCGCTCAGCGAGGGTGGAGTAGGCGACGACGACCATGTAGAGGGTGAAGACGACGAGCATCTTCACCACGGTCGCGATCAGGAAGGGCCAGAAGGCGGGCTCGAGCTGCATCGGATCGAGTGGCATCAGGCGGCCCCCACCGTGGCATCAGCGAGCGGCGCGCCGCGCAGACCGAGGGTCTCATACGAGAGCCCACGGAAGGCCGGCTCGGCCGAGGCGAGGGCCGCGAAGGCCGCGCTCGGCAGATGGCAGTCGTCGCTTGGTGCTCCGAGCGCCGTCGCCAGGTCGGCGAGGGCATACCAGCTCGGCCGGGCGAGCCCAGGGGCCGCCTTGGCCTGCAGGAAGCGCTGCACGCGACCGCGGAGGTTGGTGAAGGTCCCCTCCTCCTCGGCGACGTTCGCGATGGGGAGGATCACATCCGGAACAAAGCCAGCAGGGAGCGTGGTCCCGACGACGATCACGGCCCCGGCGCGGCGCACCGCGGCGGTGTCGAGACCCTCGACCGCGTCATCTGCCAGGATCAGGAGGTCGCCATCACGCAGGCCGGAGAGCGGACCGTCGTCGCGGCGCGCGAAGCCCAACCGCTCGGCCCCGGCGACGTTCGGAGCGCGGTCGGCGCGCAGCGACAGGTCAGTCACCCCTGGGAGCGGGGCCTCCGGACCGGTCGCACACCGGAACACCCCCTCGCCTCCGGTCTTCGTGATGATGCGCTTGAGGAGGAAGAGCGCTTCGTTCGAGAGCGTCGGACTCGCGACGACGAAGGCGCGCTTGCTCGCGGCGAGTCGCGCCGCCTCATCGAGGGCGATGCGCCAATCGACGAGGGTGAGCACGTCGTGCATCTTCATCGCCGGGGACTGCAGGCGATCCGGCCGATTCATCCACCGGTAATCGAGCCGCCCCACGTCGCACATATAGAACTGGTTGACCGCGTCGTTCGCGCGCGGCTTCTGGCGCACGATGACGTTGTCTCGCGTCTCGAGGACGGTGTTGCACCCCTGCGAGCAGCCGGTGCAGACCGAGGCGGTGCGATCAAGCTCCCAGGCACGCGCCTTGTTCAGGAAGTCCTTGGAGACGAGTGCCCCGACCGGGCAGAGGTCGATCACATTCGCGGCCCAGGGCTGCGTGAGCCCCTCATCGCCGGTCCGCGCGATCATCGCGCGATCGCCGCGCTCCGAGACGCAGAGCACCGGGGCCTCATGCACGTCGTCCATGAAGCGGACACAGCGGGTGCAGAGGATGCAGCGGTTCGCGACGAAGAGCACGTCGCCGCCGAAGTCCTCGACCGGGTTGAAGCGCTTCGGCTCGTGATACCGCGAGTCGGCGCGCCCTTCCTGGAAGGTGTAGTCCTGCAGCTCGCACTCCCCGGCCTGGTCGCAGATCGGGCAGTCGAGCGGATGATTGATCAGCAGGAGCTCGAGCACCCCCTTACGGGCCTCGAGTGCCTTGTCCGAGAAGACGTGCACCACCTGCCCATCCGCCGCCGCCGTCGCGCACGAGGGCGCGAGCTTCGGCATCTTCTCGACCTCCACCAGACACATGCGGCAGACGCCGGCTACCGGGAGCCCCGGGTGGTAGCAGTAGTGCGGGACGAGCACCCCCGCCGCCTTCGCCGCCTCGAGGATCGAGGTGCCCTCGGGCACGCTCACCGTGCGCCCCTCGATCGTCAGGTTCACCAGCTTCACGTCGGCCACTTATCCCCCCACCACGACGGTCGCGGTGCGCTTGCCGGTGATCAGCGCCTCGAACTCCCCGCGGAACTTCTTGATCCCGCTCGTGACCGGGGCCGCGCACGAATCGCTCAGCACGCAGATGGTCTTCCCCGTCATCGACTCGGCGAGATCGAAGATCGTGTCGAGGTCCTCGAAGGTCCCCTGCCCCGCGACGATCCGCTCGAGGATCTTGGTCATCCACGCCGTGCCCTCGCGGCACTGCGTGCACTGCGCGCAGCTCTCATGGGCATAGAAGCGGGCGAGACGCGCGAGCTGCCGCGGCATCGACTGCGCGTCGTCGAAGATGATGACGCCGCCGGAACCGAGCATCGTCCCCTGCGCGATGAAGCCCTCGTAATCCATCAGGACGGCCTCGGCCTCCTCGATGGTGATCACCGGGACGGAGGAGCCGCCCGGGATCAATGCCTTGAAGCGCCGGCCGGGAAGCGGGCCACCGCAGAGGTCATAGAGGAATTCCTTGAACGGGAATCCCATCACGACCTCGTAGTTCCCCGGGCGCGCGACGTTGCCGCAGACCGAGAAGAGCTTGCTCCCCGTGCTCTTGGGGCTGGAGAGCGACATCGCCTTGTACCACTCCGCCCCGTTGTTCAGGATGTGCGGGACGGCGGCGAGGGTCTCGACGTTGTTGATCGTGGTCGGCTGCCCGAAGAGGCCAGCGACCGCCGGGAAGGGGGGCTTGATGCGCGGGTTGCCGCGCTTCCCCTCGATCGAGTTCATGAGGGCGGTCTCCTCACCGCAGATGTACGCCCCCGCTCCCGTGTGCACCCAGACGTCGATGTTCTTGCCGGAGCCCATCGCGTTCCTCCCGATGACCCCAGCGGCCCGCGCCTCGGCGAGCGCCGCCTCCATCACGCGGATCGGCTCGGTGAACTCGCCGCGGATGTAGATGTAGGCCGTCTCCGCCCCGATCGCATACGCACCGATCGCCACCCCTTCGATGAGGGCGTGCGGGGTCCAGCGCATGATCTCACGATCCTTGAAGGTGCCCGGCTCCGATTCGTCGGCGTTGCAGCAAAGGTAGTGCGGCTTGCCATCATCGAGCTTCATGAACGACCACTTGAGCCCGGTCGGGAAACCGGCACCGCCGCGCCCGCGGAGTCCGGACGCCTTCACGACATCCTGGATCGCGGTCGGGGTCGAATGGAGCGCCTGCGCGAGCGCCTTGTAGCCCCCGCGCGCCTTCCACCCTTCCAGGGTCTTCGCCTCGAGATCGCCGAAGTGCTTCGAGAGCACCGGCGTCTCGCGCGGATGGGATTGATGCGGATAACCCATGATCAGTCCTTGAGCCCGGCAAGGATCGCCGGGACCTTCTCGGGGGTCACGTTCTCCACGTAGTCCTCATTGATCTGCACCGGGGTCGCGAACCCGCACGCCCCGAGGCACTCGACCTCGATCACCGTGTACTTGCCGTCGGGCGAGGTCAGCCCGAGCTCCTTGCACCCCGTGTGCTCCAGGAAGGCCTCGACGACCTTGTCAGCCCCCGCGCAGAGGCAGGGCGAGGTGGTGCACACCTGGATGAAGTGCTGCCCGACCGGGTGCTGGTGATACATGGTGTAGAAGGTCACGACCCCCTTCACGTAGGCCGCGGTGCACCCGAGCTGCTCGCCGACCTCCTGCATCGCCGCCTCGCTGATCCACCCGCGATCCTGCTGCACCATCCAGAGCGCCGGAAGGAGCGCGGCCCGCTTCTCCGGATAGCGGCGCATCAACTTCGCGAGCTCATTCGCCCGCGCCGAGCCCGGTGTGAAGACGGGAACGTAGGGGCCGTGATCATGCGCGGCGTGGCCACCACCCTGCGATGGGGCCGAAGGGCCATGGCTCATCGATCGATCTCTCCCATGACGATGTCGATGGACGCGTTGATCGCGATCACGTCGGAGAGGAGATGCCCCTCCACCATCCGGGGGATGGCCGACAGGTTGACGTAGCTCGGGGGCCGGATGCGCCAGCGCACCGGCTTCGCAGTCCCGTCGGAGACGAAGTAGTACCCCTTCTCCCCCTTCGGGCTCTCGACCGGCACATAGGCCTCACCGATCGGGGGCCGCGGGCCCTCCATCACGAGCTTGAAGTGATGGATCATCGATTCCATCTCGCTCGTCGCCTTGTGCTTCGGCGGGAGGATGACCCGCGGGTCATCGACGTTCACCGGGCCCTCAGGGAGCCGCGCGAGCGCCTGCTCGAGGATCCGCACCGACTGCCGCAGCTCCTCGAAGCGCACGAGGAAGCGATCGTACACATCGCCGTTGGTCCCGACCGGGACATCGAAGTCGTAGGTCTCGTAATCGAGGTACGGCACATCCTTGCGGACGTCGTAGGCCACACCGGAGGCGCGAAGCATCGGCCCCGACAGCCCGTAGTTGATCGCCTCCTCCGGCGTCATCACCCCGATCCCCACGGTGCGCCCCACCCAGATCGCGTTCCGGGTGAGCATCCGATCGACCTCATCGAGGGTCTTCGGGAACTGGCGCAGGAAGGCGCGGAGCCCATCGGTCCATCCGGCCGGCACATCGGCGATCATCCCACCGACGCGCGAGCCGCTCGTCGTGAGCCGCGCCCCGGTCCACCCCTCGAGGAGCTTGTAGACGTTCTCCCGTTCCTGGAAGCACCAGAGGAAGGGCGTGAAGGCACCGATGTCGATGCAGGTGGTGCCGAGCCAGACGAGGTGCGAGATGATGCGGGAGAGCTCCATCGCCATCACGCGGAGCACGGTGCAGCGCTCCGTGATCTCGATCCCGAACAACCGCTCCGCGCCGAGCGCAAAGGCGACGTTGTTCCCCATCGAGTTCAGATAGTCCTCGCGATCGGTCCACGGGATGATCTGATTGTATTGACGGTACTCGCCGATCTTCTCGAACCCGCAATGCAGGTAGCCGACATGCGGGATACACCGCACCACGGTCTCGCCATCGAGCTCGAGCACGAGGCGGAGCACGCCGTGGGTCGCCGGGTGCTGTGGCCCGATGTTGATCAGCATGTGCTCACCCTCGAGCTCCGGCTCGAGGGAGGGCGGCGCACTGGTCAGCCCTTCGGCGCCGAGTGGGATCCGGATCGGCCGCCCATCGGGGCCGAGGCCGGTGGTGGAGAGGGCGACTTCGATCGTCTTGGTCACGGCCATCGGCTACTCTCCCACCCGCTCGCCGCCACCGAGACGCTTGCGCATGTCCTCGGGGAGGGAGGCGAAGGCATCGGCCACCGAGAGCTCTTCCATGGAGTAGCGGGCCTCGGGATCGGCGGCGAGGGCGTTGGTCAGTTGCTCCGCGCGCGAGAACCGGCCGCGCAGCGGGAAATCCTTCCGGAGGGGGAAGCCCTCCTTGTAATCCTCCCAGAGGAGGATGCGGCGGAGATCGGGGTGGCCAGCGAAGCGGATGCCGAACATGTCGAAGCACTCGCGCTCGAGCCAATCGGCCCCCTTCCAGATCCCCCACACACTCGGCACCTCGAGCGGGGTGACCCCATTCTTCGGGAGCTCCGTCTTGAGGCGGAGGAAGCGGCGATACGAGAGCGACCGGAGATGCCAGACCACCTCGAGCGGCCGCACCTCGTCGCGATACTCCACGGCGGTCACGTCGACGAGATAGTCGTAGCGCTGGGTCGGATCGTCGTGGAGCCACTGCGCGATCTCGGCCAGGCGCTCACGCGCCACATAGACCGTCGTATCACCCCAGACCACCTCGTGCCGACCGATCGCTACCCCGAACCTCGTGCGGAGCGCCTCGACCGAGGGGTTTGCCTCCCCACCTCGATGCGGCAGGTTTCGTGGGCTCTTGGGGGCCGGCGCACCGGGCTGGCCGGTGTGGACCACCGCGAAGGCCGGGGCCCCCGGATCCTGCGATGCGAACTGGCTCACGGCGCCGACCGGGTCTGATGTACCGAGTTGCCGAAGGGCTCGGAGAGCTCGTCGATTCGGCTCGGCGGGATATAGAGCTGGGAGGTCGGATCCGGCACCATCTCGTCACGGAGCGTCTCGTTGGACATCCGCTCCTCCATGATCTTCTTCTGCAGCATCATGATCCCGTGGATCAGTCCCTCGGGACGCGGCGGGCAGCCGGGAACGTAGACATCGACGGGGATGATGGTGTCGATTCCCTGCACCACGGCGTAGGAGTCGAACATCCCCCCCGACGAGGCGCAGGCACCCATCGAGATCACCCACTTGGGCTGATGCATCTGCTGATGGATTCGCCGGAGCACCGGGGCGAGCTTGAAGGGGACGCGCCCGGCGCAGATGAGGACATCGCTCTGACGGGGCGAGAACGCCATCCGCTCCATCCCGAAGCGCGCGAGGTCGAAGTGCGAGGCGGCGCTCGCCATGAACTCGATCGCACAGCAGGCGGTGCCGAAGGGCATCGGCCAGAGAGAGTTCGCTCGGCCCCAATTCACCAGGAAGTCGAGCCGGGTGGTGATCCACCCTTCCTGCGAGACCGGGTTAAAGGAGACCGCACCGCTGCGGTCGGGCTGCGCCATCAATCCCATTGCAGGGCTCCCTTCTTCCAGATGTAGACGTAGCCGGCGAGCAGGATCGCCATGAAGACCAGCATCTCCCCGAGGCCGAAGAACGAGGCCTGGCCAGCCGGGCAGGCGCCGGCGACGAGGGGGACGGCACAGGAGAGCTGCGTGTAATACGCGCTCCACGGGATCATGAACACCGTCTCGATATCGAAGACGATGAACAGCATCGCCACCAGGTAGAACTTGACCGAGAACCGCTCCCGCGCGTCGCTGAGGACGGGCATCCCCGATTCGTACGGTTGCTGCTTGACGGGGGTGGGACGGTGGCGCGTGATGAGGTGCGACGCGCCTAAGATGGCCACCGCGTTCACCGCGGCGAAGCCGAGCAGTAACAGGATCGGGAGATACGTCCGTTCCATTGGGGGGGAGAGCGGATCGTGATCGGGGAAGGGTTCGTGAAAAATTTCACGAGCCCATACTTTCGGGTGGGGAAGCTAGCGCGCGCCCAGCACACAAGCAACTGCCCCATCGCACCTTGCACCGTGGTCCGCGGCGCCCAGTTTTCAGACTATCGGACGCGTGCGGCTCCCGACTCCCCTACCGACCCCACCCATGTCGATCAAGAACGACCGCTGGATCACCGAGATGGCCACCAAGCACGGGATGATCGAGCCGTTCGAGAGCTCGCAGCAGCGTGATGGCGTCGTCTCCTACGGCGTCTCCGCGTACGGGTACGACATGCGCGTGGCCCCGGAGTACAAGATCTTCACCAATGCGCTGAGCTCGATCGTCGACCCCAAGCGCTTCGATCCGAAATCGTTCGTGGAATTCGAGGGGGACGTCTGCATCGTGCCGCCGAACTCGTTCGCGCTCGCGCGGAGCGTCGAATACTTCCGCATCCCGCGCAACGTCATGACGATCACCGTCGGCAAGTCCACCTATGCCCGTTGCGGGATCATCACGAACGTGACCCCCTTCGAACCAGAGTGGGAGGGGTATGTGACCCTCGAGATCAGCAACACCACCCCGCTCCCCGCCAAGATCTACTCCAACGAGGGGATCGCACAGGTCCTCTTCTTCGAGGGGGACGAGGGCCCACTCGTCAGCTACAAGGACAAGAAGGGGAAGTACCAGGGCCAGGTCGGGGTCACGCTGCCGAAGATCTGAGACATCAGGGCAGGCCGAGGGTGCGAAGCACCTCCGCCCAGTCGAACGCGGCGAGCCCCTTGTCGTCATGGATCGCGTACAGGGTGCCACGTGGACGCCCAACGACCGGGGTCGGATCGAACCAGATCCCGTCGGTGTTCTGCGTGGTGCGGCCCGCGAAGGTGCCCACATGCGCCAGCGTCATGCGGTCGAAGAGATGGAACCGGTTCGCCCGAGGATCCTGATCGGTCGCGATCCAGTATCCCGAGCCGTCGCTCCGCGCATCGAGGGCGATTCCCTCCGCCTGATGCCGGAAGGTCCCCGCCCCGACCGAGCGGTCCCGGAAGGTCCCATCCAAATCGTAGAGCCGGAGCGCCTGACCGACCGTCCGGTCCTCATCGGCGATGAGGAGATGGCCGGTGACCGTGTCGCCCCAGAGGCTCTCGACGATATGGAGCACCCCCTCCCCGCTCGTGTCCCCGAAGGCACGCGCCGAGTCGACGTGAAGGCCCCCTGCGCTGATGCCGAGCCAGAACCGATGGACCCGGCGGCCGAGCGCCTCCGGGGTCCCCTGCACCGTACGCTCATCGGCGTCGGCCGGATCGTCCGTGTCAGCGTAGGTGTCGGTGACGTAGACCGAGTACCGACCGCTGCCCTGCGGCCGCACCCAGAGCCCGTATGGCTCCTTCAGGGCCTCCTCTCCGAACGATCCGATAGAACGGAACGACGGCAGCGCCAGGACCTGCACGCGCCGGTGGTCCCGCTCCACGACAAAGAGCAGCGAATCGACGGCGGCGATCCCGTTCGGCCGGCTGAAGCGAACGGTGGAGTCGGCCACCCCACCCACGCCACGCAGGTACGTCCCCGACGCGGCGTCGAGCACCACCAAGCGATCGGTCACCTTGGCGGTGACGATCGCCCACGCCTCCCCGTCCGGCCCCCGCCAGATCGTCGGCGAATCGATGTTGTCCTCGGCGAACCCCTCAGTGACCCAACGCTCGACGACCACCGCCGCTCGATCGGAGCGACACGTGGCCGTCGAGAGCACGAGGGTGCCGAGGGTGGTCGCGGCGCGCAGCGACCGGAGCACCACCCTCGTGTCCATCGGTATCCTCACATGTCGAACTTGAAGCCCGTCTGCAGACGGAAGCCGTAGTACTCGTCCTGCATGATGCGGGACGGCGCGCCTTGATAAAAGCGGAGGGGCCGGTTGGTCAAATTGTTCGCCTCAAAGAAGAAGCGCGCCTTCGGGGTCAGCGTGAAGGTGCCGTTCATGTCGACGTCGGTGCGCGGCGCGGACCATCGGTCGAAGAACGCCTCCTCGTTGTACCCACCTTCCACCGCATCGAGCGAGTTGGACTGATAGTTCACCGCCAGACGCACCGAGGTCTTCTTGGTGTCGTACGAGAGGGAGAGGTTGCCGCTGTGCTTCGCCGTGCCCAGGAGCGGCAGCGTCTCATCCTCGCGGCTCGCGATCCCGAGACCGGTCACGCGAGACTCGTTGAACGTGTAGTTGAGATAGAGCCCAAGGTTCCGCAACGCCCCGGGGAGGAAGCCCAGCTGCCGCTGGGCGGCCACCTCGAAACCTGTGAGGGTCGCCGACGGGCCGTTCTGCGGCGCGCTGATCCGCTGGAAGGTCTGCCCGGTGAGTGCGTCCACCGCATTGGATCGGGTGAAGCGATAGATGAAATCGGAGATCTGCTTGTGGAAGACCCCAACCGAGAGGAGCCCGACCGACTCGTAGTACCGCTCCAGCGAGAGGTCCAGATTGGTCGCACGGGTCGCCTTGAGGTCAGGATTGCCCGTGGACAGGGTGCTGTCGTCTACGCTGACGGTGCGATACGGGACGAGGTCGAAGTAGTTAGGCCGCGCGAGCGACGTCGTCGCGGCGAACCGGGCGACCGTCTGCCGATCGATGTCCCACCGGAGGTTCAGACTCGGCAGGAGGTTGCCGTAGCGGCTCGAGGCCGCCGGGGTGCGTGCGACCTGATCGGTCTTGATGTTGTACTCGTACCCCTGATAGTCCACCCGCGTCCCCTCATAGCGCACCCCGGCGATCAGCTGCACGGTCGGACCGAAGCGACGCTCGACCTGCGCGTACCCAGCCGAGATCGCCTCGGTGGCGTCGAAGTTGCCGGCAGCGAACTCCTCGGGGCGATCATCGCGCCGGAAGACCGCGGTGTCGAACATCGCGAGTCGCCCGAGGTACGTCGGCGTGGAGAAGGTGCCGTACTCGTAGGGACCGCTGTAGTTGGTGCTCGTGGTGAAATCCCCGCTCCCACGGAGCGCGAGGTTCGCGAAGTCCGCCGTGATGCGCGGCGTGAGACGATCGAACCGGTTGTTCCGGAGCTTCTCCTTGCCGCGGTACCGCACGCCGAACTTGATCCGCGTCTCATCGGCCCCGGTCCCGAGCGGGATCGTGAGATCAAGGCGCCCGTTCCGGTCCTCGTCCTTCGTGTAGCTGTCGAGCTGCTCCATGCGCCTGAAGGTGAAGGCGGACGGGGCGACGAGGGTCGGGTTGACCGGCGCGTACGTCGGGGTCCCCTCGGTGCCACGATAACCCGGGGTCACCGCGACGCCGGTCCGCCGCCACTCGATGTAGCGCTCGTCGGGACGGGTCTCGGAGGCCCGGGCGATGCTCCCCGACCAGGTGAGACCGATGCGCCCGAAGAGATGCTCACCGGAGAGCTGGTGGCTCTGCGTGCGCTGATCCTCGAGGCGCGCCCCGCGGCTCCGCGCATCATCGATACCGCCCTTGGTCTGCCGGCGGATCTCCGCTGTCTGCTGCCCCAACGCGTTCGGCACAGAGAGGACGAAGCGGGTCCGATACCGGTTCTCCCAGTCGTCACGGGAGTTATAGAGCGAGCGGAGCATGATCGAGCTCGTCTCGGAGAACCGCCAATCGAAAGAGCCGGAGACGGAGCGGCGCACGCGCTGGATGTCGTAACGGCGGGTGTCGAACTGCTGCATGTACGCCTCGCCCGACGCCGTCTTGTTCCAGATGCCCTCGGAGTTGTCCGAGCCGTAGTCCTGATCGTTGTAGGAGGCGCTGAGGATCACACCGAGCTTACTGTCGAGGAAACGCCGGCCCGCGATGACATTCCCGACATAGACCGGCTTCTGCCGGATCACGTTCTGCCCCGTGCCGATCGACGTCGAGAAGCGCGGCTGCGCGGGCGCAGCCCGCGTCACCAGATTCACCGACCCACCGATCGCATCGGCGTCCATCTCCGGGGTGAGGCTCTTGTTCACCTCGATCGCCTGCACCATGTCGGCGGGCACGAGGTCGAGCTGCACGTTCCGCACCTCAGCCTCCGCCGAGGGGACGCGCTCACCGTTCACCATCACCGCGTTGAACCGGGGCTCCGTCCCGCGGATGGACCCGAAGCGGGCCTCTCCTTGGTCGAGGCCGATCGTGATCCCAGGGATACGCTTGAGCGCATCACCGATGTTGGCGTCGGGGAAGCGCCCGATCTGGTCTGCCGCCACCACGTTGGTGAGGTTGCCGGCGAACTGCTGCTGGCTGAGCGCGGCCGCTTGGCCCGTTCGCGGCATCGTCACCACCACGGCACCCAGCACGATCTCAGCGGCCTTGAGTCGGATGTCAGCGGTCACCGTCTGGCCAGCCACGACGGTCACCGAGCGGGTGACCGGCGCGTAGCCGAGGTAGCGCGTCGTCAGCACCTGCGCCCCCGCGGGCACACCAGTGAGCACGTAGCGCCCCGTCCGGTCGCTCAGGACCTCGCGCTGCAAGGTGGGGATCCGCACCGAGACGCCGGTGAAGGCGAGGCCAGTCCCGTCGTTCACGATGGTGCCGACGATGATGCCCTGCGCGGTGAGCGCGGACGCGGAGAGGAAAGAGGCTACGAGGGCGACGAACAGGCGCGAACGCGTCATGGTCGATGGCAGGATGAGAGAAGGGCGCGCACCCGTGTCCGGATGCACGCCCTGAGGATCCCCCGCCACCGTCACCGCTCGACGACCATTGTGTCACGGTCGTGTAACGGAGCGCATCACGCCGCCCCGGACCACTCCTTGGCCTGGACCGCCGTCGCGCTCGCGCGCACGAAATCGCGGTTCATCTGCATGATGGCATCGATCGAGATCCCCTTCGGACAGGCCTCTTGGCACTCGCCGTGGAGGGTGCATCCACCGAACCCTTCCTCGTCCATCTGGGCGACCATCGCCAGCGCGCGGCGATCCCGCTCCGGCTGCCCCTGCGGGAGCGACCCCAAGTGCGTGATCTTGGCCGAGGTGAAGAGCGAGGCCGAGGCGTTCGGGCAGGCCGCGACGCAGGCGCCGCACCCAATGCAGGCGGCGTTGTCCATCGCGAGATCGGCGTCGGCCTTCGGGATCGGAAGGGCGTTCGCGTCCTGCGGCGTCCCCGTCGGCGCGGAGATGTAGCCACCTGCCTGGATGATCCGGTCGAAGGCCCCACGGTCCACCACGAGATCCTTGATGACCGGGAAGGCCTTGGCGCGCCAGGGCTCGATCCAGATGTCATCCCCGTCCT
>Ga0194121_10001282_pt1 | contig 43267 bp, 37 predicted proteins | sample TA2MahCa50mmetaG_FD_148609 | JGI IMG/M metagenome (GOLD analysis project Ga0194121, IMG submission 148609) | Freshwater microbial communities from Lake Tanganyika, Tanzania - TA2015020 Mahale Deep Cast 50m | ecosystem: Environmental > Aquatic > Freshwater > Lake | place: Tanzania: Lake...
ATCGCGCGCCCGCCGAAGGGCGTGGTCATCCCGCGCACGCCGCTGTTCGCCACGGTCGGCGACATCGTGGTGGTCAACCCGCACCAGATCGAGTTCCGCATGACGGAGCCGCGGCCGCGCGCCTACATGCTGGGCGCGTTCTCGAGCGGCTGGAACATCATCGTGCGCAAGAAGAGCCTCGAGGAGCACGGCGGCAACCTGCGCCAGGTCATGAACTATCCGGGCACCGGTCCCTTCAAGCACGTGGAGCGGCGGGACAAGGAAGTCTGGATCATGGACCGCAACCCGAACTACTGGAACAAGGGGCTGCCGTACCTCGACAAGGTCGAGGTCTATCACATGCCGCCGTTCTCGCCGGAGCTCGGCTCCTCGTTCCTGGCGGGCAAGCTCGACTACGCGCGGCTGCTCGACCCGGTCTCGTGGCGCAAGGCGAAGGAGCTGAAGAACGCCACGGCCGTCGCGTTCAACCAGAGCGTCATCCAGGCGTTCTGGTGCAACCAGAAGAAGAACAAGGCGCTCAACGACCCGCGCGTGCGCCGCGCCATCCACCTCGCGATGGATCGCAACGCGCTGATCGAGGTCGTGAAGGACACGGCGCCGATGCAGATCGGCGGCTTCGTGTACCCGTTCCATCCGATGTCGACGCCGAAGGCCGAGCTCGAGAAGAAGCTCGGCTACCAGAAGGACATGAAGCCGGCCATCCAGGAAGCGCGCCGGCTCATGGCCGAAGCGGGCTACAAGGACGGCCTCAAGGGGCTCGACTTCGTGGTGCGCGACATCCAGACCTTCAAGCTGTGGGCGGTGGCCATCCAGGCCATGCTGAAGGAGCACATCAACGTCGAGTCGAACCTCCGGGTCGTGCAGACGTCGGTGTGGTTCGACGAGGCGGGGGCGGGCAACTTCGACCTCGCGATCAGCGCGATCGTGTCGTCGCTGATGGACCCCTCCGACATCTTCTCGGCGTGGTACGGCAAGGGCGGCCCGCAGAACTACGGGAGCTGGGTCAACGAGCCCTTCCACACGCTCGCCGCGCAGATCGAGAAGGAGCTGGACGACAAGAAGCGCACCGCGATGGTGCGGCAGGCGGAAGCGATGCTGGAGAACGACCCGCCGCTGATCCCGGTCGCGTACGAGCAGATCTACGACGCGTACTACAACACCGTGCGCGGGCAGAACCCGTCCACGTACTTCGGCATCTACGACGTCGTGCGGTGGGACCAGGTCTGGAAGGCTTGACCCGGAGGGGGACTTCGTCCCCCTTCCGGCGCTGCACCCGAGCGGGCCTGGCGGCCCGCTCGGGTTTCGCTGCCTCCCCCTAGGGAGGACTGCGGCGGCAAAGCCGCCGCTCGAAACAGCGTCAACGGACACGCTTCGTGAAGAAATATCTCCTGCGGCGGGCATTGTTCGCGCTCGGCACCCTGATCGGGGTGTCGATGATCATCTTCGTCGTGCTGCGCGTGCTGCCGGGTGACCCGCTCGTCGCCATCCTCGGCGTCGAGGGCCACCGCAGCATGCAGCCGGCCGACAAGGCGCGGATCATGGCCGACCTCGGCCTCTCCGATCCGCTCCCTGTGCAGTACGTGCGCTGGCTCGGCGACATCGCGAGCGGCCAGCTCGGCAAGTCGTTCTTCCGGGGCGACACGGTGCGGGACCTCATCCTCCATCGCGGGCCGATCTCCGCGGAGATCGCCTTGCTCGCGCTGGTGGTCTCGTGGCTCGTCGGGCTGCCGGCGGGCATCCTGAGCGCGATCAAGCCGAACGGCTGGCTCGACGCCGTCGCGCGCTTCGTCTCGATCATCTTCATCGCGATCCCCGGCTTCTGGCTCGGGCTGCTGATCGTGCTCGCGCTGCTGTTCTGGTTCGGCTACAAGGCGCCGATCATCATCGTGCACGTGTGGGAGAACCCCTGGCAGAACTTCCAGCAGGTCATCGGCCCCGCGGTCGTGCTCGGGCTCGCGCAGGGCGCGTACATCGCGCGCATGTCGCGCTCGTGCCTGCTCGAGGTGATCCGCGAGGACTACGTGCGCACCGCGCGCGCCAAGGGCGCGGCCGAGAAGGCGATCGTCCTGCGCCACGCGCTGCCGAACGCGATGCTGCCCGTGATCACGATCTCCGGCGTGCTGCTCGGCTTCGTGCTCGGCGGCTCGGTGGCGGTCGAGCAGGCGTTCGGCGTCCCCGGCCTCGGGCGCGCGCTCGTCATCGCGATCATCGAGCGCGACATCATCGTGGTGCAGAACCTCGTACTTCTCTACGCGGCGATCTTCGTGGTCGTCAACGTCCTGGTGGATCTCTCGTATGGCTGGCTCGATCCCCGTATCCGTTTCTGAGGCGGTCGTGACCGCCGGCGCGGAGCCGCAAAGCTCCGTGCTGCGCGAGCTCGCGCGCTTCGCGCGGCGTAACCCGCTGTCGCTGGTGGGCGCGCTCGTCGGCCTCGCGATCATCGTGACCGCGATCACCGCGCCGTGGGTGGCGCCGAGGGATCCGCTCAAGGCGAACTTCGCGCGCATGAACAAGCCCCCGGACGCGAACGCCTACTTCGGCACCGACCAGGTCGGCCGCGACACGCTCTCGCGCGTGATCTACGGCGCGCGCACCTCGCTGTTCGTCGCGTTCGCCGCCGTCCTGCTCGGGACGACGACGGGCTCCCTGTGGGGGGTCGCGTGCGGGTATCTCGGCGGCCGCTTCGACCTCGTCAGCCAACGGATCATGGAGGTCTTGCAGGCGTTTCCCGACCTGATCCTCGCGATGGCGATCTCGATGGCCATCGGCACCGGCATGCCCGCGGTCATCGTGGCCATCGCGATCACCCGCATTCCCTTCGGCGGGCGCGTGATCCGCTCGGTGGCGATCAGCGTGCGGGAGATGCAGTACGTCGAGGCGGGGCGGGCGAGCGGCGCCTCCGCGCTGCGCATCATGGCGCTGCACGTGCTCCCGCAGTGCGTGGCGCCGTACCTCGTGCTCGCCACCACGCATCTCGGCGTCGCGATCGTCATCGAGGCGGCCCTCGGCTTCCTCGGCGTCGGCGTGCCGCCGCCCACGCCCACGTGGGGCAACATGCTCGCGGACGCGATCACGAACCTGGTGCCCTCGTGGTGGCTCGTGCTCTACCCGGGGCTGGCCATCACGGTGACCGTGCTCGCGTTCAACCTCCTGGGCGACGGCATCCGCGACACGCTCGACCCGCGGCTGTCACCGGCGTTCCTGCGCATGATGTCGGGCGGGCGGAAGGGCTGAGCCCGGGCGGCGGCGCGCGCTACGCCGCGGCGTTCTTCGACCTGCAGCTCGACTTCGCGCGGCGTGGCGCCCCGCTCTCGGGCGCGCCGTGGCCCCGGGCGCTGCTCGATTACACCAACTTCTACATCCGCTTCGGGTGCGGCTTCGACTTCGATCCGGCGCAGCCCGTGTGGCGGGACTACCTCACCGGCGTCACCGGCACGCAGGCGGACGCAGCATGGACCTACGACTTCTATCTCGCCCGCGCCGCGGCCATGACCGGACCCCCGGTCGTCGCCACGTTCGGCTGCTTCGCCTACGCGCGGCTGCCGGACGACCGGCTGCGCCTGCACTTCGTCAACGCCGAGCCGGACGGGGGCTCGCCGCTCGCGAAGGAGCGGCAGGCGGCCCGGCGCGCGGACCTCGCGGCGCTCTTCGGGCACGTGCGGGCCACGTACGGTGAGGCGTCGCTTCGCGTGGTCGGCGGCTCGTGGCTCTACAACCTCGAGGCGTACCGGCGCCTCTTCCCGCCGTCCTATCTCGCGAGCGCGCGGGTGAGCCCGCGGCGCTTCCGGCGCATGTCGCTGTGGGGACAGTTCCTCGATCGCCACGGCGCGGTCAAGCAGGCGATGACCGACCCGTTCCGCGAGCGGCTCGCCCGCGTGACCGACGTCGACGCGCTCGACGCGTGCTTTCCGCTGGCCGCGCTCACCGTGGAGGCGCCCGTGAGCGCCTTCTACGCGTTCTACGGCGTCTGAGCCGGGGCGTATACTCCGCGCCATGCGCCGGGGGACGGACTACCTCGCCGGGCTGCGCGACGGCCGTGCCATCTTCCTCGACGGCACGCGCGTGGACGACGTCGCCACGCATCCCGCCTTCGCGGAGTCGGTGCAGCGCGTCGCCGAGCGCTACGACGCCGCCGCGCAGGCGCCGGACGTCACGACGTGTGTCGATCCCGCGACGGGCACGCGCATCGGGTCGATGTGGCTCATCCCGCGCTCCGCGGACGATCTCGAGCGGCGCCGCGCGGTGCATCGGTTCTGGGCCGAGGGCAGCTACGGGCTCATGGGCCGCACGCCGGATCACGTGGCCTCGGTGCTGACCGCGTTCGCCGGCTGGCGCCAGCTCTTCGACCGCGCGGACCGCCGCTTCGGCGACAACGTCGTGCGCTTCTACGAGAAGGCGCGCGCCGAGGACCTGTACCTCGCGTACGCGATCGTCCCGCCGCAGATCGACCGCGCGACGCCCGCGCACAAGCACGCCGAGCCGTTTCTCCATCCCGGGGTGGTCAAGGAGACGGACGCCGGCATCGTGATCCGCGGCGCGCACGCGATTGCGACGTCCGTGACCATGGCGGACTGGCTCTACGTGAGCTACATCACGCCGCTCGCGCCCGGGGATACGGACTACGCGATCTCGCTGGTGCTCCCCGTGAACGCGCCGGGCCTGCGGCTCCTGCCGCGCCGTCCGTACGCGACGCTCGCGACCAGCGTCTACGACTATCCGCTGTCGTCCCGCTACGACGAGGTCGACACGACGGTGGTGTTCGACGACGTGCTGGTGCCGTGGGAGCACGTGTTCATCTACAGGAACGTGGAGCTCGTCACCGCGCAGTTCCACGAGTCGCCCGCGCACGTGACCGGGAACTTCCAGTCGCTCGTGCGCTTCGGCGTGAAGCTCGAGCTGCTCGCGGGGCTGGTCGCGAAGCTGGCCGCGGTGCAGGGAAGCGCGGGCGACCCGGCGGTGCAGGCGACGCTCGGCGGCGAGATCGCGGCGTACTGCGCGATGTTCGACGCGCTGACGCAGGCGGCGGCGCGCAACCCGTCGATCAGCGAGGGGTACGCCCGGCCGCACCCGCAGTACATCTACGCCGGCATGAGCCTCCAACGCCGGTTCATCGTGGACATGTACCGCACGGTGCGCGAGCTCGCGGGCGGCGCCTTCCAGAACATGCCGTCGTCGGAGGCGAGCTTCGTGTCGTCGGCGACGCGCGGGGACACCGAGCGCTACTACCAGTCGGCCGCCAGCGGCGCCCACGACCGCATCAAGCTCCTCAAGCTGGTGTGGGACTTCATCGGCACCGAGTACGGCGGCCGCCAGCTCCAGTACGAGATGTTCTACTCCGCCGCGCAGCCCGTGGTGAACCGCCGCCTCTACCGCGCGTACGACTGGGCGGCGGCGACGGGCCTGGTCGATCGGCTGCTCGGCGAGTACTGACGCGCGTATACTCGCCTCACCCGCGCGCCCCGGAGGACCGAGGATGGCCACGACAGAGCTCGCCGCCGACTACGCCCGCCTCGAAGAACGCATCCTCGCCCGCGATCAGAAAGGCGCCAGCGAGGTCCTCTACGGGCTGATCAAGCAGCAGCGCCCGCTCGACGAGATCACCCGCGAGACCGTGCGCATCCACGCGCCGTACACGAACGTGCCGTACCACCAGCGCCTCGACGACGGCGTGGTGAAGTTCGTGAACAACGACCACTGCCTGCTCAGCGAGCGCGTCGGGCTGCCGCTCGCGTCGATGGTGCGCCCGGAGCTCCGCTATCTCCCGATCGCGCAGACCGTGTGGTACATGCCGACGGGCCTCGATCCGTGGAACCAGCTCCTCGGCAAGGCGCCCGGCCACTACACGCGGCTCTACGACATCGCGGTGAACCAGGAGCCGCCGCGCCCGCAGATCCACTGGCCGGACCAGGAGCCGGAGCGCACCGAGGGCCCGATCCGCGAGCGCCTCAATCACTGGCTCACGCTCGTGCAGCGCGGCGAGGTGCTCGCGTCCTACCGGGTGTTCCTCGGGCTCATGGAAGACGTCCCGCACCGCCGCGACGTGCTCGCGCACCTCGCGTTCGCGGGCCTCATCGACGTGCAGGACCGCATGCTCCACAACCGCTCCTACACGACCGGGCACAAGTCGTATCGCGCCCGCGCGATGATCGACCTGGGCGAGGCGTTCGGCTGGGACGCGGCTGCGCACCACGTGCTCTACGCCGGCGTGCCGGACATCGCGGTGGGCCCGCGCTGGTACTCGACGTACGAGATGGGCTGCAACGTCGTGCAGAACCTCCTGGAGGGCCGCGACGCCGAGCTCCTGAAGCAGGAGGGCGCGCTGAGCCCCGCCGAAGAGGCGATGCTGGTCGAGGTCATCACGCGCGGGCGCGAGCTCAACGTCATCGAGGCGCTGGTCGCGCTGCTGAAGGGCGGACGCAGCCCGCGGCGGATCGTCGACGCGATCCAGGTGGCGGCCGCGCAGGTCATCATGGAGACGGGCGACGTCAACAACTACTCGATGTCGCAGCACGGCTACGAGTACACGAACGCGCTCGGCTGGTTCTTCGACACCTTCGAGCACCCGCATCGCCTCAAGCTGCTGTTCGTGGCCGCGTCGTTCATCCAGCACGGGGCCGAGCACCAGCGCGACACGCCGAACAACTGGGGCCGCCGCACGTTCCCCGCGCCGAAGGGCGCCGAGAGCTGGCCGGCGGCGAAGCTGCTCCAGCGCCTGGAAGAGGCGCTGCTCGCGCTCCGCGTCGAAGAGTCCGTGGCGCTCACGCAGTGCTACCTGGCCGGCGGCCGCGACCGGGCGCCGCTGGTGCTCACGCTCGCGACGGGCGCCGCCGAGACCGGCAACGATCCGCACAACCAGGAGCTCGGACTCTCGCTCCTCGAGGACTACGCGAAGACGAAGGCGCACGACCGCGACCGCCTGCTCCTCGCGTGCGCCAAGCACACGGCCGGGCACCGCAAGTACGGCGACCATCTCGAGGCGCTGCGGCGCTTCACCGAAGCGATGGGCATCGCGTGATGGCGACACGCATCGGGTTCGTCGGCCTCGGCGCCATGGGCGGCAACATGGCCCGGCGCCTGGCGGGGCAGGGCTTCACGGTCGCCGGCTACGACGTGAGCGCGGCCAACGCGAAGCGCAGCGGCGACGCGGGCGTGAAGCTGGTCGGCTCGCCCGCGGAGGCAGCCGACGGGGCCGACGTGGTGTGCTCGAGCCTCCCGGACCCGGCGACGATCCGTCGCGCCTATCTCGGGCCCGACGGCGTGCTGACCCGCGTGCGTGCCGGCGCCGCGCTGATGGACATGAGCACGACCGATCCAGCGACGTGGCGCGAGGTCGCGACGGCCGCGGCCGCCAAGGGCGTCGCCGCCATCGACGCCCCGGTCAGCGGCGGGCCGAAGGAAGCGGGCAACGGCGGGCTCGTCTTCATCGTCGGCGGCACGCCGGAGGCCGTCGCACAGTGCACGCCGGTCCTCGACGCGCTCGGCAGCGCCGTGAACCACGTGGGCCCGCTCGGCTCGGGGCTGATCGTGAAGCTCGTGAACAACGTGATGTCGATGTGCAACGTGGTCGTCGCCGCCGAGGCGATGGTCCTCGGCGTGAAGGCGGGCATCCCGCCCCAGCAGCTCTTCGAGATCCTCTCGCAGAGCGGCGGGCGCTCGCATCACTTCCTCAAGCGCTTCCCGAACGTGCTCGCGGGCGACTTCAGCCCGAACTTCAGCATCGGGCTCTCGCGGAAGGATCTCGGCCTCGCCCTCGACATGGCCGCGGACCTCGGCGTGCCGATGCTCGCGGCGTCGGTGGCGAAGCAGGTCTACGAGGCGGCGAAGGCCGCGGGGCTCGTCAACGAGGACATGGCGGCGGTGACGAAGGTCTACGAGGGCTGGGCGGGCGTGCAGGTCCGGGAGAAGACGGGCTAGAAGAAGTGCGCTCTGAGCCCGGGACGATCGGCAGCCGGCGAATGCAGCTTCACGAGCACCCGGACGCCTACGTCTGGCGGACGTCTCGCGGAGCGCGAGCGCCGCGCGGCTAGGACGCCGGTGATCTTTCGTACGCCGCGGTCACGGCCGGGCCCCTGGACGCCCGCGCCGAGTGGCGCCCGAACTCGTGACTCAGCACGCGCACGGCGAGTCGGCGAGGGTGCGCTTGAGACGCCAGACTGCGCGTGGCTGCTCACGAACGCGCCACATGTGCTGCGCGGGCCGTCGGCGCCATGGTGATAGCTCGGAAACCCGGCATCCTGTAGCACGCGGCGATCGCGCCACATCGTACATACCGGCATACGAAATCGCTGGCGCCGGCCGGTCGGTCGATGAGGTTCAGCAGTCCCCCCATGTAACTCACAGAATCGTAGGTGGGCGGGGCTGTACAGCGGCTTAGGAAAGCCTACAATGTCCACCCTTCGCCGGAAGAAGCGGTGATACCGGCACGCCGTCAAGCGCGCTCTCGCGACGAACTTCCACTTCCAGGAGGGGGACGTCGATCATGGCCTCGGGTCATCGGGTCTCAGAGTGGTACCGACAACAACTGCGGCCATTTCTGGCGGACGTTTCACCGGCGCTCGTTCCGGAGTTCGACCGCCATCTTGAGCGGGTCGAGGGCCTCGCGGCGACGGTCAATGATGAGGTGGCCGTATGCTTCCTCGGGCCGTCCAGCGTCGGTAAGAGCACGCTTATTAACGCGCTTGTAGCAGGTGACGGACGGGTTCTCCCTCAAGGTGGCGTCGGCCCCCTGACTGCCTTAGCAACATCTGTCCGCTACTCCGAGGAACCATTCTTCGAAGTCGTCTACCAGCCGCGCTCGCGGCTCAATGAGCTTCGGTTCGTCCTAGAGAGTGAACACGCGCGACGCCTGAAAGCTGCAGGTAAGGAAGTGCCTGCAGAACCAGATGACGACGCCGAGCGTCCCGTCGGCGTTCCGCAGATCTCTGAAGACGACGCCGATCAGCCGTTGATCGCAAGTCTCAGCAGGCAAGCGCGGCTCATCGTTCAGGGCTCACAAGTCGGCGAGATGGATCTCACGTATCTCGCCGATGCGCTTCGGACTGCGCTTGGGCAAAAGAACCGATGGGGCTGCTCTGTATCACCGGACGATGCGCCGCGGATTGAGCGCCTGCGACGAACTCTGAAACGAGGTCAAGACGTGGTCGTAACATATCGCCGTACCGCGGCGAACGATAGGGGAGCGTTTCAGGACGAGTTGCATGAGCACGTGGCGGGCGGGCTTGCGCCCGTCGTTAAAGAACTCCAGGTCGGATGGAACTCTGAGATTCTCCGTAGCGGCACGATCTTGGTGGATCTTCCCGGGCTTGGAGTTGCTAACGATGAGTACCGTTCGACCACGATGAATTGGGTAAAGAACAAAGCACGCGTCGTCGCTTTGGTCGTGGACCGCTCCGGGATCCGCGATGCCGAGGCGGATCTGCTACGTACGGGCAGCGGCTTCTTCGCGCGTCTGCTCCATGCGGCCGGAGATCCGTCCGCCGACCCTGTCGAACTCGTGATCATCGCGGTGAAAATTGATCTCAGCGCACTCGATGAATGGCGACTCGATCGCGAGCGGAACGGCCGAGATGCGAAGCCATGGGCCGAACACTTTTCTCGCATCCAACGCCAGATGATTGAGACGGTGCGAGGTCAGCTTACCGCGCAGCTGCGTGGGATCGGTGCGCGTGGCGACAGCGCGATTCATGGCGAGTTTCAGTCTGTGGTGGCTCAGGTGCTCGAGTCGGTTCAGATCCATGCGGTTACTGCGCCGGAGTTCGCGAAGTTTCTCGCGAACGACAGCGAGGAGCCATCTAGGATTCGTCAGGCTGAGGAGTCGGGCATTCCTCAATTACAGACGGTCATCGCGGGGCTTTGCGAAGGATACCGCGCCGGGGTTCAAGCCAGGATTCGCGAGGCCGAGGTGCGTTTTCGCGAGCGCGTACTTGCTGCCGTTCAAGAGATCGAGGCCCAGTGGGAGAGTGGCGATCGTCCAGCCGCTGAAGCGGATAAGCTCCGCGCGGAGCTTGATGCATCTTTGGATCCAGACCGGAGGGAACTTCAAGCGCGGCAAGGCGCGTTCCGGGAGTTGCTCAAGAACGGTATTCCGAGCGAACTCGAACTCTTGGTGGAGCAGGCTGCTGGGTCGGCTGAGAAGGAGATCCAGAGCTACCTAAACGACCTGAGACTTGCTCACTGGCAGACTCTCCGCGCAGCGATTCGGCGAGGTGGCACATTTCACGGGGCGCGGCATATCGATCTGCCGACCGACATGGCTATCCGCTTTGAGGAGCCGGTCGCGGTCGTGTGGTCCAAGAAGATCCTCGCAAAACTCCGGTACAGAACCGGGCAGCTTGGTGAAGACTATGTCGTGTTCGTCGAACGCGTTGTGGAGTGGGCGCGTCAGCAGGGCACGCGTGTTCAGCCCCGTTCTATCGAAGCTCTTCAAGATCGAACGAGGGCAGAAACGCGCCAGCTCGCCGGAGTAGGTAAAGAGGCTGTCGACGAGCTTCGCGCCAAAGTTAAGAACACGCTGTTCCAAAGTATTCAGCAGCCGATCCGCAGACGCTGTGAGCAATTCGTGAGCGAGGGAAAGGATGTCAATCCTGGCGTGAAACAGCGGATGCTGGACCTCATCGGACAAGAGCTGGCTCCTTTGGTAACTAAGAGCGCGAAGCAGACGGCGACGAAGATTCTTCTGTCAAACTACGCCGAAGTCGAACAAGAGATCCGTGCGGCAATCGACGCGATGCCCGATCCGATCCGGGCTGCCGCGGAAGCCGTTGTTGCGTCTCGCGAACAGCAGGCGAAACGCGCGGATGGACGGCGCCGGCGCCAGGTGCTCGATACCATCTCGAGTATTCGAGCCTCAGTGAACTGAACGCGCCGGGGCAAATTAGAGGGATATGGCGAGAACTGCGATCGTGCGCTCTTCAGGGCCTTGGCCGTGGGCTGTGCTTCGTGAAGTCGATCACTTTGGCATTCCCGAGTACGACCTTGCCAGTCCGCCGCAGCGTTTCTGGGACGACGAGCCGAAGTCCGCACCAAATGCCGTCGAGATCGGCGTTGACCAGAATCGCACCGAAGCCGCTGTGAGCCCCGCGAATCTGCTTGCCACATTGCCGGAGGGCGACAACTGGCAGGCGATGACGCGGCGAAGCCTCGCCAGGGTGAGCGCCTGGTTTCTAATCTGCGAAGACCGGCAGGCGCGGATGCGAGCCCGCCCGGTCGCGACGCTTGCACATCAGGCCAGTCTGGTGCGCCACATCCTGGAGCAGCCGAATCTAGCTCGAGTGCTCATTGCCGATGAAGTCGGCTTAGGAAAAACCGTCGAAGCAGGACTCCTTATCCGTGAGTTATTGCAGATCCAGCCGAACTGTCGCGTCCTTTACCTTTCGCCAGCGCGGCTCGTACGGAATGTCAGAAGTGAGTTCACGCGGCTCGATCTGCCGTTCCGGCAATGGGTCTCCGGCGGTGATGGCGATGCCAACCTCCGGGATGCTTGGATTGTGGCGAGCAGTCATCGCGCGGTTCATGAAGCGCACGTGGAGAACGTCGTCGGCACGCCGCCATGGGACGTCCTCGTTGTCGATGAGTGCCATCACTTATCTGACTGGCAGGCGGGCGGAGGAAAGCCGGTCCGTCAGTATCAACTTGTCGAGCGTCTGATCCAGCGAATGCCGGAGAACGCCCGCGTTGTGCTGATGAGTGGGACTCCGCATCAGGGCCATCCGGAGCGGTTCGACAACTTGTTACGACTTCTGCGCCGTCCCGACGAACCGGAGAGCGCTCTTGCAGGCCGGGTCATCTATCGCACCAAGGATGACGTCATCGACTGGGACGGGAATCCACTGTTTCCGACGCGACTCGTGAATCCGCCCACGATGATTGATCTCGGACCCGCGCATCGTGAGTGGATGGAGCACATCTACGACTTTTTTGTACCGGGCGACCGTGCGACTGGCGGACAGGCAGGTCGTCGCGCAGCTGGTTGGCGGTGTTCGATGGCGCTTCAATGGGCATCGTCAAGCGTGCAAGCGGGCCTGGGATTCCTGGTTCGGCAAGCGATCCGCGCGGGGTGGACGCCAGAGCAACCGCCTCTGATGGACGCGCTTGTCGCGCTGAGACCATATCGGCTCGGTTCATCGACTGAGCCCTTAGACCAGTTGTTCCATCGACTATCTCGGGAGGTGGGCGGGCAACTCGAAAACGACGATCTAGACGACATCGAAGATGAAGAGGCTCTGGGAACCGTGTGGCGTCCGGATCAGGCGGCACTCGCTGCTCTCCTTCGCGAGGGTACGGAACTCGCTCGCGCGCTGGGTGACTACAAGTGGCAGCGAATCTACGACGATGTTTTGAAAGGCGCGGGCTCCGAGAAGGTCGTTCTGTTCGCGCAGCCCATTGAAACGGTAACAGCACTTGCCCGTTTCTTGCACAGCTGCACGGGCGAAATGCCGGCCCGCGTTATCGGCGCGCAAAGCCAGATCGAACGCGATCGCGAGATCGAACGTTTCTGGTCACCCAACGGTCCACAGTTCCTGGTGAGTTCGCGTGCCGGAGGCGAAGGTATCAACTTGCAGATCGCGCGCCGCTTGGTGCACGTCGATGTGCCTTGGAATCCGATGGAACTTGAGCAACGGGTCGGACGCGTTCACCGATTTGGATCACGACGCCGCATCATTGTCGATACCGTGGTCGCTCGTCGCAGTCGTGAAGTCGATATGTATCGCGTCGCGTATGAGAGATTACGGACAGTGGCAAGTAACCTCGTACCAGAGGATCGGTTTGACTCGCTCTTTGGGCGGGTAATGTCGCTGGTCCCCCCTGATGAACTGCAAGCGATCTTCGGCGGCAGACCTGAGGCACCCCTGTCGTCGGAAGAAGAGGGACGTCTGCGCGATCTTGTATCACGCGGCTTCCGTGATTGGCGACAGTTCCACGAACGCTATAGCGGCGAACGGATTCGGAGCCTCGATCCAGGAAGTGCTCAGTGGTCGGACCTGGCGGCGTTTCTTGAGCGCCACGCAGCTGGGCGGCGCGCCGAAGGCTATCAAGCGCTGCGGTTTCTCTGGGACGAGGGTGACGTAATCGAAGCGAGCTCCGTGGCCACCGTTCTGCGCCTTGGTGAGGAACCGTTCGCCTTCGGAGACTACGGTGGCATGCCCGTGACCGACGAGGGAGGCCAACGGATACGAATCGCCGGGACAAATGTTCCGGCTATAGCAGTGGCGTTGCGGGCGCGCGGCTTCCCCGAGGAACTCGCGGGTGCCGCGCACGTTCGATGGCCGGACGACACGTCGCTCCCCGCCACTGTCCAGGCCAAACCATTCGTCGTCTGGGGTGCTGCGCGTCGCTCGCTGAGGTTCGGAGAAGGTACTCCGGTCGAGGTCGGGACGAGTATCCAGGTGGTTGTGCTCGATTCTGAGGGCCGAGACATCATGCTTTCGGGAGATACGGGGGCGACCGTTCTTCGCGCGCTTTTCGCCGGCACTGTGCGCCTACGCCCAGAGGCGACGCCTGCACTTATCGAGCAGCTGCGGCAGCGTGAGCCATATTGGATCCGATCGTTGCAGCAACCGACAGAAGAGGATCGTGTCGCGCGTGTCTACCATGCCGTGACCCCACTGCTCGCTGCGGTAGTCAGCTGACTGCCTTCATGGGCCAAAGAAAGCTGACATCGAGGAACTCGGGCGTGATTCGGTAGCCGTGCTTGTCTGCTTCGGAGCGTGCTGAGGACATTCTCGGCACGGCTCGTTACGATCGACGGCACGTCGAGCCATACGTGAGCGGGGTTAACGGCGCTAAGAGACACCGCCGCCGCGCGATGATCCAGATCCTCGGTCAACGGCTACGTGAGAAGTGCGCGAACGCGAGCACGTGTCGACGACGGATCGGGACGAGCCTTAGTTTGGCAAACGCTTCGCGCAGGAAGCGCGACTTTTCTTTCACGGGCACGTGCTCATGAATCCGGGCGCGGCGCCGTCGGCGGGCGGGCTAACAGGGGCGGCCGCGCGTGCGGAGCACGAGGCCGCCAATCGTCCTCATCGGAATGTAATAGAGCCCGGGCGTTAAGTGCGTCAACCCGGAGGGGGGGCGAGACCTTCACGGTCCGAATAACGAAACGCCTGCCGTCGAGAGACTTCACCCGACAGACGGTGACGAAGCTCTTTTCGACGCCATGTTCTTCAGCCGGGCTAGAACAACCCCGCGTCGATCACCACCGTCTGGCCCGTCACGCTGTCCGCGGCGCAGAACGTCACCACCTGCTTCGCGATGTCCTCGCCGTCCGCCGCCCGTCGCAGCACCGCGCTCTTCCGCACCTGCTCCACGACTTCCGGCGGGATGCGCGCGGCCATCCGCGTGCCCTCGACGAGCCCGGGCGCCACGCAGTTCACGGTGATGGTCGGCGCCAGCGCCACCGCGAGGCACCGCGTGAGGTGGATGAGCCCCGCCTTGCTCGAGGCGTAGGCGATCGAGCTGCCCGTCGGCTTCACGCCGGCGATCGACGCGATGTTCACGATGCGGCCGCCGCCCCGCGCGCGCATGTGCGGGGCCGCCGCGCGCGCGAGCTGGAACGGCCCGCGCACGTTGGTCGCGAAGATGCGGTCCCAGATCTCGGTGGTGAGCGCGTCGAGGTCGGTGAAGGGGATGCCGATGTTCCAGCCCGCGTTGTTCACCAGGATGTCGAGCGCGCCCAGCTCGCGCGCGGCGCGCTCCACCGCCGGCTCGATGGCCTTCTCGTCGGTCTGGTCGAGCTGCACGCGCACCGCCCGGCGCCCGCGTGCCTCGACGGCGCGCACGGTGTCGTCCGCGCCGTCCCGGTTGCCGACGTAGCCGACCGCGATGTCGCAGCCCGCCTCGGCCAGCGCCCGCGAGATCGCGGTGCCGAGGCTGCCCGACCCGCCGGTGACCAGCGCGACCCGGCCCTTGAGCTCCATCTAGCGCGCCTCGCCGACGTCGAAGCGCCAGCTCTCGCCGTGACGGACGATGCGGCCGGCGGTCGGATGGTTGAAGTGCGTGCCGAGCACGGTGACCGGACCGTCGGCGTAGCGCGCGCAGAACTCGCGCCGGGTGCGGCGCGCCGCGTCCGTGTCGCGGTCGAAGTCCGTCGCCCAGTCGGGCTCGGCCATCTGGACGGGATGGTGCATGAGGTCGCCAGTGATCACCGCGTCGCGGCCGCCCGACGAGAGCCGCACGCTCACGTGCCCGGGCGTGTGGCCCGGCGTCGGCTCGAGCCAGAGCTCGCTCGACACGCGATGGTCCATGGCGACCAGGTCGACGAGCCCCGCGTCCACCACGGGCCGCACGCTGTCGCCCATGATGCGCTTCGTGTCGTCGTCGTCCTCCGTGGACCAGTGCTCCCACTCGCGCTGCGCGAACAGATGACGGGCGCGGGGGAACGTCGGCACCCAGCGGCCGTTGTCGAGCCGGGTGTTCCAGCCGACGTGGTCGACGTGCAGGTGCGTGCAGATCACCACGTCGATCGACTCCGGCGGAAAGCCGGCGGCGGTGAGGTCCTGCAGGAAGCTCGTCTGGAGCATGTGGAAGGGCGGGCGCCCGCCGCGGTCCTTGTCGTTGCCGACGCACGTGTCGACCAGCGCGGTGAGCCCGGGCGCCTGGATGACGAACGCGTGGATGCTCTGCAGCAGCCGGCCCTTGTCGTCGAGGAAGTGGGGCGCCAGCCAGCCGCGGTGCGCCTCCACCGCGTCCTGCGTGACCCGCGGGAACAGCCAGGTCGCGCGTGTGGGGCCGGCGCGCTCGACGACGGTGGAGACACGAATGCGGCCGAGCTCGATCGGGTGCATGGCGAGAGTATAATCGCGCCGCCATGACCAACGAGGAATGGTTCGACGCGGTCACGCACGAGCTGCTCGCGCGCAGCCCCTTCCGCCGCTCGGAGTACTTCAAGCGCTTCGCGAGCGGCGCCCTCACGAAGGATCAGGTGTGGGGCCACATGGCCCAGCACTACATGATCATCACGTGGTTCCCGCGGATCTTCAGCGGCATCCACACACGCTGCGAGGACTTCGAGGTCCGCAAGGACTGCGCGCGACATCTGCTCGTCGAGGACCTGGGCTACTTCCAGGGCAAGGTCGGCGGCACCGTCGACCACGACGAGCTCTACCGCCGCATCGGGGACGACCTCGGCTATCCGCGCGAGGCGTTCGACCGCGTCGAGGTCACGCCGGAGATGGCCGCGATCGTCGACTTCTTCCAGGAGCTCGCGCACCGGCGCCCGTGGAGCGCCTCGCTGTGCGCGACGGCGCTGCTGGAGGAAGAGGTCGTCGAGATCGCGCGCACGGTGGGCAAGGCCCTCGTGCAGCACTACGGCGTCAAGCCGGAGTGGGGCGGCATGAACTACACGGTGCACGAGCTGGTCGAGCAGGAGGAGTCCGGCGAGACGAAGGCCGCGATCCTCAAGCACATCCGGACGCCGGAGGACCGGCGCGCCGCCGAGGCGGCGATGCGCGAGATGCACCGCCTGCTCGAGGTGTACGCGGAGAGCCTCACGCGGCGGTACGTTGCCCATGGGGGCCACGCAGCACAGGACCCCCAAACTCCCACGAGCTGATGCCGGTCGTCGCCGCCGTCGCCTGTCCCCACACGCCGCAGCTCCTGATCCGGCCCGAGACGGAAGACCGCGACCTCGTCCTCCGCGTGCACGCCGCGTACGCGCGGGTGAAGCGGCGGCTCGCCGAGGCGCGCGCGGAGGTCATCTGCGTCATCGGCGGCGATCACGTGGAGGGCTTCTTCCTCGACGCGGTCCCCGCCTTCGCGGTCTTCGCGGGGGCCGAGATCTCCGGGCGCTTCGGGCGCTACGAGTACACGCTGCCCGTGCACGAGCCGCTCGCGCGCGCGATCCTCGCTCAGGGGATCGAGCGCGAGTTCGACCTCACGTACAGCCAGAGCCTGCGGCTCGACTACGCGTTCTACGTGCCGCTGCACTTCACGATGCCGGAGCCGCGCGTGCCGATCGTGCCGCTCTACGTGAACGTCTACCTGCCGCCCCAGCCCACCCCGAAGCGCTGCTATGCGTGGGGCCGCGCGCTCCGCGAGATCCTCGACGCGCGCCCCGAGCGCATCGCGCTGATGGCCTCGGGCGGGATGTCGCACTATCCCGGCACCCACCGGTACGCCTCGCCGGACTTCGACTGGGATCGCCAGATGCTCGCGGCGCTCACCGCCGGGCGCGGCGCCGAGACCGCGCGCCTCACGGGCGAAGAGCTGGACAAGGCGGGCAACGTGGAGCTGCGCACCTGGATCACGCTGCTCGGCGCGCTCGGCGACGCGCGCGCCGAGGTGCTCTGCTACGAGCCGTCCTGGCACCACGGCAACGCGATGGTCGCGTGGGCGGTGGCGTGATGAACGAGCACTACTTCTTTCCGCCGGCGTCCGCGTATGCGCTCAACCGGTGCCTCTTCCTGCTCAAGTCGGACCCCGCGTTCCTCGCGCGGTACGGCACGGATCGGGACGCCGCGATGGCCGAGCTGGCGCTCGACGCCCCGGCGCGCGAGGCGCTCCGCGCCTTCGACCGTGACCGGCTCGTCGCGCTCGGTGCGCACCCGTATCTCGTCTTCATGGCGGGCCTGCGGCTGAAGATGGAAGGCGCGCCCACCGCGTTCGAATATTTCTGATGACCGGCGCATGAGCGCGTCCCGCGCGGCGCTCGCCACCGCCCTCGCGGTCGCCCTGCTGGCCGCCGCGCTCCCGCCTTCGGCGAGCGCCCAGCGTCCGGGCGGCGGCGCTCAGGGCGGCGGCGGCTTCGGACGCCGGACCGGTCCCGGCGCCGAAGCCGGGATGCGTGTCCCCGACAGCGTCGAGATCGACGGGCAGCGCTATCCCTACGTCCCGGCCCAGGTGATCGAGGTCGTCGAGCAGGGGCCCGCGCACGCGCGCAAGGCGCTGGCCGCGTACGAGCGCGCGGCCGCGGAGGCCGACGCCCGCGGGGCGCTCGTCGACGCGTTCCTCGCCAACGGCGCCGCCGCGATGATCGCGGTCCGGCTCGGGATGCCGCAGAAGGCCATCACCGCGGGGACGCGGGCGCTCGATCGCCCCCCGCCGCCGCCGCGGCCGCATCTCGTCGTCCAGTCGATGCTCAGCACGTACTCGCTCCTCGGGCGCGCGTACCGCAACGCGGGCGACCTCGCGCGCGCGCGCACGATCTACGAGCAGGGGCTCGCGGTCGCGCGCGGCCTCGAGGGCAACGTGCGGAATCTGAACCTGGCCCTGATCGGCTCGGGGCTGGCGGAAGTCGCGCTCGCGCAGCGGGACGAGAAGGGCGCGCTCGCGGCGGCGGCCGAGGCCGTCGAGGCGGCGGAGCGCGGGACCGCCGCGATGACCGCCGGCGGGACCGAGCGCATGCGCTCCAACTTCCGGCGCATGGCCGCGCGCAGCCTCATCGTCACCGCGCGGACGCACACGAGCGCGGGCCGGTACGACGACGCCGAGGCGGCGCTCGGCCGCGCCCGGCAGTACGCGCGCCTCACCGGCCTCACCGAGATGGACGGTGAAGTGCTCAGCGCGCACGCGCTGCTCAAGCAGCAGCGGGGGGATCACGCGGCCGCGGTCACGCTCTTCCAGGAGGCGCTGGCCGGCGCGCGCCGGCTCGATCGCGTCACCGCCATCATGACGCTCTCCCAGGGGCTCGCGCGCAGCTACGTGGCGCTCAATCGGCCGGAGGAGGCGCTCGACGCGGCCAAGGTCGCGATCAAGCTCGCCGAGGAGGTGCGCAGCGAGCTCAGCGACACCGGCCTGCGGACCGGGTACCTCGACGAGAAGCAGGGTCTCTACCAGCTCGCCGCGCGCCTGGCGCTGCGCCTGCGCCGTCCCGGCGAGGCCTTCGGCTACGCGGAGGCGAGCCGCGCGCGCGCCTTCCTGGACCTGCTCGGGAACCAGACCGCGCTCTCGAAGGGCAGGACGGGCGCGCTCGTCGACGAAGAGCTGCGCCTGCGCGCGCGGCTCGCGGAGGCCGCGGCGCTGAGCGGGGAGGCCGACGACGGGGACCCGGCGCGCGCCCGGGCCGCGCGCGAGGCCGCGGAGCGCGACTATCGCGCGTTCATCGACCGCGTGCGCAAGGAGAGCGTCGAGCAGGCGTCGCTCATGTCGGTCGAGCCGGTGACGCTCACGGAGATCCAGGCGCTGCTCCCCGCGGACACCACGCTGCTCGAGTACATGGTCGGCACCGACAACGCCCTCGTGTGGATCGTGGAGCGCACGAGCGTGCAGGCGCTCGTGCTCCCCGTCGATCGCGCCACGCTGGTGGCCGAGGTGCGCGGCTTCCGGGACGCGATCTCCGCGCTGGCGCCCCTCGAGCAGGTGCGCGACCGTGGTGCGGTGCTCTACCAGCGGCTGCTCGCGGCGCTGCGCCCCCAGATCCGGGGCAGCCGGCTGCTCGTGGTGCCGCACGACGTGCTGCACTACCTGCCGTTCGCCGCGCTGCGCGGCCCCGACGGCCGCTGGCTCGTGGAAGACCTCGCGGTGTCGACGCTGCCGAGCGCGAGCGTGCTGAAGTTCCTGGCCGGCAAGGGCGCCGGGGCGAGCCACAGGACGCTCGCGGTCGGCAATCCCGACGTGGGGACCGCCCTCAACCTGCCGTGGGCCGAGCGGGAGGCGCGGCTCATCGGCCAGCGCCTGCCCGCCACGACCGTGCTCGTGCGCGGCGAGGCGACCGAGGCGCGTGCCAAGCAGCTCCTCGGCCAGGCCGGGCTCGTGCATTTCGCCACGCACGGGGAGCTGAACGAGACGGACCCGCTCGCGTCGGCGCTCCTGCTGACGCCCGGCGGCGGCGACGACGGCCGCCTGGAGGTGCGCGAGCTCTTCACGCTGGAGCTGCAGGCGCGGCTGGTCGTGCTGTCGGCGTGCGAGACCGGCCTCGGCACGCTCTCGCGCGGCGACGAGCTGGTCGGGCTGCAGCGCGCGTTCCTCTACGCGGGGACGCCGGCGGTGATGACGACGCTCTGGAAGGTCGACGACCGCGCGAGCTTCGATCTGATCCGCGCGTTCTACGACACGCTCGGCGCGGACGGAGCGGTGCAGGCCCTGCGCCACGCGCAGCTCGTGACGATGGGCGCGCACCCGCATCCGTTCTCGTGGGCCGCGTTCGGCTTGAGCGGCGCCCCGCGGTGACCCGGGCGCGCCGGCGCCGGCTCGCGCAGTCGGCCACCGCGCGCGCGCTCCTCCTCGGGCTGCTCGTGAGCGTCGCCGTCACCGGCATCTCCCGCCTGGGCGCGCTGTCAGGGTGGGAGACGCGCGCGATCGACCTCTTCCTCTTCTTCCGCGACCGGGTGCCGACGCCCGAGATCGTGCTCGTGCTGGTCGACGACGACGCGTTCGAGCAGCTCGGCCAGCGCCAGCCGCTGCCGCGGCAGGAGCTGGCCGCGCTCGGCGAGTTCCTCCTCGCGAGCGGCGCGCGCGTCGTCGGCTTCGACGTGCATCTGCCGACCGTCGGAGCCCGCCGCCGACGCGGCGCTCGTCGCGCTCACGCGCCGCTGGGCCGACGCGCCGGGGGGCCGGCTCGTGTTCACCTCGATCGCGACGCCGGTGACCGCGGGCGATCCGGTGCGCTACGCGATGACGCCGGCGTTCTCGCCCGAGCTGCGCGCGCTCTTCGGCTACGCCAACGCGCCGATCGGCGCCGACGGCGTCGTGCGGCGGCTGGCGCCCGTGCTGCCGGCGGAGCGCGGGTATCTGCCGTCGTTCGCGGTGGCGGTCCTCGCCGCGCACGAGCGCTACGCGCCCCCGCAGCTCACGCGCGTCCTGACCCAGCCGGGCGGGCCGGTGCTCCCGGTCGCCGAGCCCGCCCGCGGCATCGTGCGGAGCGAGCCGGTCGCGGTCAGCGTCCTGGCGGACCGCGTGTGGCGCGTGGACTACGCGGGACCGCCGGGCTCGTTCGCCTCCTTTCCGGCGGGCGCCCTGCTGACGATGATGCGCAGCGGCGTGACGCCGGACCGCGACAACCCGTTCCGCGACAAGATCGTGCTCGTCGGAGCGAGCTTCGCGGAGTCACGCGACTTCCATCCGACGCCGCTCGGCCTCATGGCCGGCGTCGAGATCCAGGCGAACATGGTGCACACGCTGCTCGCGCGGCGCGCGCTGCTGCCCCCGCACTGGGCGGTGAACCTCGGGCTGATGGCCCTGGGGTGCGTCTGGATCGCGCTGCTGTCGCTGCGGCTGCGCGCGGCGTGGGTGACGGTGCTGACGCTCGGCCTCGTCGCGCTCTTCGTCGCCGTGGGCTACGAGGCGTACAGCCGCGGCTACTGGCTCGACTTCGTGGCGCCGCTCGCGGCGATGGTCGCGTACCGCGCGGTCTCGGGCGCGCTCGCGCGTCGCCGCCTGCGCACGGCCTTCGGCGAGTTCGTGAACCCCGACGTGCTGAAGCAGGTGCTGCGCGAGGGCGTCCGCGTGGGCAGCGGCGAGATGCGCGAGGTGTCCGTGCTGATGTCGGACGTGCGCGGCTTCACCACGATGTCCGAGCGGCTGCCCGCCGACAAGGTCTCCGAGACCATGAACGAATACTTCACCGCCATGGTCGATGTCCTCATGGCGGAGCGCGGCATGGTCCAGGACTTCATCGGGGACGGCATCCTCGCGGTGTTCGGCGCGCCGGGCGACGATCCCGACCACGCCTGGCACGCCGTGCGCGCGGCGCTCGGCATGCAGGCGGCGCTGCGCGCGCTGAACGCGCGCTGGGAGGTTGAAGGCCGCCCGCCGCTGGCGATGGGCGCGGCCGTGAACAGCGGCCGGGCGTTCGCCGGGGTCATGGGCGCGCCGCAGAAGAAGAAATACACGGTGCTCGGCGACGTCGTGAACACGACCTCCCGTATGGAAGGGCAGAACAAGGAGCTCGGCACCGAGATCCTGATCAGCGCCGCGACGCTTGCCGCGGTCGAGGGACGGGTCTTCGTGCGCGAGCGCGGCGCGGTGCGCGTCAAGGGCAAGGCCGAGCCCGTCGCGCTCTTCGAGCTCCTCGCGGAGGCGCCCGCGCACGCGGGCGATCCGGCAGATTGCCCGCCCGTTCAGCCCACCTCCGGCAGCGCGCCCGTCGGGGCGCCGGGCATTCCGGGCGTAACCCCGTGAGTTGTCGGCGCTACGGGTCTGGCATTCGCGTTGCTCCCGGATGGCGCCGGACGGCCACCGGGGCCGGGGGCGGGGATGCGGCACCAGGAGGGCGAGAGCGATGAGAACCCTGTGGCTGGTCGTGGCGGTGGTGCTCGGCGTGGCGCCGGCGGTATCGGCGCAGCCCCGCGAGACGGCGGCGGTCGTCACCGAGATCAAGCCGGGTAAGGGGAAGGTCGAGGTCAGATCCGCCGGCGCGGACTGGCGTCCGGCCGGGCCGCTACAGGCGCTGCGGGGCGGCGATCAGCTGCGCGCCAGCGGCGATGCCACGGTGGTGGTGCTCTTCTCCGGCGGGCGCGGCACGATGAAGGTGGACGCGGCCGCCTCGCCCTGGACCGTGCCCGCGACGGCGGTCGACGGCAAGTCGCAGAAGGCGCAGGCCCTCGTCGCGTCCAGCATCGGCTTTCTCGCGAGCGGCACGAAGGAGCCGCCGAAGGCCGTGCTCTCGACGCGCGCGATCGGCGCGGCGCCCGAGATCCTCACCCCGCGCAACGGCCCCGTGCTCCCCGACACGCTCGTGTTCGAGTGGCTCGGCAGCCAGTTCTCGCGCTACACGGTGCGCGTGGCGGGCGCGAACGGCGTGCTCGTCGAGAAGACCGGCGTGGTCGGCGCGCGCTTCGCGTATCCCGTGGACGCGCCGGCGCTCACGCCGGGCGTGCGGTATCGCTTCGAGGTGGAGGCGCTCGGCCATCCGGTGCAGGCGACGACGTTCGAGGTCGTGGACCCGGTCCGCGGCACCACCGTGGTGCGCGAGATCCGTGAGCTCGAGTCCGAGCTGGGGGCCGCGGCGTCAGCCGGCTCCGTGACCGTCGCGAAGGCCGGCGTGCTGGCGGCCGCGGGGCTGTTCCACGACGCGCGGCTGCTCGTGCTCGCCGCGTTGAAGAACGATCCGGACGAGCCGACGCTGCACACCCTGCTCGGCCATCTGTACATGCGGACCGGCCTCGAGCGTCAGGCCGCGGCGTCGTTCGACGAGGCGCAGTTCCTGCTGAGCCGCGACAGGTAGCTCAGGCGGTGCTGGGAGCGACGGCGGGCGCGTCGAGCACTTCGCGCACCTTGCGCGTGAGCGTGTCGATGGTGAACGGCTTCTCCAGGTAGGCGATGCCCGCCTCGAGGACGCCGTGCTGCACGATCGCCTGGTCGGTGTAGCCGGACATGTAGAGCACGCGGAGGTCGGGGCGCACGGGGAGCACGCGGTCGGCGAGCTGGCGCCCGCTCGCGCGCGGCATGACGACGTCGGTGAGCAGCAGGTCGATCGTGCTCTTGTGGTGGTTGAAGATCGGCCAGGCCTCGTCCGGATCGCCCGCCTCCAGCACCGTGTAGCCGTGCTCGAGCAGGATATCGCGCGCGAGCTCGCGCACTTCTTCCTGGTCCTCGACGAGGAGGATCGTCTCCGAGCCGCGCGGCGTCGTCGTGTCGACCGGTGTCTCCGCGGGCGTCGCCGACTCCACGCCCGCGTCGATGCGCGGCAGGTAGACCTTGAAGACCGCGCCCTGGCCGGGCTCGCTGTACACCCACACCGCGCCGCCGCTCTGCTGCACGATGCCGTACACGGTCGACAGGCCGAGGCCGCTGCCCTTGCCGGGGTCCTTCGTGGTGAAGAACGGCTCGAAGATCCGCGCGCGGATCTCCGCGTCCATGCCGATCCCGGTGTCGCTCACCGCGAGCAGGACGTGCGCCCCCCCCTGCGAGCCGGGGTGGCGGCGCAGGTAGGCGGCGTCCAGGTCCACGTTCGCGGTCTCGATCATCAGGCGGCCGCCGTGCGGCATCGCATCGCGCGCGTTCACGACCAGGTTCACGATGACCTGCTCGATCTGCGAGGGGTCGGCCATCACGCGCCCCACCCCCGGGCGCAGGCGCACCATGTGCTCGATGTCCTCGCCGATGAGCCGGCGCAGCATCGGCGCGATCCCCTCGACGGCGACGTTGATGTCGAGCGGCTGCGGCTGGAGCACCTGCTTGCGCCCGAACGCGAGGAGCTGGCGCGTGAGCCGCGCCGCGCGCTCCGCCGTCGTCCGCACCATCTCGAGGTCGCGGCTCACCTGGTGCGTCGTGCCGAGCCGGTTGAGGATGATGCCGCAGCGGCCGATGATGACCGTGAGCAGGTTGTTGAAGTCGTGCGCGACGCCGCCCGCGAGCTTGCCGATGGCCTCCATCTTCTGCGACTGCCGCAGCTGCTCCTCGGTGTCCCGCAGGGTGTCCTCGGCGTAGCGGCGCTCGAGGAACTGGCCGACCTGGCGTCCGATGTCGCCCGCCACCGCGAGCAGGTCGACGTCGAGCGCGCGGTCCTCGCGGGAGAAGAACACGATGACACCCGTGGTGTCGCGATCGTGCACGGGGAACGCGAACGCGCTCGTGAGCCCCGCCGCCTCCGCGGCGGCCTGGCTCCCGAAGGCGGGGTCGGCCGTCCCCGCCGCGCCCCACAGCGCGCGGCCTTGCGCCCACACTTCACCGAGCAGGCCCGACCCGCGGCCGACGCTCAGCGCGGAGCGCGTGGCTTCGAAGGCGGCGGCGCTCGGGACGTCGCGCGTGCGCCACGCCGACACGCGGCGGAGGGACTTCGTCTCCGGGTCGACGCGCCAGAACTCGCCCCAGTCCCACTCGAGCGAGTCGCCGATGGCTTCCAGGATGCGGTCGAGGGGATCGCCGCTCGCGTCGGTCTCCGCGAGCACGCGCGTGACCGCGAAGCGCGCGGCCTGCCGGCGCTCGGCCTTGCGGCGCTCCGCCTCGCGCTGCTCGAGCGCGGACTTCGCGGTCTCGAGGTTCGCCGCCATCGTGTTGAACGCGTGCACCGTCTGCGCGATGTCGGCGAGGCCGCTCGCGGGGATGCGGACCGAGAGGTCGCCCGCGCCGAGCCGCGCGGCGCCGCGTCCGAGCTCCTGGATGGGCCGGAGGCCGTAGGCGAGGATGAAGTTCAGGCCGACGAGCAGCACCGCGAGCGGGATGACCGTCGTGTACGCGGTGTAGCGGATGCCCGACCAGAGCTCTTCCTCGAGCTGGAGCGAGGACGGCGTGACCTCCAGGACCGCGTAGACGCGCGGGCCCGCGGCGATCTCCAGCCGGCTCGCGCGCGGGTCGAGCGGGAGCCGCTGCGCGAGCCACCGCGGCGCCCCCGACTCCGGCAAGCTCGCCGGCGAGGCGTCGAGGATCATTTCCTTGCCGTCGCTCTCGAACAGCACGACCCGCCGCCAGTGGAGGCCGGCGTTCAGGTGCCGCAGGATCTGCTCCGCGGTGGCGAGGTCGCCGACCACGAGCGCGTTGAGGAGCAGGGGACGACCGGCCGTCGCCAGGCGCGCGGTCTGCTCGTCGAAGTGGATCCGGGCGGTGTGGATGCGGTCGCGGATGTCGAGCGAGAGCTGGGCGGCCTCCACGATCACGATCGCGAGCGTGGTCAGGCCGAGGAGGAGCGTGCGGATCCGAAGCTTCACGGACCGATCAGCCGATAGACCCGGCGGACACCCTCATAGTCCTTCTCGGTAGCCGGCTCGAAGCCCTGGAAGCGGGTCTTCTCGCGGAGCGCGGCGGCGTTCGGGTCGGACTTCAGCCCGAGGAGCGCCTTGCGGACCTTCTCGACGATCGGCGCGGGGGTCCTCGGATGCGCGATGACCGCGAGGTCCGGGTAGCCGTCGGACACGAAGATCTCGTGGAAGCGGACCTTCTCCCGCTCCTGGTAGTCGCGCAGGAAGCGCGAGTTCACGGCGCCCGCGTCCACGCGCTTGGCTTTGAGCTGCGCGAGCACGCCTTCCTGGTTGCCCGCGAAGACCTCGGTGACCGTCACGCCGGCCTGACGGAGCGCCACCTTCGGTACCGCGTACGCGACGAAGGCGTCCCTGGTCGGGAAGCCCACGCGCTTGCCGTCGAGCGCCTTCAGCGAGCGGACGTCGCTGTCCGCCGGCACCGCGATCACGCCCCGGATCGGCTCGCCGGCCCAGCGCGCGAGGACCTTGAAGGGGATGTGGTCGAACTCAGCCTGGAAGTTGTGGTTGGTGTAGACGAAATCGAAATCGCCCCGGCCCATCATCGCGTCGGTCTCCGGGGCGGTCGGCCCCATCTTGAGCTGCAGCGGCACGCCGCTTACCGTCGTGATGTAGTGCAGGATCGGGTTCCAGCGCTCGGCTGTGAGCGCCGGGCTCTGCTGGTTGAGGACGCCGAACGAGAGCGGCCGGTCGGCCGCATCCGCCGACGCGAGGGCACCGACCACCAGGAGCACGAAGAGGGCCAGGAGCCGTTGAGGTCTCATATCTGCGCCGCAGAATAGCGGATACTGCGGCCGTTTGGACACTCTCTAATGTCAGGGGGATCGGATGGGGGGACAGGCGACGGCGACGGTGCAGGTGGACACCCCCGAAGTGCGCGTCACGGAATGGCGACTGGCCCCGGGGACGGCGACCGGCCACCATCGCCACGAGTACGACTACGTGGTGGTGCCGATGACCGGGGGAGACCTGACCGTCGTGGCTGCGGGCGGGACCGTGGTGGCGCCGCTGACGGCCGGGCGGGCCTACTTCCGCAAGGCGGGCGTCGAGCACGACGTCCAGAACGCCACGGCCCGGGAGATCGTCTTCGTCGAGGTCGAGGTGAAGCGCGGATGAGCGGCGTGGCCGGGGCGTTCGAGGCGCTGGCGTCGCCGGAGCGCCACGCGAAGATCATCGTCGAGCCCTGGCGGGATCGCGCGGGCTCAGCGCCCGGCGAGCGACCGCAGTAAGCGCTTCACCGGGCGCGGCAGCCGCCGGGCCGCGGCGCGCAGCACGCCGAACGCCGGCGCGGGTGCGGTGACGCCGCGCCGGCGCGAGACCTCCGGCAGGTCCTCCACGGCCGCCCCGCTCATGAGCGGCGCCGAGAGGAGCGGCTGCGGCGTGCCCTTGATGGCGAGGAGCGTCGTGCGGTCGACCGGCTTGTCGGGCTCCGGCGGAAGCCGGCATTCCCACACGGACGTGAAGCCCGCGTGGCGGAGCAGGTTGTAGAGCGACGGTGCCGTCGGCCAGAAGCTCATCGTGTTGTCGAGCGAGGCGCGCAGCCGCGCGGCCTTCTCGACCGCGGTCGCGTCGTCGCCGTGCTCGCGCACGTGGCGCCCTGCGTACGTGTGCCCCGCGTGCGTGTGCGACGTCTCGGCCGCGAGGCTCACGTGCGTGTCGAAGAGCGCGAAGCCGCGGCACAGCCCGGCCAGGCGCTCGACGAACGTGAAGACGTCGGGCGCGTCGAGGTGATACAGGATGCCGAGGCAGAGCACCACGTCGAAGGCGCCGTGCGTGGCGAGGCTCACGTTCCGGACGTCGTCCTGCAGCAGCGTGAGGTTCGCGAGCCCGAGCGCGTCCTTCGCGAAGCGCGCCTTCGCGAGGTTCGCCTCGCGCGCCTCCACCGCCACGACGTCGGCGCCGTGCCGCGCGAGCTCGATGCCGTAGAGCCCTTCGAGGCAGGCGAGGTCGAGCACGCGCAGGTCGCGGAGCGGCCGCTGCGCGACATCGGCGATGGCCTGCGTGATGCGCCGGAGCTTGACCTCGTCGCCCACGATGGCCGGCCGCATCGTGTAGACACCGCCGGCGAGATGGACGTTGTGGGCCGTCCACGGGCCCGCCGCCGCGATGACCTTCGCCTTCTCCGCCTCGAGGCGCTCGGGCGGGATCATCGCGCGCGGCTCAGCGGCGCAGGTCGGCGATGCGGCGGATCGGCGTGCCGTCGCGGCGGGCGATCACGCGCCGCGTGGGCGCCGTCCCGTCGCCGAACGTCGGCTGCCACGACGAGTGCTTGCCGGCGCCGCCGGCGACGATGATGCTGATGTCCTCCGGCGCCCGCACGATCGGGACCATCGCATCCGGCGTGTCCTGCACGTCGTTGCGGGTGAGCTGCGCGGCGCGGTACTCGGCGCCGAGCTTCGCCAGCGGGTAGCGCGCGTGCTCGAACAGGAACTCCTTCACCTGCTGCTTGGTGAAGCCTTCCTTCGCGACGGTGGCCGCGTGCTCGGGCCCGAAGGAGAGCAGGGGCCAGCCGCGGCCGAGCAGGTTGTTGCTGCCGGCCTGGCCCATCGCGCCCGCGACGATCAGGAGCACGCCGCGCGCGGTGTTGCTGTAGTGGTCCTGGATGTTGTGCGGCGCCTCGCAGCCGAACGCGGTCACCGTGCTGACGTCCGCGGGGTGACCGTGCTCCACGTGGAGGGGCTGCCACGGGTTCTCCGCCTCGTTCTCGGCCACGCAGTAGGCGATCTTCGAGGGGCTGCCCTGCGTGGAGCGGTCGCCGGTGCCGGGCAGCCCGCCGCCGACGTTCATCAGCACCAGCCGCACCGCGCGCCCGATGGTGACGTTCGCGCGGAAGCCCTGGCCGAACGCGTTGTAGCCCGCGTTGATCCCGAGCTCGCGCGCGATCGGCCCGTTGACCACGATGAGCGGCGCGACCGGATGCGTCGTCGCCTGCACGGAATCGAGGTTGAACTGCGGATCCGCGAGCGCCTCGACGGCGGTGATGACGACCGGCAGGTACTCGGGCTTGCAGCCCGCCATCACGGTGTTGATCGCGATCTTCTCGATCGTCGCTTCGCCCTGCCGCGGCGGCAGGATGCCGACGATCTCGCGCGGATCACGGTCCGTCCACCTGAGGCACGCGGCGACGCGTGCCTCGGTGGGCGGCACGACGGGCAGGCCGTCCGTCCAGCCGCGCTCCTGGTAGAGCGTGTCGACGTCGTCGACGGCGCCCGTGAACTCGAACGTGACGGCGGCCGGCCCGAGCTCGCTCATGACTTCAGGAGCGCCTTCAGCACCGCCTCGATGGCGAGGTCCGCCTTGCGGACGACCTCGTCCTCATGGATCCCGCCGAGCGGATGCGGGATCAGCGCCAGCGGGAGCGCCTCGATGCCCCGGTTCTTCGACTCCAGCTTCGCGAGCTGCTCGAACTCGAACGTGCCCATGACGACCGTCGGAACGCCGCGCTGCTCCAGCATGATTGAGCCGTGGATACTCCACGACGTGCAGGACCCTCAATCAGCGCTGCCGACCAGCGCGAGGTCGCACTCCGCGAGGGCGTCGAGCACCTCGGGCTTCGGCGGCCCCGCCACGGGCTTCTCGCGCTTGACGATCTCGCCGGCGCCGTAGCGCTCCTGGAGCACTTTGGCGACCGCGAGCATCAGCGTGCCCGCGTTGGCCTTGCTGTTGTCGAGGATCGCGATCCGCTTGCCCTCGAGGCTCGCGAGACGCGGGGCGAGCTGCGCGTCGATCGTGCGCGGCTCGGCGGTGGGGTCGTAGAGCTTCATATGTTGGCTCCTTGTTTGGAGATGGGAGGGCCCAGGCACGGCCCCCCACGCCCCCCAGGTTACGCGAGCACGAATGGCACCCGCGCGCGATCCGCGACCGCGCGCAGCTGCTCCATCAGGTCGTCCGGGACGGGCACGCCCTGCTCGAGCCGCTCGGACTTCGTGAGCATCTCGGGATCGCCGGCCACGAGCACCGGCTGCTTCGGGTCCGCCCGTTTGGCGCCGTGGAGGATGTCGATCACCTGATCGAGCTCCTCCTCGAACGCGCCGTCCTCGCGGAACGCGCGCGGGTCGATGGCGAGGAAGAAGTGGCCGATGTCGTGCGGGTCGGACGGCTTCTGCGTCCTGTTGCGGATCGGCGAGAACGACGCGCCCGCGAGCGTGCCCGCGAGGATGTGGACCATCACCGCGAGGCCGTAGCCCTTGTGGCTGCCCGCGTCCCGCGTGCCGCCGAGCGGCGTGATGCCGCCTTCCTTCTTCTCGAACACGTAGCCGAACGCGTCCCGCTCGTCGGTGATCGTCTTGCCGTCCGCGTCGACCACCCAGCCTTCCGGCAGCGGCTTGTGATTGAGCTTGTGGACCTTCACCTTGCCGGCGGCGACGGTGGTCGTGGCCATGTCGAGCTGGAACGGCGCGTTGCGCCGCGCCGGCGCCGCGAAGGCGAGGGGATTCGTCCCGAGCACGGGCTCCGCGCCGAACGTCGGCACCATCGTGACCCCGCGCGTGGCCGAGGTGACGAGCCCGATCACGCCGCGGTCGGCGGCGATGCGCGCGTAGCAGCCCGCGGCGCCGAAGTGGTGCGAGTTGCGGACCGCGACGGCGCCGATGCCCGCCTGCAGGCACTTGTCGACCGCGAGGTTCATCGCGTGGACGGAGACGGGGTGGCCGAGGGAGGCGTCCGCGTCGATGAGCGCGGTGGCCGCGTTCTCGCGCACGGTCTTGAACGTGGGCGTCATGTTGAGCCGGCCGGCGCGGTACTCCGTGTCGTACGTCGGCAGCATCGAGACGCCGTGGGAGTCGACGCCGCGCAGGTCGGTCTCGACCATCACCTCGGCGGTGGTGCGCGCGTGCGCCTCCGACATCCCCCACGCGCGCAGGACGGCGACGAGCTGGTCGTGAATCCGTTGCGATGCGACGCGCATGCGAGCCTCAGGCGGACTATACACTGTCGGAGCCATGCGCTTCGACTGGGCGGTCACCGTGCTGAGCGCGCTCTTCTGCGCGGGCGTCTTCGTCGACGGCTGGGCGCACACGCACGGCCGCGTCGACGAGAGCTTCTTCACCCCGTGGCACGCCGCGCTCTACGCCGGCTATCTCGCGACCGCCGCGCTGCTCGTCGGCCGCGCGGCATGGGGCTGGCGACGCGGCGACGGGTGGCGGGGCGCGGTGCCCGCGGGCTACGGCCTCTCGCTGATCGGCGTCGCGTGCTGGATCGTCGGCGGGCCGTTCGACGCGCTCTGGCACACGGTCTTCGGGTTCGAGGCCGACGTGGAGGCGCTGATGAGCCCCGCGCACACGATCCTGGCGCTCGGCTTCGGGCTCATGGCCTCGGGGCCGATGCGCGCGGCGCTCGCACGCCCGCGCGGGCGGTGGCTGGACGAGCTGCCCCTCGTGCTCTCGCTGACGTTCGTCATCTCGATCATGACGTTCTTCACGCAGATCGCGCACCCGGCCGCGAACCTCTTCGCCGACCGCTGGGCGCCGCAGACCTACGAGTGGACCGCGCTCGGGGTGACGGGGACGCTCCTGACCGCGGCGATCGTGAGCGCGCCGCTGCTGCTGCTGCTCCGCCACGTGCGGCTGCCCCCGGGCGCGATCACGATCGTCGTGACGGTGAACGCGATCGCGATGGGGTTCCTCTTCGGCGCGGGCGCCTATCCGCGCACGGCGGTCGTCGCGCTGGCGCTCGGCGGCCTCGCCGCGGACATCCTGCGCAGCGCGCTCCGCCCGCTCCCCGAGCGGGGCGCCGCGTTCCGCGCGTTCGCGTTCGCGCTCCCGGCCTGCCTCGTCGGCGGCTACTTCGTCGGGCTGGGGGCGACCACCGGGCTCGCCTGGTCGACCCACGTGTGGATCGGCACGATCGTCTTCGCCGGCGTCGCCGGCTGGCTGCTCTCCTACCTCGTGCTGCCGCCCGCCGCGATCACCCCAGGTCGGTGAGGAGCTGGGCGGTCGTGCGCACGCCCTGGAACAGGTGGTCGAGCTTCAGGTGCTCGTTGGGGCTGTGCTGCCGGTTGTTCGCGTTCGCGTAGGGCACGACGAGCGTCGGGAGCTGCAGGATGTCGGTGAACGCGAACAGCGGCACGCTGCCCCCGAGCGTCGGCATGAGGACGGCCTGCTGGCCCGGGTGCGCGCGCTCGACCGCCGCGATGATCTCGCGGCTGATCGGCAGCTCCAGCGAGGTCTTCGCGGGGTCGTAGCCGCCCTTGTCCACCACGCGCACGGCCTTGCCGCGCAGGTCGTCCGGGAGCGGCGCGTCCGGCGAGTCGATCACCGTGAAGCCCTGCCCGCGGATGTGCTCGACCACGCGCGCGTAGACCTTCTCCCACTTCTGGTTCTTCACCATCCGGATGTCGATCGACACCGTGGCCTTGTGCGGGATGATCGTGTTCGCTTCCTTGCCCACGAAGCCGCTGTGCAGCCCGCGGATCGTGAGCGTCGGGTGGAACATGACGCGATCGAGATAGTCCTTCGGCAGCGTGACGCCCAGCTCCTTCTCGAGCGCGGGGAGGTCGAGCGGCAGCGCCGCCATCATCGCCTTCTCACCCGCGGTGGGCGGCACCACGTCCTCCTCGAAGCCTTCGATGAGCGGCACGCCGTCGGGCGTGGCCATCGAGGCGAGGAGGCCGTTGAGCTTCCACGCGGGGTTCGGCGAGGCGAAGTTGCCGGAGTGCAGGTCGCGCCGCGCGGTCTCGATCTCGAACTCGATCTTCATCACGCCGCGCGCGCCGCCGCTGATCGTCGGCCGGCCGCTCGCGTGCTTGGGGCCGTCGGTCACGATGACGACGTCCGCGGCGAGCAGGTCGCGGTGCTTCTCGGTGAACGCGCCGAAGAACGGGCTGCCGATCTCCTCCTCGCCGTCGAAGATGAGCTTGACGTTCACCCGCGGCGCGATGCCGACCTCGTCCATGAGCGCGAGTGCGTTCAGGTGGCACCAGATCGGGCCCTTGTCGTCGGAGGCGCCCCGCGCGTAGAGCCGGACGTCGCCGAGCTCCGCGTCGGCGATCTGCGGCCACGGCGTGATGTCGACGCCGTCGTCCGCGAGGCCGCGCCGGAAGACCGGCTCGATCGGGTTCGGCTGCAGCCAGCCCTTCGGCGGGATCGGCTTGGTGTCGTAGTGGCAGTAGATGAGCACGGTGCGCGTGGCCCCGGGCACGCGGCGCTCGCCGAAGACTGCGGGGCCGCCGCCGGTCTCCATCACGCGGCCGTCCAGCCCGCGCTCGCGCATGCGCGCGGCGAGCCACTCGCCGGCGACCCGCACCTTCTCGGGCTCCTGGCTCACCGAGTTGAGGCGAAGGAAGTCGACGAAGCCTTCGACGATGGGGCGCCGCCGGGCGGCGAGCAGACGATCGAGCGCGCTGAAGTCCGTCATGGACGCGACGGTATCACGGGCGCGCGCGGGGATCGTCCAGCGCGCGGATCCGCCGGAGCTCCGGGAACAGCGCCATCCACGCGAGGGCGATCGCGATCGTGCCGAGGCCGCCGAGGAGCGCCGCCGGCACGACGCCGAGAAGGGCGGCGGTGAGCCCCGCGCGGAACTCGCCGAGCTGGTTCGACGTGCCGGTGAACAGCGAGAACGCGGCGCTCACGCGTCCGCGCATGTCGTCCGGCGTCTGGAGCTGGACCAGCGAGAAGCGGATGACCACGCTCACGACGTCGGCCACGCCGAGCAGCGCGAGCGCCGCCAGGGAGAGCGGCAGCCACGTCGACACGCCGAAGACGACGATGGCGGCGCCGAACACGATCACCGCGCCGAAGAGCGTGCGGCCGACGCGGCGCTCGAGCGGCCGGCGCGTGAGCGCGAGCGACATCGCGAGCGCGCCGACGGCGGGCGCGGCGCGCAGCAGCCCGAGGCCCCACGGGCCGGTGTGGAGGATGTCGCGCGCGTAGATCGGCAGCAGCGCGGTGACGCCGCCGAGCAGGACCGCGAAGAGATCGAGCGACAGCACGCCGAGGAGCAGGCGGTGGCCGCGGATGAACGCGAGCCCGGAGAAGAACGAGTCGGCCGTGGCCAGCGCACGCGCGGCGCGGACCGAGGGCAGCAGCGCGGCCAGCCCGCCCGCCGTGAGGTACAGCGCCGCCGCGGTGGCGTACGCGGCGCCGCTCGTCAGCCCGTACAGGAGGCCGCCGAGGGCGGGGCCCACGATCTGCGCGGTCTGCGTCGCCGAGGCCGCCCACGCGCTGCCGCGCGGGATCATCGCGCGGGGCACGAGGCTCGGCCACAGCGCGCTCATCGTCGGGTTCTCGAAGGCGCGCGCGGCGCCCACGACCGCGATCAGCGCGAGCATGCGCCCGACGCTCGGCGTCCCGACCGCGAGCAGGACCGCGGCGCCGCCCTGGACGAGCTGGCAGACGCTGACGATCGTGCGCCGGTCGTAGCGATCGGCCGCGTGGCCGACGAGCAGCGTGAGCAGCAGCATCGGCAGGAACTGCGCGAGGCCGACGAGGCCGAGGTGGAAGGCGCTGCCCGTGAGCGCGTAGACCTGCCAGCCGACCGCGACGCCCTGCATGTGGAAGGCGAGCGTGGAGAGCACGCGCGAGACCAGGAAGCGCGTGAACGGCGGGTGCCCGGTCCCGAGACGCACGGGCAGACCATGCCGGGTGTCGCGCGACGCGTCAAGCTCACCCATAACGGCCGTCTAACGCCGTGGGTGCGATGGTCGCGCCGATGGCGGCGTCACGGCTGCTCGACCGGGTGCACGTGCTGATCGTCGACGAGGACCCCGCGACGTGCGCGGTCCTCGCGGACATCGTCACCGCCCACGGCGGCGTCGCGAACGTCGCCGCGTCCGCGGATCGCGCGGTGGAGTTCGCGGCGGTGGTCCGGCCCTCGGTGGTGGTGAGCGACCTGCGGCTCGGCGGCGGCAAGAGCGGGGTGTGGCTGCTCGACCAGTTCCGCGGGGGCGGCGCGCTCGCGAGCGTGCCGGTGATCGCGATGAGCGCATTCGCCGGCGACGACGCGCTCGCAGGCTCGCTGCCGTTTAGCGCCTTCGTCCGGAAGCCGGTGGACCCGCGGGAGCTCTGCGCGCTGATCCTCGGGGTGGTGGACCGGCGCGCGCGCTAACCTGGCGCGCGCGCGCGGCTCATCAGACGAAGCGGCAGGCCTCGTCGAGCGACGGGCGCGGCAGCTTCGCGCCGACCTTGCCCGGATCGCCGTAGCCCACGTTGCAGAGGAAGTTCGACTTGATGCGGCCGTCCGGAAAGAACGCCGCGTCGACCTTCGCGTTGTCGAAGCCGGACATGCCGCCCGTATCGAAGCCGAGCGCGCGTGCCGCGATCATGAACCACGCGCCCTGCAGCGTGCCGTTGCGAAAGGCGACCGACTCCGCGAGCGCCGGGTTCTTCGCGAACACATCGGCCAGCTCCGGCTTGTGCGGGAACAGCTTGTTCGGCATCAGCTCGAAGAACCGCGTGTCGTACCCGATGATCGCCGTCACCGGCGCCTGCTTCGTCTTCTCCTGGTTGCTCGCGCTCACGCAGGGCAGCAGCCGCGCCTTCGCCTCGGGCGTGCGCACGAACACGAAGCGGGCGGGACAGCTGTTGGTGCTCGTGGGGCCCTGCACGGCGAGCGCGTAGATCGCGCGCAGGTCGTCGTCGCTCACCGGCTTGTCGAGCCAGCCGCCCTGGCTGCGCGCGTTGCGGAGCACGATGTCGATGCCGCGGTCGTCGAGTCGCTCGCCCATCAGCGTCGGGCCTCCTGGATCGCGTGCCACACGCGCTCGGCGCTGGCGGGCATGTCGAGCGCCGTCACGCCGAGCGGCGCGAGCGCGTCGATCACGGCATTGATCACGACGGGCAGCGCGCCGACCGTGCCCGCCTCGCCGGCGCCCTTGGCGCCGAGCGGGTTGAGCTTCGTCGGCACCGGGTTGCTCTCCACGTGCATGTCGGGGAAGTCGGCGGCGCGCGGCATCGCGTAGTCCATGAACGTCGCGGTGAGGAGCTGGCCCGACTCGCGGTCGTACACGACCTGCTCCATCAGCGCCTGGCCCACGCCCTGCGCCACGCCGCCGTGGATCTGGCCCTTCAGCGTGACGGGATTGATGACCGTGCCCACGTCGTCGACGATCAGGTACGAGACCAGCGCGACCTGCCCCGTGTCGGGATCGACCTCCACCTCGCAGACGTGGCAGCCGTTCGGCCACGTGTCGCTCTTCGGCACGAACGTGCCGGTCTCGTAGAGGCCCGGCTCGACACCGGGCGGCAGGTTCGCCGGCTGGAACGCGGCGCGGGCGACGGCTTTCAGCTCGACGGACTTGTCGGTGCCGACGACCGCGAACCTGCCGTCGGCGAACTTCACGTCGCCCTCGGCGGCTTCGAGCAGCTTCGCCGCGATCTTCGTGCCCTTCGCGATGACCTTGTCGGCGGCCGTCCACAACGCGGTGCCGCCGATGACGGTCGACCGGGAGCCCATGCTGCCCATACCGAAGCCGACGCGGTCGGTGTCGCCGTCGATGTAGCGGACGTCCGCCGGGTCGATGCCGAGCCGCTCGTGGAGGATCTGCCGGAAGATCGTCTCGTGGCCCTGGCCCTGGTTCTTCGTGCCCATGAACACCGTGACGGTGCCGCTGGGCGCGAAGCGGACCTCCGCGAACTCGGGCTGCGGGCCGGCCGCGCGCTCGATGGGATTCGTGAGCCCGAGCCCGCGCAGCTTGCCGCGCGCCTCCGCCTCCTTGCGGCGCGCGGCGAAGCCGGCGACGTCGGCTGCCTTCATCGCCATCGCCATGCCCTTTTCGAACTCGCCGCAGTCGTACGTCACACCGAGTGGGTTCTTGTACGGCATGGCGGAGGCGGGGATGAGGTTCTTGCGCCGCAGCTCCATCCGGTCCACGCCGAGCTCGCGCGCGGCGTCGTCGATGAGCCGCTCGATGACGTACGTCGCCTCCGGACGGCCGGCGCCGCGGTACGGCGCGGTGGAGTTCGTGTTCGTGAACACGCTCCGCACCTCGACGTGCGCGGCGGGGAAGTGGTAGACGCCGACGAGCGTGACCACGTTGCTGAACGTGGCGAGCAGGTTGCGATCGGACGAGACGTAGGCGCCCACGTTGGCGAGCGTGCGGACGCGGAGGCCGAGGAACTTGCCGTCGGCGTCCAGCGCGAGCTCGGCGTCGCTCACGTTGTCCCGCGCGTGCTCGTCCGCGGGGATCGCCTCGCGCCGCTCGCACGTCCAGCGCACCGGGCGCCCGACCTTGCGCGCGGCCCACAGGACCAGGCGGTGCTCGGGATACTGCCAGCCCTTGGTGCCGAAGCCGCCGCCCACGTCGCCCGCGATGACGCGGATCTGGTGCTCGGGGACCTTGAAGATGTTGGTGGCGAGCGCGGTGCGCACGCGGTGCGGGTACTGCACGTCCGCGTAGAGGGTGAAGCGCTCCTCGCGATGGTCCCACACGCCCATGGCGCCGCGCGGCTCCATGTACTGCGCGTGCACGCGCGTGATCACGTAGCGGCGCTTGATCACCCTGGCGGCTCTTGCGAAGGCGGCCTCGGCGGCGTCCTTGTTGCCGGACTCGAAGATGTTCGAGACGTTGTCCGGGCACTCGTCCCACACCGCCGCGCCGCCGACCGCCTCGGCGGTGAGGGTGACCGACGGCAGCGGCTCGTAGTCGACGACCACGAGCTCCGCCGCGTCTTCCGCCTGCGCCTGCGAGTCGGCGACGACCATGGCGACCGGGTCGCCCACGTAACGCGCGCGCCCCTGCGCGAGGCCGCGGTGGGGCGAGGAGAACATCGGCGCGCCGTCCGGGCGCTTGCGCTTGAGCGTCATCTGCATGGTGCCGAGGTCTTTGACGTCATCGCCGGTGAACACGCCGAGCACGCCCGGCGCCGACCGCGCGGCGCTCGCGTCGATCGTCACGATCTTCGCGTGCGCGTGGGTCGAGCGCACGATCACCACGTGCGCCTCGTTCGGCACGGTGACGTCGCTCTGGTAGCGGCCGCCGCCCTTGACGAGCCGCACGTCCTCGAACCGCTTGATGGACTGCCCGATGCCGTACTTGCTCATGGTTATGCCGCTCCTCCGAACCGCGCGACGGGTACGAGGCGTCGCTCGGTCAAGCGGCGACGGTGAGCCCGAATGCGCTCGATCTCCCGCAGTGTTTGCGCCGTGACGTAGCTCTCGCCACACCGAGTGCACGTGACCACGGGGACGTCCTCGATGAGAAAGGCAGCGCGGCCTCTGCCGAAGCTCTGCGTCACCTTGCGGACCTTGGCCCCACGCTTCCCGCAGTTGTCACAGATCATCGTTCACGCCTCTTCGTCGACCACGTACGTCGTCAGCATCACGGCCGTGTTCCGCGGACCGATCTTCGCGACAACGACGATCTCTCTGTCGTCGAGCGAGTGGCCCCGGACGAGATACTTCCACTCGCCGGTACGTCGATCGCGCTGGCGTCGCACAATGGTACCCGTAGCGACGCAGGCTTCGACGTCGAATGTCGTGAGCCCATCATCTTCCATGGCCTCCAGGCCATGTATCGTCACAGCGTACGCCCCAGCCTTCACGAGCAGGCGCATCTTCCGGAGAACGCGTTTGAACACGAGTCATCTCGCGAGCCTTAGCGACGGGGCGCAATGCGCGGTGGGTTCCAACCACCCCCCGTACCCGTAGACGGCGGATACGGCAATGGCAGCATCCCGGCAATCGCGCTTCGGTGCTCATCGACGATGTCGATACAGGCGCCGACCATCGCTCGCATAACTCGGGTCGCCTGTTCAAGAGTGTCGCGATTGATACGTCCCACGGCTGTCGCCGCGCCGTGAAGCACTTGGTTGCGCAGCGTGTAGATGTTCCGCAGCAGTTGCTCGATGTTGCGCCCGCCGCGCTGTACGTTCGCCGTATTCCGGCGCTCACCGCGGTCGCGAATGCCGTGGTTGTCCCAGATGATCCAGCAGTCGCGGTCCAGGAACGGGCTTTCCATGACCTTTCGCATATCGCCTTCGACGTCCGGCCGCTTTAGGAGCGCGGTGAGCCGGCCGCGACTTACGCGGTCCACCGAGGCGGTGAAGCGCTTGAAGTCCGTGACTTCACCGCGGCTTTCAGGGTCGCTGCCGCGACTGTGATACCGCGGCGTGCCGTAGAGGGCGTTGAATGCGATCCACAGAAAAATGAACTCGCCGTCGAGGTCCTTCGCGTCCTGCGCTCGTGCCGCCTTTCGTCGCCACGAGCGAGCGCGGTGGAGGCGAATCGTCACGGCCTCGGCGATCGCCTCGCCGTCCGCGGTCATGCTCCGCGCTGCTTCTCCATGTCCACGAGGACGCGGCGCAAGATCTTGCCCGAGGCGCTCTTCGGGATCGCGTCGATGAACTCGATGTGGCGGATGCGCTTGTGCGGCGCGACCCGCTCCGCGACCCACGCCGAGATGGCCTCCGCCTTCGTCGTCTTCGAGGCGTCGTCGGCCTTCAGCACGATGTAGGCCTTCGGCACCTCGCCCGCTTCCTCGTCCGCCTTGCGCACCACGGCGGCGTCCAGGATGTTCGGGTGGGTGAGCAGCAGCGCCTCGAGCTCCGCGGGCGCCACCTGCATGCCCTTGTACTTGATCAGCTCCTTGGTGCGGTCGACGATGAAGAACCAGCCGTCCTCGTCCACGTAGCCGACGTCGCCCGTGTGGTACCAGCCCTCGCGGTCGATCGAGTCGGCGGTGTCGCCGGGGCGGTTCAGATAGCCCTTCATGATCTGCGGGCCGCGCATCAGCAGCTCGCCTTCCTTGTTCGGGCCGTCGAGCTCGGCGCCGCTCGCGGGATCGACGAGCTTGACCTCGGTGTTCGGCACCACGCGCCCGCACGAGCCCGGCTTGAACACGGTGTTCTTCGTCGGGCTCAAGTGCGTCACCGGGCTCGCCTCCGTCATGCCGTAGCCCTGCACGACCGGGCACCCCAGCTTGACGCTGAGCTGCTTCACCAGCTCCTCGCCGAGCGGCGCCGCGCCGGAGAACACGAGCCGCACGCTGGACAGATCGAACTGGCTCAGCGCCGGGTGCTTGACCATGCCGAGGATGATCGGCGGCACCAGCGGCAGCACGGTGAGCTTGTACTGCTGCACGTAGGTGAGGAACTCCTGCATGTCGAAGCGCGGCATGCTGACGACGGTGCCGCCGCCCGCGAGCCCGAGCTTCATGATCACGACCATGCCGTAGATGTGGAAGTACGGCAGCACCGCGAGCACGACGTCCCGCTCGGTGAACGCCTCGAAGTTCTGCATGCCCGCGCTCTGGCAGAGGTTGGCCACGAGGTTGTGGTGCGTGAGCATCACGCCCTTGGGCAAGCCCGTCGTCCCGCTCGAGTAGGGGAGCACCACCACGTCGTTCTTCGGATCGATGGTCACCTTCGGCGGCGCCGGCGGCGCCTGCAGCAGCTCGCTGAACGGGCGCGCGCCCTCGGCGGCGCCGAACACGTAGATGTCCTCGATGCCGCCGGCCATCGCCGCCGCTTCCTTCGCCTTGTCGAGGAACGGCGGCACCGTGATCAGCAGCTTCGCCTTCGAGTCCTTGAGCTGGTTGGCCAGCTCGCCCGCGGTGTAGAGCGGGTTCACGGTGGTGACGATCCCGCCGATCGACGCCACGCCGTGGAACACCACCGCGTACTCCGGCAGGTTCGGGCTGTAGATCGCGAAGACGTCGCCCTTCCTGAAGCCGCGCTGCGCGAGCGCGGTGGCGACGCGCTTGATGCCGTCGGCGAGCTGGCCGTACGTGAGCGTGCGCCCGCTCGGCGCATCGATCAGCGCCGGCTTGTTCGCCAGCCGCTCCGCGTGGCGGAGGATGTAGTCGGTGACCGGGACTTCGGGAATCGCGACGTCGGGGCTCGTGCTCCTGATGATCATGCGGGCTCCCTGGACAGGTTCTGAGCGGCTGGAACGTACCACGGTCTGGTAGATTGAGACCATGGCGACGGGTACGAAGAAGGTCCCGACCTACTGCTACCAATGCGTCGCCGGCCCCGACCTTCTGAACGTCGTCGTCGAGGACGGCGTGGCCACGAAGGTCGAGCCGAATTTCGGCGTCACGGAGCACCCGGCGGGCGGCCGTCCCTGCGTGCGCGCCTACAGCCTGGTCCAGAAGCTCTACAACCCGAACCGCGTGAAGGCGCCGATGAAGCGCACGAACCCGCGCAAGGGGAAGGACCAGGACCCGGGCTGGGTCGAGATCACCTGGGACGAGGCGCTCGACCTGCTCGCCGGCAAGCTGCGCGGGATCCGCGAGGCCGGCTTCGTCGACGAGCACGGCTACCCGAAGCTGGCGGTCACGTTCGGCGCCGGCGGCACCGCGCCCGCGTACCTCGGCGGCTTCCCGGCCTTCATGTCCGCGTGGGGCGGGCCGCTCGACCAGGGCATCGGCAGCGGGCAGGGGATGAAGTGCGTCCACTCCGAGCATCTCTACGGCGAGTACTGGCACCGCGCGTTCACCGTGGCGCCCGACATGCCCAACAACACCTACGTGCTCTCGTTCGGCAACAACGGCGACGTGAGCGGCGGGGTGATCGGCATCTGGCGGCACGCGGAAGCGCGCGGACGCGGCGCGACGTGGATCCAGTTCGAGCCGCACATGTCGGTGACCGCCGCGACCGCCGCCGAGTGGGTGCCGATCCGGCCGAAGACCGACGCCGCCGTCCTCTACGCGATCATGCACGTCACCCTGCGCGAGCACGACTGGCGCACCGTCTGCGACGTGCCGTTCCTGAGCCGCATGACGAACGCGCCGTACCTGGTGGGCCCGAACGGCTACTACATGCGCGATCCCGTCTCGCGCACTCCGCTCGTGTGGGACGAGAAGGCGGGCGCCGCCGTCCCGTTCGACGTTGGACATGGGGGCGCCACAACTCAGGACCCCCAAACCCCCACGGAGGCCGACGGGTTCGCGCTCGACGGCGAGTACACCGTGAGCGGCATCGAGGTGGGGCCGGACGAGGAGATCATCACGCACGCGTCGGTGACGGCGCGGCCGTCGCTGCAGCTCCTGCGCGACTTCCTCGCGCCGTACACGCCCGAGTGGGCGCAGCAGATCTCCGACGTGTCGGCCGACACGATTCGGCGCGTCACGCGCGAGTTCCTCGCGCACGCGCGCGTCGGCGCCACGATCGACGTCGAGGGCACCACGCTCCCGCTGCGCCCCGTCGCGATCCTGCTCGGGAAGTCGATCAACAACGGCTGGGGCGGCTACGAGTGTTGCTGGGCGCGCACGGTCATGGCCGCGCTCGTCGGCGCGCTCGAGGTGCCGGGCGGCATCCTCGGCACGACGATCCGGCTGAACCGGCCGTCGTCGAACCGCATGGAGTCGGTGCGGCCGGGCCCGGACGGCTTCATGGCGCAGCCGCTCAACGCGACGTCCAAAGAGAAGTGGCAGGCGCGGCCGACGAGCCGCAGCGCGCACAAGACGCTGGTGCCGCTCGTCTCCGACGGCTCGTGGTCCGGCGCGCTGTCCCCCGCGCAGCTCCCGTGGCTCTTCATGGACGACGCGCCCGCGAAGTGGCCGGAGCCGACGCCGCCCGAAGTGTGGATCGTGGGCCGCAGCAATCCCGCGATCTCGAACTGGGACACCAACCTCATCATCGAGAAGCTCCGCAAGTTCCCGTTCGTGGCCGCGTTCGCGTACACGCAGGACGAGACCAACTGGTTCGCGGACCTGGTGCTGCCCGACTCGACCGACCTCGAGTCCTTCCAGCTCTTCCGCGTCGGCGCGACCAAGTACGTCGAGTCGTACTGGGATCACCAGGGCGTCGCGCTCCGCCAGCCCGTCGTCGAGACGCTGCCGTTCGACACGAAGGACCTCACCGACGTCGGCACCGAGCTCGCGCGCCGCCTCGGCCTCCTCGAGCGCTACAACGAGGCGCTCAACCGCGGCGTCGCGCTCGGCGTGCCGCTCCGGACGCCGCACTACGACAGGGGCCTCGACCCGGCGAAGGCCTACACCAGCGCCGAGATCTGGGACCGCGCCTGCCAGGCGGCGACGCTCTCGCTCTCGAACGGCGCGGAGGAGCACGACCTCGCGTGGTTCCGCGAGCACGGGACGTACACGGTGCCGTTCTCGCGCCTGAACTGGTACCTGCATCCGGAGATGACGAAGAAGGGCCTGCGCTACGAGCTGCCGTACCAGGAGCGGCTCAAGCGCATCGGCGGCGAGCTGAAGAACCGCCTGCACGAGCAGGACATCCGCTGGTGGGACACGCAGCTCGAGGAGTACCAGGCGCTGCCGCCGTGGAAGGACTTCCCGAAGATCTGGGAGGACGTCGCCGAGCGGTTCGGCAAGAAGCCGGAGGACTACGGCCTCTGGCTGCTCACGAGCCGCAGCATGCAGTACTCGTGGGGCTCGCAGGCCTCGCTGCCGCTGATGGCCGACGTCGCGCGCCACGTGCGCGGCCACTTCGGCGTGATGATGAACAACACGTACGCGAAGAGCCTCGGGATCGCCGACGGCGACGACGTGTGGGTGGAGTCGCCGATCGGCAAGCAGCGCGGCGAGGCGATGCTGCGTGCGGGCTGCCGGCCCGACGTCGTGGTCGCCATCGGCCAGTTCGGGCACTGGGCCACGCCGGTCGCCTCCGACAAGGAGTCGGTGAACCTCAACATGCTGGAGCCGATCGATCTCTCGCTCATCGACGCGACGGGGAGCGGGAGCGATCTCATCCGCGTGAAGGTCTACAAGGCGTAGCCGATGCGCTGGGGCATGGTCGTCGACATGCGCAAGTGCGTCGGGTGCCAGACGTGCACCGTCGCCTGCCACGAAGAGA
>Ga0194121_10001291_pt1 | contig 43092 bp, 36 predicted proteins | sample TA2MahCa50mmetaG_FD_148609 | JGI IMG/M metagenome (GOLD analysis project Ga0194121, IMG submission 148609) | Freshwater microbial communities from Lake Tanganyika, Tanzania - TA2015020 Mahale Deep Cast 50m | ecosystem: Environmental > Aquatic > Freshwater > Lake | place: Tanzania: Lake...
CGTGGATGAACCGATTCCGCCGGCTCCTCGTCCGCTGGGAGAAGCGCGAGCAGAACTACGAGGCAATGCTCCATCTCGCCTGTGCCTGGATCACGATGAAACTGGCTGGGGTTTTCGGATAGGCTCTTAGCGCCCGGACCTTCGCGGCGCCGCCTTCTGGTTCTCCCGCAGGCCGAAATCGAGGAATTCGCGTCTGACGCTGAACCCTCGATCTGCACCAGCTGCGTTCGCTCGTGTGCGGGTGTGTCCGCTTCAGCCGATGATCAGGTGCAGCTTCACTGCGAGCTTCAGGTTTCCCGCGAGATGGACTCGGCGGCGAAGAAAGGCCATCGGCGCGGAGAGCGTGCCGGCGTTGAGCGCGCGCCACGTGTCGAGGTCGACGCGCACGTGGAGGTCGGCGCTCGGCGCCTCGCCCGCGAAGCCCGTAACAACTCCGCTGGCGACGCGGACGCCGTAGGCGCCGCCGCCGTCGCCCGTCAGCTCGAACGCGATCGTGGCCTCGGTGTCGCCGAGCTTCGTACGGCGGTCGGCGTCGGCTGCGACGACGCCCGGCAGCCAGCGTGTGAAGAACTCCTCGGGCGCGATGTCCGCGGGCGGAACGGCGCGCGACATCAGAGCCCGGCGGCGCGCAGCGCGGCGCCCGTGAAGGACTCGGCGACGCGCGCCACTTCTTCCGGCGTGCCCGCGGCCACGAGGCGCCCGCCGCCGGGACCGCCTTCGGGGCCGAGGTCGATGACGTGATCGGCGAGGCGGATCACGTCGAGGTTGTGCTCGACCACGAGCAGGCTCGCGCCCTGGTCGAGTAGCTGATCGAGGCAGTCCAATAACACCTGCACCTCGGCGGCGTGCAGGCCCGTGGTGGGCTCGTCGAGCACGAACAGGCAGCCGCTCGCGCGCGCCGTGAGGGCCTGCGCGACGCGGATGCGCTGCAGCTCACCGCCCGACAGCGTGCTGAGCGGCTGCTCGAGCGTGACGTAGCCGAGGCCCACGCGCGCGAATGGCTCGAGGCGCGTCGCGACGCTCGCGTCGCCCGCGAACAGCTCGCGCGCTTCGTCCACGGTGAGCGCGAGCACGTCGACGATGCTGCGCCCGCCCACCGTGATCTCGCGCGCCTCCTTGCGGAAGCGCGTGCCGTCGCAGGCTTCGCAGGGCGTGCGCACTTCTTCGAGGAACTGCATGTCGACCACGACTTCGCCGGTGCCTTCGCACGCCTCGCAGCGCCCGCCCGCGACGTTGAACGAGAAGTAGCCGGGCGTGAGGCCGCGCCTGCGCGCTTCGTGCATCGACGCGAAGCGCGCGCGGATGCCGTCGTAGGCCTTCGAGACCGTCGCGAGGTTCGAGCGCAGCGAGCGGCCCGGCGCCGTCGGCTCGACGATCGCGACTTCGCGAATACGCTCGGCGCCCTCGATCGCATCGCAATGGCCGCGTTCGGGTGTGCGCTGCACGTTGCCCACGAGCACGGAGCGCACGAGGCTCGTCTTGCCCGCGCCCGAGACGCCCGTCACGACGGCGAGCTGGCCGAGCGGAATCGTGACGTCGACGCCGTGCAGGTTGTGTGCGCGCGCGCCGCGGATGCGCAGGCTGCCGCTCGCGCGCGTGCGCCGCTCGCGCTTCACGCTGAACGCGCCCGACAGCGCGCGGCCGGTGAGCGAGGCGGGACTTGCCGCGACGTCGGTGACGCTGCCCTGCGCGACGATCTCGCCGCCGCGGCGCCCCGAGCCCGGGCCCATGTCGATCAGCAAGTCCGCCGCGCCCGCGATCTCGAGCGCGTGCTCGACCACGACGACGGTGTTGCCCGCGTCGCGGATGCCGCGCAGCACGTCGAGCAAGCGGTTCACGTCGCGCGGGTGCAGGCCCACGCTCGGCTCGTCGAGCACGTAGAGCGCCGCGGTGAGCGCGCCGCCGAGCGCGGTCGCGAGCTGGATGCGCTGCGCTTCGCCGCCCGAGAGCGTGCGCACTTGGCGATCGAGCGCGAGGTAGTCGAGGCCGACGCGCAGCGCAGTCTCGACGCGCGCGCGCAGCGCGTCGAGCACGCGCTTGCCGCGCGCCTCGCGTTCGCCTGATAACTCGAGCGCCGCGAGCCACGCGCCGAGCTCGCCGATCGTGAGCCGCGCGGCGTCGCCGATGGTGCGGCCCGCGAGCTCGACCGCGAGCGCCTCGGAGCGCAGCCGCGCGCCGCCGCAGCTCTCGCAAGGATCGAAGCGCCGGTAACGCGCGATCGCGACGCGCGCCTGCACCTTGTAGCGCCGCGATTCGAGCCACTCGAAGTAGCCCTTCACGCCGTACCACGCATCGTCGCCGCGGATCACCCACGCGCGGTCGGCCTCGCTGAGATCGCGCCACGCGACGTCGGTCGCGAGCCCGCGGTCGCGGCAGGCGCTCATCAGGTCGCGCTGGCAGCTGCGCGCGGACGGCGTCGCGAACGGCGCGATCGCGTTCTTCGCGAGCGTGCGCGCGGGGTCGGGGATCACGCGCTCGAGGTCGAGCGCCTGCGTGCGGCCGAAGCCGTGGCACGCGGGACACGCGCCGAGGGGACTGTTGAACGAGAACAGCGCGGGCTCGGGCGCGGGGTGCCGGCGCCCGCACGTGTCGCAGCAGAAGCCCTCGCGATAGACGCGGCGCGCGCCGCTCGCGGGCGCGACGACGAGCTCGCCCGCGCCGCGCAGGAACCCCGTCGCGATCGCCTCGGCGAGGCGCGTGCGCTGCTCCGCCGCGACTTCGAGGCGATCGATCACGAGCAGCGCCTCGCCGCGCAGCGCGCCGAGCTTGGTGGCGGAGATCTCCTCCACGTCCGCGAACGCGCCGTCCGCGAGCAACAGGCGGCGCAGCCCCTCCCGTAACAACTGCTCGCGCAGCTCCTTCGGCTTCGCCTTCGCGGGGAGCGCCACTGCGAGCACGACGCGCTCGCCCGCGAGCTCGCGCAGCACGCGCCCCGCGATCGCGTCGACCGTGCCGGGCTCCACCGCGCGCCCGCAGCAGCGCGTCTCACCGGCCTTCGCGAAGAGCAGCCGCAGGTGATCGAGGATCTCGGTGGCGGTGCCGATCGTGGAGCGCGCGTTCGTGACGCGGTTGCGCTGCTCGATCGCGATCGCGGGCGGCAAGTTCGTGATGAGGTCGACCGCGGGGCGCGGCAGCTTCTCGAGGAACTGGCGCGCGTAGGTCGAGAGCGACGCGACGTAGCGGCGTTGGCCCTCGGCGTAGAGGGTGTCGAACGCGAGGCTCGACTTGCCGGAGCCCGACGGCCCCGAGATCACCGTGAGCGCGCCCACGGGAATGCTGCAGCTCACGCCCTTCAGGTTGTGAGCGCGCGCTCCTTCGATGCGGATCTCGGCGGTCGCCACGGCGCGCGCAGGATGACGGCTCCCCTACGCAGCCGCGATCCCAGCGGACTCGCGGCCCCGGTGGTCGGCAAGCAACGAGGCCACTGTTCGACCTCCGCTCGCCTTCGGCTCGCTGCGCGCTTCGCTACCGCGTTGGCTTCGCTCGCCTTCGGCTCGCTGCGCGCTTCGCTTGCCTGCGTGCGCGCCTCAACCAACCATCGAGGGCTCTTCGTACACGAGCGTCACCGAGATGTACTCGCCCGTGGAGCTCTGCGTCATGTGCAGCACGTGCACGTCGTGGCTCGCGAAGAACTTGTTGAGGTCTTCCTCGATTTCCTTCGCGAGTCCGCGAACGACGAGACACTTCATCGACACTGTACGCACCCCCGTTCAGGCGTGGCTACTTCGATCGTCCGCTCAGCCGCTCGACCTGACGCTTTGCTTCCGCCGCGTACTTCTCGCGCCCCTGCAGCTCTGCGGCGCTACCCAGGCGCTGCCAGCTCGCGAGATCGGGCTCGCGGTCGAGCGCGGTGTTGGCCTCGCGCAGCAGGAACGCGTCGCCGCGCTCGATGGCGACGGCGCACAGCTTCTCGAGCGCCTCGTGCGCGTTCGCCTTCTTCAGAAACGCGATCGCCTCGAGCTCGCGCTTCTGCGCGAGGTACGCTTCGCCGATCGCACGCGCGTGCGCGGCGTCGAGCGGCTTCTCGAGCTCGTGACGCCGCGCGAGCGGATCCGGCAGCGCACCCTTCTTTGCCATCAGTACCTCGGCACCTTCGCGTCCACCGTGATCGACCACGCGTCGATCCCGCCCGTGAGATTCGCGACGTTCGCGAAGCCCGCGTCGCGCAGCTGCGCACACGCCTTCGCGCTGCGCCCGCCCTTGTGGCAGTGCATCACGACGCGACGCTGCTTCCAGTCCGCGAGCTCGCCGAGCCGCGCGCCGAGCTGCCCGAGCGGGATCAGCTTCGCGCCCTCGATGCGCGCCTTCTCGAACTCGTGCGGCTCGCGCACGTCCACCAGCAACAACTCGCTCTTCGCCGCGAGCGCGCGCGCCAGCTCGGCGGCGGAGATCTCCGCGACCGCGTTCGCCTCGCGCGTGACGCCGCAGAAGCCTTCGTAGTCGATCAGCTTCGTCACGCTCGGATTCTTCCCGCACACCGGGCACTCGGGATCCTTCGCGAAGCGGAACTCGCTGAAGCGCATCGAGAGCGCGTCGTAGTGGAGGAAGCGGCCGATCAGCGGCTCGCCGATGCCGGTGATGAGCTTCACCGCCTCGGTCGCCTGAATCATCGCGATCACGCCGGGCAGGATGCCGAGCACGCCGCCCTCCGCGCACGACGGCACCGCGCCGGGCGGCGGCGGCTCGGGAAAGAGGCAGCGGTAGCAGGGGCCGCGCTTCGCATCGAAGGTGGAGGCCTGCCCCTCGAAGCGCAGGATCGCGCCGTACACGGTGGGCTTGCCTAACAACACGCAGGCGTCGTTCGAGAGGTAGCGAGTGGGGAAGTTGTCGGTGCCGTCGATGATCACGTCGTATGGGCGCATCAGCTCGAGCGCGTTCTCGGAGGTGATGCGCGTCTTGAAGCCGACCGCGTCGACATCGGGGTTCATCGCGCGCAGCTTTGCTAACGCGACATCCACCTTCGGCTTCCCCACGTCGTCCGTGCCGTAGAGCACCTGACGCTGCAGGTTCGAGGTGTCGACCACGTCGTCGTCGATCAGACCGATGTGACCGACGCCGGCGGCCGTCAGGTACTGCGCGAGCGGACAGCCGAGCCCGCCGGCGCCGATCAGCAGGACGCGCGCGTCGAGCAGCTTGCGCTGCCCCTCGACGCCGAAGTCGGGGAGGTTCAGGTGGCGCCGATAGCGCTCGTACTGCGCGGGCGTGAGCACCGGGGACGACATGCAGCGCACGGTACGACCCGCGCGGAGCCTCGCCAACGCGGGGCCTACTGGACGGTGACGCTCACCGCCTTGCGCGGGCGATCTTCGAAGCGCCAGCAGATCGCGACCTCGTCGCCGGCCTTCAGCGCGTCCCAGCTCGCGCGCCCAATCACCTGCGTGTCGGGCGCGCGCGCGAAGCCGATGTTGTCGTCGAGGCGCGAGTCGACGAACAACTTCTGCGGCCCGACCTCGCTGATCGCGCCGCGGAACTCGCGCATGCCGTCGGGGCAACCCGCGAGCGCGGGAATCGCAACGAGTGCGAGGGCTACACCGAGAAGTGTCGTGCGGAGTCCGTTGCGCATGATCGCCACCATCTTCGGTGCATGGACGCTGGTGCCGGAGGTGGGATTCGAACCCACACGGACCTCGCGGCCCGGGGGATTTTGAGTCCCCTGCGTCTGCCGTTCCGCCACTCCGGCGCAGGGCACACTGTGACGAACTCCGCTCGGCTTCGCCTCGCTGCGCGCACGCTGCTCCGACTTCGTCGTCGCTTGCGTGCTTGCGCTTCCCGAGCCGCGTTCGGTCGGAGCAACGAGATAGCAGCCCTTTGCGACTGTCCGCTCGCCTTCGGCTCGCTGCGCGCGAGCTACGCGCTTCGCGCGCTTGCTCGCTAGCGCTTCTCGAGCCGCGATCGTTCGCGGCCGCGAGGTTTGCTCGGCGGTCCGGCCAAGCTCCGCGTGATGCAGCCTTTACGCACCTGCGCGATGCCGATAGCTTGCCGCGCCTCTCGGGGCTGTAGCTCAGCTGGGAGAGCGCGTGAATGGCATTCACGAGGTCGTCGGTTCGATCCCGATCAGCTCCACCACGAACCGCGCAGGGCTAGGTCTTCGGACCTAGCCCTGTTGCTTCGTGAGCGCGATCTCGACGTCCTCGACGCGGCCGTCGCGCATGCGCGGCATCACGCCCACTTCGTCGAGGAACGCGTCGGTAGCGAGCGTCGCCGCGATCGCTTCGGCGGCCGCGCGCAGCGGCATCATCTTCGGCGCCGGGAAGAGGCCGCGCGCGACCCAGCCTTGGATGATGCGCGCCGCCTTGGCGGGCTCCCAGCTGGCGGCGAACTCGGTGTCGCTGGTGTTGCCGAGCGTGACGTGAACGAAGTCGAGCTCCGGGCACTCCATGCGCCACGAGGCGACGAGGCCGCTGAGCGCGAGCTTCGAGACGCTGTAGAGCGAGATGCCCGGCAGCGTCTGGCGCGCGGAGTAGGAGCCGACGTAGACCGCGCGGCCGCGGCTCGCGCGCAGGTGCGGGACGGCGGCGGCGGTGATCTGCGAGGCGCCGATCAGGTTGGTGTCGAGCACGCGGCGCCAGTCTTCGCGCGTCGCCTCGTCGAGGGTGATCAGCGGCGAGAGACCGGGTGCGTATACGAAGGCGTCGAGGCCGCCGAGCGCAGCGGCGGCGCCGTCGACTGCGCGGCGGCAGTCGGCATCGAGGGCGACGTCGCAGGCGAAGGCGTGGGCGCTCGCACCGCGCGCGCGGATCTCGGCGGCGAGGGACTCGAGGCGGTCGATGCGCCGCGCGGCGAGCGTGACCCTCGCGCCTGCGGCGGCGGCGATCTCCGCGAGCGCGCGGCCGATCCCCGAGGACGCCCCGACCACGAGCACGCGCCTGCCAGCGAGATCGAGCGACAGCGGCACGCGAGCCTCCGAGCGGGCGCGGATCCTGCCCCACGCCGTGCGCGCATCGCCAGAGTTTCGCGTGGGAGCAGGGGCACCCCTCGACGCGGATGCTCCTCGAGGGGCCCGCCCGCTGAAAACGCGCGCGCTCGGGGCGAGATTTTTCGGCGAGATCGGCAAGACTTGGGCTGAGCGAGCGGTGTTTTTGTTTCCCGGACCGCCCGTTGAAAAAAACCTGCGAAACATCCTTTCGAACCCTAATCACTCGGGCTAAGATCTGGGCGCTCGATTGATCCACGGAACCCGCTTCGGCGGGTTTTCTAATGCGGAGAGCTTTCGTGTTAGGTTCGCCGACCCGGGCTTCCTTGTTCTGCGCTCGCCACCTCGTCCGCGCGACGCCGATCTGGAGCGTCGCCGCGCGTCCGCGCCACGCGCGCTGACCTCGCAGCGAAGACGCTCTTCGCGAGCGTCACGGATGTCGCGCTCGCGCGAATCCCGCGCCGGGTCGGCTCGGCCGGCCGCGACTGGCTCGCGCTCGAGCGCGGAGTGGAAGCGCACGTCGCCTATCAGCGCGATGCAGCGCGCGGGGTCGCGAGCTTCGAAGCCGAAGTCGTCGTACGCGGCGAGCGAGCGCTCGGCGAGTGGCGGATCGTGCTCGGCGGGCGCTGCGATGGTGTGCGCACACGCGGCGACGGCGCGCTCGTCGTCGAGGAGCTGAAGCACGTCGCGCACGGCGGCGCACGCGCGTGGCTGCGCGAGGCTGCGAGCGTGCAGGCGCAGCTCTACGCGTGGCTGCTCGAGCCTGCGCGCGGCTCGCGCGTGCACGCGGAGCTCGTGTGGCTCGCGCGCGATGGGGCGGTGCGCGCGCGCGAGCCGGCGGCGCTCACGCGCGAGGAGACGCTCGCCGCGCTCGATGCCTGGGCGACCGAGGCGATCCGCAGCGCCGAAGCGCGCGAAGCCGAGCTCGCGCAGCGGCGCGCGGCGGCCACCTCGGTCGCGTTTCCGTTCGCGGCGCTGCGCGAGGGACAGCGCGAAGTCGTCGAGGCGACCGAGCGCTCGCTCGCCGCGCGCGAGCATCTCTTGCTCGAAGCGCCGACCGGGCTCGGCAAGACCGCGGCAGTCCTCACCAGCGCGCTGCGTTTCGCGCTCGGGAACGACCTGCGCCTGTTCGCGCTGACGAGCCGCACGCTGCAGCAGCGCCTCGCGATCGAAACGCTCCGCCGCATCGCGCCGCCGGGCGTGCGCGTCGCGGCGCATCTGCGCAATCGCACCTCGATGTGCGCGAACGGCGAAGTGAACTGTCACGAGGCAGTGTGCGGGTTCGCGCGCACGCATCACGCAGCGGTCGCGGAACACGACCTCCTGCGCATTTCGTTCGCCAGCGGCTTCGCGCTGCCGGTCGACGTGTTCGCGCTCGGCCGCGCGCGGGGCGCGTGTCCGTTCGAGCTGATGGCTGACGCCGCGCGAGTGGCCTGCGTCACCGTCGCCGACACGAACTACGCGTTCGACCCCGTCGTCGCGCTGCCGGAGCTGCGCGATCCCGCGGTGCTCGCGCGCTCTCTGCTCGTGATCGACGAGGCGCACGCCCTGCCCGCCCGCACGCGCGATGCGCTCACTGCGCGCCTCACCGCGTCGATGCTGCAAGAGGCGCACGATCGAGTCGCGCTCGGCAGCGCGCCGGTTCACGCGCGCATGCGCGAGGTGTTAGGGACGCTCGCGAGCGCGCTGGAGAGCTGCGTACACGACGTGGTGGGCGACGTGCCCGAGGCGTGCGTATCAGGCGGCTTCGCAGCGCGCGACGCCGAGGCGCTGCGCGAGCTCCTCGACCTCGCGATCGACGAAGTGCTCGCCGACCTCGCCGGCGATCCGGTGCTCGGCCCGCACGCAGCGTTTCTCGACGCCGCGTTCGGCGCGCTCGCCTACTTCGCCGCGCCTGTGAGCGGCTCGCACCGCGAGCTTGCCGGCCGCGCGGGCGGCGAGGCGTTCGTCGAGCGCGCCTGCGTCGATGCGGCGCCGCATCTCGCGCGGACGCTCGGCGGCGCGCACTCGGTCGTCGCGATGTCCGCCACGCTCTCGCCGCCGGAGTGGCACGCGCGCTTGCTCGGCCTCGACGAGAAGCGCCTCGCGGCCGTGCGCGTTCGCGGCGAGGACCGCAGCGCGCGGCTGCGCGTCGTGATCGACGCGCGCGTGCAGTGCACCTTCGAAGCGCGCGCGCGCGAGCTGCCGAAGCTGACGAAGCGCTTGTGCGCGCTCGCGGACGCTACACCCGGGAACACGCTCGTCGTGGGGCCGAGCTTCGCGTGGCTCGGGCACCTCGCGCGCGCGCTCGAGGACGCGGGACGCCGCGTCGCGTGCGAGCAGCCCGGCGCCGATGCGCGCGAGCGTGAGCGCTGGCTCGCGGCGCTGCGCGGCGAGCACGGCGTGCTCGCGCTCGCGATCGCGGGCGGCGCGTTCACCGAGGGCTTCGACACGAGCGGCCTCGGCCTGCGCGCGATCGCGGTGCTCGGGCCGTGCCTGCCCGCACTCGACGTGCGCGGTGAGCTTGCGCGCGAGCACTACGAGGAAACGCTCGGCGACGGCTTCGCGCTCGCCTACGCACTGCCGGGCATGACTCGCGTGATCCAATCGGTGGGGCGCCTGCTCCGCCAAGACGACGACCGCGGCGTCGTCGCGCTCTACGGCGCGCGCTTCTTGCGCGAGCCCTACCGCGCGCTGCTCCCCGAAGCGTGGCTGCGCGGCGGCGAGCCCGAAGATCTCGCGGCCGACCCGGCCAAGGCAGCGCGTGAGTTCTTCGCCGGATGACCAATTGGGGTCTGGCCCCAATTGGTCGGAAATCGACGATCCGTGCCAGACACCGATTGACGGGTTCGTCACGCGCGCGGCGCGTCGCCCCCGCGGCCGCACAGCTTCGACACGATCGCCACGATCGGCTCGACGCCCTCGGCGAGCGCCTGGCGCGAGATGCTCTCGTTCGGCTGATGCGCCTCGGCGAGGTCGCCGGGGCCGCAGATCAGCGAGTCGATGCCGGCCACAGCGAAGCGCCCCGCGTCGGTGCAGTAGGGCGCGCCGCCGACTTCGCGCTGCGCGAAGGCGGCGCAGAGCGCGTGCTCGAGCGCGGTGCCGCGCGCGGTGAGCAGCCCGGGAGCCGCGAGCGCCGGCAGCACCTCCACTTCGAGTGCGAGCTCGCTGCCCGGGTCGCGCAGCGGCGTGCCTAACAACCGCTCGCGCGCCTCGCGCCACAGCGCGAGCGCGTCCTCGTCAGGCAGCGGGCGGTAGCTCACCGCGAGCGAGCACGCGTCGGCGATCATGTTCGTGGCGCTGCCGCCTTGGATCGTGCCGAGGTTGAACGTGGTGTAGGGCGCCTCGGGGAAGAGCGCGGCGAAGCGCGCGCTCGGCCTCGCACGCCGCTCCGCCTGCAGCTGCCCGAGCCTGCGCGCCACCTCCGCGGCTCCCGCGATCGCGTTCGCGCCCGCTTCGGGCACGCTCGAGTGACCGCCGCGACCGCTCACTCGCACGTGAAACTCGACGATGCCCTTGTGCGCGTGGAACACGCGCCCCGAGGTCGGCTCCCCGATCCACGCGAGTCGCGGCAGCGGCGTCGCGCCTAACAACTGCGGCAGCTCGGGCACGAGGCGCTGCGCGCCGAGGCAACCGATCTCCTCGTCCGCAGTGAACAACAACACGACCGGGCGCTCGAGCTTCGAGGGGTCGAGGTGCTTCAGTGCCTCGAGGCACTGCGCCAGGAAGCCCTTCATGTCCGTGCTACCGCGCGCGACCAAGCGGTCGCCGTTATTGCTGAGCCGCAGCGGATCGCGAGTCCAGCCGGGTTGATCCGCGAAGGGCACCACGTCGGCGTGGCCGGAGAGGATCAGCCCGCCCGGTTCGTCCGGGCCCAGCACCGCCACGAGGTTCGCCTTGGCCAGGGCCCCGTCGCCCCATCTCTGCAGGGCGACGCGCGCGCCCGAGTCCGCACACCGCGACGCCATTGCCTCCATCAGGGCGATGTTGCCCCGGACGCTCACAGAGTCGTGAGCAACGAGCTCGCCGAGAACGGCCTCGATCTGGGACATTTCAACTCCATAGCCCCTGGGGGCAGTCAACTTTCTATCCGAGATCGTCGATTTGATGAGTCAGAGGTCACCGATCCGGTTGATTTGGTGCGATGAAAGCGCTTTTCTTGTCCGACTCTTCTTCTCGACTCGAGACTTCGGGAGCGCACATGCCGAATCCGACCCAGCGACCCCTCACCGGCGCCGAAGTGCTGATCCGCTGCCTCGAGCGCGAGGGGGTCGAGTACATCTTCGGGCTCTCCGGCGGAGCCGCGATGCCGATCTTCGACGCGCTCGTCGACTCGAAGATCAACCTCATTCTCGTCCGGCACGAGCAAGGCGCCACCCACATGGCCGACGGCTACGCGCGCGCGACCGGCAAGCCGGGCGTCGTGCTCGTGACCTCGGGCCCCGGCGCGACGAACACGGTGACGGGCCTGCTCACGGCGCAGATGGATTCGGCGCCGATCATCGTGATCTCGGGCCAGACGATTCGCGCGAACCTCGGCAAGGACGCGTTCCAGGAAGCCGACGTCACGGGCATCACCTACCCTGTCGTGAAGCACAGCTACATGGCGCGCGAGGCGAACGACATCCCGCGCATCATTCGCGAGGCGTTCCATCTCGCGACCACGGGCCGGCCCGGTCCCGTGCTGATCGACGTGCCCAAGGACGTGAGCCAGGGCCCGGGCGAGGATCGAGTTGTTACGGAGGTCGACCTGCCCGGCTACCGCGTGCCGCAGCGCGGAAGCAGCGCAGACATCGAGCGCGCCGCGCAGCTGCTGATGCGCTCGCGCCGCCCCGTGCTCTACGTCGGGCACGGCGCCGTGATCAGCGGCGCGGGCAAAGAGGTGATGGCGCTCGCCGAGAAGCTGCGCGCGCCGCTCGTGAACACGCTGCTCGGCAAGGGCGCCGCCGACGAAACGCACCCGCTGCATCTCGGCATGCTCGGCATGCACGGCACCGCCTACGCGAACAAGGCCGTCACGCACTGCGACCTGATCCTCGCGATCGGCGCGCGCTGGGACGACCGCATCACCGGCAAGGTCGACGAGTTCTGCGTCGGCGCGACGAAGATCCACATCGACGTCGATCCGTCCGAGTTCAACAAGGTGTTACGGCCGGACGTGTGCATCCTCGGCGACGCGAAGGCCGTGCTCGAAGACCTGATCCCGCGCGTGGGCCCGCTCGACACGAGCGCGTGGCTCGCCGAGTGCGAGGGCTGGCGCAGGAAGTACCCGCTCAAGTACGCGAAGAAAGGCGGCCTGCGCGCGCAGCACGTGCTCGATCGCCTCGACGCGCTCACCGAGGGCCGCGCGATCGTCACGACCGACGTGGGCCAACACCAGATGTGGGCCGCGCAGTTCTGCCGGACGCGCGAGGGCCGGCGCTGGATCTCGAGCGGCGGCGCCGGCACGATGGGCTTCGGCTTCCCCTCGGCCATCGGCGCACAGTTCGGCCGGCCCGGCGAAGAGGTCTGGACCGTCGTGGGCGACGGCGGCTTCCAGATGACCCTCTGCGAGCTCGCCACTGCGGCGATCCACAAGCTGCCGGTGAAGGTGCTGATCATCAATAACAACTACCTCGGCATGGTCCGCCAGTGGCAGGAGCTGTTCTTCGAGAACCGCTACAGCGGCGTCGATCTCGAGGGCAACCCCGACTTCGTGAAGCTGGCCGAGGCGTACGGCGTGAAGGGGTTGCGCATCACGCGGCCGGGCGACGTCGACCGCAAGATCAAGCAGGCGCGCACACACAAGGGGCCGGTGGTGCTCGTGGCGGAGGTGGTCAAGGAGGACAACGTGTTCCCCATGATTCCCGCCGGTGCGCCGATCGCGAACATGATCATCGAGGCGCCGAAGACGCGAATGGAGAAGCCGGTCGGGAGCACCTGAGACCGCGCGTCCACTCGAACTTCTCGCTCCCAGGAGATCGCCCATGAGCGCTGATCCGATCCTTTCCAGCATCGAGGCCCAAGACGGCCGCGTCGCGCGCGCGAGCCGGCGCGATCTCCACACGATCTCGCTGTACGTCAACAACAAGCCCGGCGTGCTGGTGCGCGTCGCGCTCGTGTTCGCGCGCCGCGGCTTCAACATCGAGAGCCTCGTGGTCTCGCCCGCGGTGCACGGCGACTTCTCGCGCATGACGATCACGTGCTCGGGCGATCCCGAGACGCTCGAGCAGATCATCAAGCAGCTCGCGAAGCTGGTGGACGTGGTGCACGCGATCGACCACACGGGCGACTCGTCCTACGAGACCGAGATCGCGCTCGTGAAGGTGCGCAGCGCGCCGAACGAGCGGACCGAGGTGCTGCAGATCGCCGAGCACTACGGCGCGAAGGTGGTCGACTTCGGCGCCGACTCGTTGATGCTGCGCGTCTACGGCTCGAGCGAGAAGCTCGACGCGTTCCTCGCCCTGCTCAAACCGCTCGGCCTCGCCGAGCTCGTGCGCAGCGGCAAGATCCTGATGGCGCGCGGGCTGCAAGAGACTTGATCGCGGGGACTGCGCCTGACCTTGGCGCGCAGCGCGCGCTTCGTTGGGCGCTCTTCTACGCGGGGATCGCAGGCGCGTGGCTTGCGCTCGCCGCGCTGCACCTCGACTTCACGCGCCTGCGCATCGGCAGCAGCCTCGCGGGCGACGCGTTCTGGCGCGCGCTGTGCGCGAGCGCGCCGAGCTTCCCGGCGATGCTCGCGATGTGGTCGCTGATGAGCGTCGGGATGATGGCCCCCGCCGCGGTGCCGCTGCTGCGCACGTACGACGATCTCGTGCACGCGCGCGCCGCAAACGCGCGCGGCTTCTGGGCGCTGCTCGCGGGCTTCCTCGCGGTGTGGCTCGCGTTCTCGCTCGCCGCGGCGGGCGCACAACTCGCGCTCCAGCGCGCCGGCCTCGTCGCGCCCGACGGCAGCAGCAGCTCGCGCGCGCTCACGTCGGCGCTGCTCGCGCTCGCGGGCGCGTACCAATTCACGCCGCTGAAGCACGCCTGCCTGCGCGCCTGCCGCGCGCCGATCACGCGCTTCCTCGGCGACTGGCGCGGCACCCTCGCGTACGCGTTTCGCAAGGGCGCGGTCGAAGGCGCGCTGTGCCTCGGCTGCTGCTGGGCGCTGATGGCGCTCGGCTTCGCGCTCGGCGTGATGAACCTCGCGTTCATGGGCCTCGCGATGCTCGTGATGATCGCGGAGAAAACCGGCGCGCTCGGCGCGCGCGGGACTCGCGTGCTCGGCGCCGCGCTGTGCGCCGCGTCCCTAGCAGTTTGGCTCTGAGGAGAACCCATGCCTTCGTGGTCAATTCGCGGCGAGCTGATCCTGAACTGCAACTGCACCGTGTTCTGCCCGTGCGTGATCTCGCTCGGCAAGCACCCGCCGACCGAGGGCATCTGCCAAGCCTGGGCCGGCGTGCGCATCGACGACGGCCACTACGGCGCCGAGCGCCTCGCGGGCCTGAACGTCGCGCTGCTGCTCGAAATCCCGGGCCAGATGGCGCGCGGCAACTGGAAAGCCGCGGCCTACATCGACGAACGCGCGAGCGATGCCGCGCACCAAGGCCTGGTCGAGATCTTCTCCGGCCGCGCCGGCGGCAGCACCGGCCTCTTCTCCGTGCTCGTGAGCGAGTTCTTGGGCGCGGAGAAGGCGCCCGTCGTCTACGAGACCGAGGGCAAGACGCGCCGCCTCACCGTGGGCAAGAGAATCCAAGGCGCCGTCGAGCCCGTCCCCGGCGCGCGCCCCGGCGAAGACATCGTCGTGACGAACAGCAACTACTGGATGGGCCCCGACGTCACGGTCGCCACCGCGACGAAGGGCCGCGTGCGCGCGTACGGCCGCGTGTGGGACTTCGACGGCAGGAGCGCGGAGATCTGTCAGATCAACTGGAGCTGGGGGACGCGGTGAGGTCGCACTCGCGCCTTGCCAACTCGCGTGCGTCGGCAACGAACGCCTCGATGGCGCCTGCCTGCGATCTCCCTGCCTCGAACCACGCGCTCACCAACCCCGTGGAGTCGAGCGCTGTCACCCATGCGCGCCCCGACGACTCCCGCGAGACGACGAATCCGTCCGCCAGGAGCGCTCGGCAGAGTTCCAGATTCACCCGCGTGGCGGCGTGGCCTTCGCAGTGCACTGCCTCGGCGAGTTTGGGGGCCAGCCATCTCGCCCTCAGCCACAACGATCGGTCCGCGGCCTTCGCGCGAACCCGAACGCTGCGATCGCACAACCCGCGAATCACGAGGGCGTCGACCAGATCAGTCGGCGTCTCGGGGCCCAGCGCGACAAGCGCATTGAACCTCACACCCGCATGCGAGCTCTCAGACATCGCGATCACTGCTTCGCGAGCGGCTTGATGCGTTCGCGTGAGGTCGCGAAGCATGTCGCAACCGACACTGAGGCGCGCTTTCCGACGGCTGGTGGAAATCGCAACGATCTCTTGGAGGTCGTGTGTCGACGCATCGACGTTCGTCTCGACTCGCCCGTACGCCGAGAGCGCAGCGAGAATCGGATCGACGTCCAGCGGTGATCGTGCGCGGAGATAGGAGTCGATCCAGTCCTCGAGCAGCTTCCTGCGCCCTCCCGTCACCTACGCCCCTCACTCATCCGTGACGCACCCCTCGCTCGCGCTCTTCACGGTGCGGATGTATTTCGCGAGCGTGCCGCGCGTCGCTTTGAGCGGCGGCGCGGTCCAAGCGGCGCGGCGCTTCGCAATCTCCTCGTGCGGGACGTGCAGCTCGATCAGGTTCTTTTTCGCGTCGATCTCGATGCGGTCACCGTCCTTCACGAGTGCGATCGGTCCACCCTCCTGCGCTTCGGGGCAGACGTGGCCGATGATGAAGCCGTGCGAGCCGCCGCTGAAGCGGCCGTCGGTGATGAGCGCGACCTTGTCGCCGAGCCCGGCGCCCATCAGCAGCGACGTGGGCGAGAGCATCTCGGGCATGCCCGGCCCGCCCTTCGGGCCCTCGTAGCGGATCACGATCACCGAGCCCGCGCGGATCTTCCCCTGCTCCGCCGCGGCGACCATGTCCTCCTCGCTGTCGAACACCTGCGCGGGGCCGGAGAACGTGAGGCCCTCTTTGCCCGTGATCTTCGCGACGCTGCCGTCGGGCGCGAGCGAGCCGCGCAGGATCTGGATGTGGCCCGTCTCTTTGATCGGGTCGTTCAGCGCGCGCACGATCGGCTGGCCAGGTGTTAGGGCCGGCAACTCGCGCAGATTCTCCGCGAGCGTCTTGCCCGTCACGGTCATGCAGGAGCCGTCGAGCATCCCTGCGCCGAGCAGGAACTTCATCACCGCGGGCGTGCCGCCCGCCTTGTGCAGATCCTCCATCACGTACTTGCCGCTCGGCTTGAAGTCGCACAGCAGCGGCGTCTTGTCGCTGGCGCGCTGGAAGTCGTCGAGCGTGAGCGGCACGCCCACGCTGCGCGCCATCGCGATCAGGTGCAGCACGAGGTTGGTGCTGCCGCCGAGCGCGATCGCAGTGACCATCGCGTTCTCGAAGGCGGCGCGCGTCATGATGTCGCGCGGCTTGAGATCGAGCTCGAGCAGGCGGCGCACTGCGGCGCCGGCGCGCCGGCACTCGTCGAGCTTCGCCGGATCGACTGCGGGAATGCTCGACGAGTACGGCAGCGACATCCCGAGCGCCTCGATTGCGCTCGCCATCGTGTTCGCGGTGTACATGCCGCCGCACGCGCCCGCGCCGGGGCAGGCGTGGCGCACCACGTCGACGCGCTCGTCCTCCGTGATGCGCTGCGCGAGCCACTCGCCGTAACACTGGAATGCGCTCACCACGTCGAGCGGCGCGCCCTTCTGCGACACGCCCGGCTTGATCGTGCCGCCGTACACCATCAGCGAGGGGCGATTCAGGCGGCCCATCGCGATCAGGCAGCCGGGCATGTTCTTGTCGCAGCCCGGGATCGAGACGTTCGCGTCGTACCACTGCGCGCTCATCGTCGTCTCGATCGAGTCCGCGATCAGGTCGCGCGACTGGAGCGAGAAGCTCATGCCGTGCGTGCCCATCGAGATGCCGTCGGACACGCCCACGGTGAAGAAGCGCATGCCGATCATGCCCGCGCTCTGCACGCCCTCGCGCACCGCGTCGGCGAGCGCGCCGAGGTGCATGTTGCAGGGGTTGCCGTCGTACCACATGGCGGCGATGCCGACCTGCGGCTTGTGCAGATCCGCCTCGCTCATGCCGGTCGCGTGCAGCATCGCCTGCGACGCGCCCTGCGATTTCTCTTCGGTGATGCGCGCGCTGATCTTGTTGAGCTTCGTTGTCACGAGCGGCCCTTTCGAGAGAAAGAGCAGCCTATCATCGCGCGCCCTGCGCAGCAGGACTCGGAGGCCGCGCTTGCTCGCGAGATCGCTCATGCCGCTCGGCCTCGTGACACTGCTCGGTGTCGCGGGCGCGCACGCGCAGGCGGCGCCCGCTCGCCCGTACGCGCTCACCGAGCAGCGCGAGCCCTGCGCGGCCTACGAGCCGCTGCGCGCGCCGTTCTTCGGCGACACGCACGTGCACACCGCCTACTCGCAGGACGCGAGCACGCAGAGCACGCGCACGACGCCGCGCGACGCCTACCGCTTCGCGCGCGGCGACGCGCTCGCGATTCAGCCGTGGCGCAGCGATGGCAGCTCGATGCGCAGCGTGCGGATCGACCGTCCGCTCGACTTCACGGTTGTTACGGACCACGCCGAGCAGATCGGCGAGGTGCACATCTGCAAGACGCCCGGCACACCCGGGCACGACTCGCTCGTGTGCCGCCTCTACCGCAGCTGGCCGCGCGCCGCGTTCTTCGTGATGAACGCCGCCTACTCCGCGGGCGGCGAGCGCTTCGGCTTCTGCGGCGAGAACGGCGCCGCGTGCCTCGAAGCGGCGCAGCACGTCTGGCGCGACACGCAGGCCGCCGCGGAGGAGGCGTACGACCGCAGCGCCGGATGCCGCTTCACGAGCTTCGTCGGCTACGAGTGGACCGCGGGCGTCGACGCCGGGAAGAACCTGCACCGCAACGTGATCTTCCGGAACGCGCTCGTGCCGAAGCTCCCGCTCAGCACGATGGAGACGGGGCCGAACGCGATGGCGCTGTGGGACGCGCTCGCGCGCGAGTGCACGGCGGGAACGCCCGGCTGCGAGGTGCTCACGATCCCGCACAACTCGAACCTCGACGGCGGGCTGATGTTCGCCTCGGCGCGCTCGCTCGGCGGCGCCGTCGACGCGCAGGAGGCGCGCATGCGCGCGTTCTGGGAGCCGCTCGTCGAGGTGATGCAGCACAAGGGCGACTCGGAGTGCTTGTTAGGCGGCGACACGACCGACGAGGCGTGCGGGTTCGAGAAGCTCCCGTACGACAACTTCGGCGGGCGCTACATGGGCTTCCGCGGCAACCCTCCGCAGCGCGGCCAGTACGCGCGCGAGGCGCTGAAGCGCGGCCTCGCCCACGACGCCGCGCTCGGCGCAAATCCGTTCCGCTTCGGCCTCATCGCGAGCACCGACACGCACCTCGGCACGCCGGGCCTCGCGAGCGAGGCGGCGTTCCCCGGCCACGGCGGGGCGGGCGCCGCGGACGCGACGACGCTGCCGCCCGGCTTACCCGACGCGGTCGAGTTCGGCCCCGGCGGCCTCGCGGTCGTGTGGGCGGAGGAGAACACGCGCGACGCGCTGTTCGCCGCGATGCGCCGGCGCGAGGTGTACGGAACGAGCGGCACGCGGCCCGTGGTGCGCTTCTTCGGCGGCGCCGATCTGCCCGAGAGCTTGTGCAGCGACTCCGAGCTCGTGGCGCAGGGGTACGCGCACGGCGTCCCGATGGGCGGCGAGCTGCGCGCGAGCGCGTCGAGCGACGCTCCGCGCTTAGCAGTGCTCGCGACCAAGGATCCCGGAACGCGCGCGGAGCCCGGCAGCGACCTGCAGCGCATCCAGATCGTGAAGGGCTGGCTCGACGCGAACGGAGCGACGCACGAGCGCGTGGTCGACGTCGCGGGCGGCGAGAACGGCGCGAGCGTCGACAGCGCGACGTGCGAGCCGCGCGGCGCGGGCCACGCGCGCCTGTGCGCCGTGTGGCGCGACGACGACTTCGACCCGCGCGAGCGCGCCTTCTACTACGCGCGCGTGCTCGAGAACCCGACCTGCCGCTGGAGCCAGCGCGTGTGCGTGGCGAAGCGCGTCGACTGCGCGAAGCCCGCGACGATCGGTGACGGTCTCGAAGCGTGCTGCGCGCCGGAGCACCCCCGCGTGATCCAAGAGCGCGCCTGGACGAGCCCGATCTGGGTATCGCCCGAGTGAAGCGTCCGCTCGTACGCTTCGTGTTGTTAGGCGCGGCGCTGTTCGCGCTCGACCGCACGCTCGGCGCGCAGCTCGCGAGCGAGCCGCCGCCGTTCGCGCCGGGTAGCCTCGTGAGCGACGACGAGCTGCTCTATCGCGAGGCGACGCTCCGCGGCTGGCACGAGAGCGACGCGGTGGTGCGCCGCCGACTCGCGATGAACCTCGCCTTCGCCGAGGGCGAGCGCGGGCGCGACGAGGACGCACTCGTGCGAGACGCGCTCGCGCTGGGCATGCACGAGAGCGACGTCGTCGTGCAGCGCCGCCTCGTGCAGAAGATGCGCCTCGCGTTCGCGCAGTCTGGACGCGCGCAGGAGCCGAGCGAGGCGGAGCTCGCCGCGTTTCTCGCAGCGCACCGCGCGCGCTGGACCGAGGCGCCGCGCGTGCGCGCGACGCAGCTCTACTTCACGACGCGGGCGCGCGCAGAGGCGGTCGGCGCGCAGCTCCCACGCGACGCGTCCGCCGCGCTCGGGCTCGGCGAGCCCCTGCCCTTCGCCGCGCAGCTCCCTTCGCTCTCGCACGCCGAGCTCGCGCGCCAGCTCGGCGCCGCCTTCCCGGATGCGGCGTTCGCGCTCGCGCCCGGCGCGTGGAGCGCGCCGATCGAGTCCGCGTACGGCTGGCATCGCGTGTTCGTGCACGAGCGCACGCCCGCGCGCGAGACGCCCCTCGCAACCGTGCGCAGCGAGGTGCGCGAAGCACTGCTCGCGGAGCGCGGCGACGCCGCGGTACGCAGCGCGCTCGCCCAGCTGCGCGTGCGCTGGCGGCTCGCGCCCGACGCGGGGTACGAATGACGGGGACGTTCTGGCCGAAACGCAGCTCGTCGCTCCTTCGGCGGCGGGTTGTCCTTGCGTGCGCTGCCGTCCCGCTCCTCGCGCTCGCGCCTTCCGCCACCTCCGCTCACAACCTCGCGCCCGCCTACCTCGAGCTGCGCGAGCTCGCGGGCGGCGAGGTCGCGGTGCTTTGGAAGCAGTCCGCGGTGATCCCGCGCGGTGTACGGCTCGAGCCGCGGCTGCCGTGCCCCGACGCGAGCGAGCCCGCCGCGCGGCTCGACGCGGAGGCGGTCGTGCTCGAGTGGCGCATCGCGTGCGGCGGTGAGCTGGTCGGCCGCTCGCTCTCGGTCGACGGGCTCGCCGGCAGCGGCGTGGACACCGTGGTGCGCGTCGCGCTCGCGGATGGACGCGAGGTGCGCGCAATCCTCAGCGAGGCGGCGCCGGCGCTGGCCGTGCCCGCGCGCGAGAGCAGCGCGCGCGTCTTCGCGAGCTACCTGCGCCTCGGTGCGGAGCATCTCGCGAGCGGCCTCGATCACGTGCTGTTCGTCGCGGGGCTCGCGCTGCTGCTCGGCGCGACGCGGCGGCTCGTCGTCGCGATCACCGCCTTCACGCTCGGCCACAGCGCCACGCTCGCGCTCGCCGCGCTCGGCGTCGTCGCGCCGCCGCAGTCGCTCGTCGAGGTCGCGATCGCGGCGACGATCGTGGCGCTCGCTCTGGCGCTGGCGCGGGCGCCGGCGGATGAGCAGCGCGCAGTCGGCCCTCGCGGCATCGCCCGCCACCCCGCGCTCCTCCCGTTCGCGTTCGGCCTGCTGCACGGCCTCGGCTTCGCGGGCGCGCTCGCGGAGCTCGGTCTCCCGCAGCACGCGATTCCGCTCGCGCTGCTCGCCTTCAACGTCGGCATCGAGCTCGGCCAGCTGGGGATCGTCGCCCTGCTGCTCGGCGCGCTGTGGCTACTGCGCCGCGCAGTTTCCGCGCGCGCCACTTCCCCCGGGCTGCCGCGCTTCGCGCGCGAGCTGCCCGCCAGCGCGATCGGCGCGCTCGGTGTGTTCTGGTGCCTCGACCGCGCGGCGGCGCTGTTGTTCCCGTAGCTTCCGCCGCCCGCGAAGGAGAAGGCGATGGCCGCGCCCCACAAGTTCCGCTTCGGCGTGCAGCTCTCGTCGCTGCCGGCCGCCGACTGGAAGGCGCGCGTCCAGCAGATCGAGCGCTGGGGCTACGACTCGATCTTGTGGCCCGACCACTTCTTCTTCCCCGAGTGGGATCCCGTGGTGGCGCTCTCGGCGGTCGCCGCCGCGACCTCGCGCATCAAGACCGGCACGCTCGTCTACGGCGTCGACTACCGGCATCCCGTCGTGCTCGCGCGCTCCGCGGCCACCGCGCACGCGCTCTCCGGTGGGCGCGTCGAGTTCGGCATCGGCGCGGGCTGGACCGAGGCCGACTACGCCGAGGCGGGCATGCGCTACGACGCGGCAGGCGTGCGCGTCGAGCGGCTCGAAGAGGCGCTGCACGTGATCAAGGGCATCTGGTCGCAGGAGCGTACGACTTACGCGGGGTCGAGTTATCAGGTGACGGGCGCGCAGCGCGCGGTCGAGCTCGCCACGACGCCGCGCATCCTGATCGGCGGCGGCGGCAAGAAGGTGTTGGGGGTCGCGGGCCGTCACGCGGACATCGTCGGCATCAACCCCAAGGTGGCCGAGGGCAAGATCACCGCGAACGCCGCGCGCGACGGCATGCTGGAGCGCACGCGCGAGAAGATCCGCTGGGTGCAGGCGGCCGCGGCGGCCGCAGGCCGCGACTTCGCGCAGCTCGAGCTGAACGCGCTCGTGTTCGGCACGGTGATCACGGACGACGCCAAGCCCGTGCGCGAGTTCCTCGGCAAGCAGTCGGGCATGAGCCCCGAGGACGTCGCCGCCTGCCCGCTCTACCTCGTGGGCTCCGCGCGCGAGATCCGGGACACGCTGCTGCGCCGCCGCGAAGAGCTCGGCTTCTCGTACATCGTGATCCAAGGCCGCGATTTCGCGCTGCTCGAGAAGTTCGCGGCGGAGGTCGTGGCGCCACTCACGGCTGCGGACGCGCGATGACGAAGCTCGGCATCGACTTCGAGAACACGGACCGCACCTGGTGGGAAGCGGGCGGGGCCGAGCTCTGGGAAGGCATCACCGGCGACCGCGATGCAGGCTCGATCGTGGTGGACGACGACCTCGCGGCGTCGTGGCTCACCGCCGCGTCCGCGATTCCGGGCTGGGCGACCGGCCCCGAGTACGCGCCGCATCCAATCCGCGCGGCGTCGCTGAGCGAGGACGATCCGGACGCGTGAAGGAGCGCGGCGGGAGCAGCGGCGCGGGCGCGTGGTTGTTAGGACTTCGGCTGGTTGCGAAAGGGAGACTGCGATGGGTCTGGTCGAGCGCGTGAACGACGAAATGAAGGGGGCGCTGAAGTCGAAGCAGGCCGAGCGCCTCGTCGCGCTGCGCAACATTCGCGCAGCGTTCCTCTACGAGATGAAGAAGGACGGCGCGTCGACGCTCGCCGACGAGGCGGCGATCGCTGCGCTGCGCAAGCTCGAGAAGCAGCGCCAGGAATCGATCGAAGCGTTCAGCAAGGGCGGGCGCGAAGAGATGGCCGCCGCCGAGCGCGCCGAGCTCGCGGTGATTCAGGCGTTCCTGCCGAGCCTCGCGGACGAGGCGACGACTTCGCGCTGGGTGGACGAGGCGATCGCTGCGAGCGGCGCCACCTCCGCGAAGGAGCTCGGCAAAGTGATGGGCGCGCTGATGAAGGCGCACAAGGGCGACATCGACGGCAACCTCGCCCGCGCGATCGCAGCCAAGAAGCTCGGCGGATAGCGAGCCGCGGCCGTGGCGACGGAGCGCACCGCTCGCGGGCGCACGCTCGCTTGGGCCGCGTGCGCGGCGTGGGCGCTGCTGATCTTCGCGACCGTGCCGTTCGCGCGCGTGCTCGAGCGCTACGTCGTGGAGCGCCTCGGTGCGCAGGCGTTTCTCGCGGCGGTGCTCGCCGCGCTCGCGCTCGGCGGCGCGTTCGCGTGGCGCGCGTTCGCGCAGCTCGGCGCGCGCGCTCGGTTCGCCCTCGTGCTCGGCGTCGCGCTGTACGCCGCCGTGGCGTGGCGGCTACGCGGCAACGCCGTCGAGGCGTTGCACATCATCGAGTACGGCGCGCTCGGGCTGCTCGCGCTCCGCGCGCTCGCGTTCGGCCCGCGCGACGCCCTGCTCGCGCCGAGCGCCGCGCTGCTCGCAGGGTGCGTCGGGCTCGTGGACGAGGGTCTGCAGTGGCTCGCCCCGAAGCGCGTGTGGGATCTGCGCGAAATCGGCATCAACGCGCTCGCCGCGGCGGGGGGACCCGCGCTGCTCGCGCTCGCGTGGACGCTGCTCGGCGCCTCGCTGCTGAACACGTCTGCGCGGGTCGCCCGGCTCGCGCACGTGGTCCCCGCGCTTGGCGCGCAGGAAACAGGCATGGTCGACTACGGCGTGCTGCACGAGCTGTCAGGGGCCGGCGCGTTCCCGTCGCGCCTCGACGCCGCGGACTGGGCGGCCGCGGGCGCCGCGCTCGCGACGAATGCTCGCGCGAACGCACTCGCGCCGCGCGACGCCGATCCGTCGCCCTACGCCACGTTCCTCGCGGAGCACACCGCCGTGAGGGATCCGTTCCTGCACGAGCTGCGCGTGCACCTGTTTCGCCGCGACCGCTACGTCGAGACCGCGGACGCGCATCGCGACGACCCCGCGTGGCGCGCGCGCGACATGACCGTCGCCGCGCGCGAGAACGTGTTCCTCGAGCGCTTCGCGCCGCGCACGCTCGCGGCGGGCGGGCTCGCCTGGAGCGAGGCTCAGCGGGCGGAGCGCGGCGCGCTCGATCTCGGAACGCCCTATCGCAGCCGCGTCGCCGAAGCGGTGGTCACGCGCGTCCGCGAGCGCGACGTCGCGATCGTGTGGGCGCTGGGCTTCGTCGCGCTCGCGATCTCGGCTCTGCGCATTCGCGCGCGCCGCTAGCTCTCAGCCAGCGGCTGCCGGCTTCGGCTCGCCGCGGAAGAGCCGCCGGATTGCCCGCGCGATCCAGAACATCAGCAGCGCCACGAGGACGAGCAGGACGCCCGCGACACCGAGCGCGACGTAGGGGTGCTCGATCAAGAGGTAGACGAGGCCCGCGAAGCTGAGCTCTTCCGCGAGCGAGAGGCCCCAGTTCGAGAACGGCTCCGGGCTCGTGTTCGCGGAGAGGCGCACGCCGGACTTCATGCCGTGCACCGAGAGCGCGACGCCGCCCGCGAGCAGCGAGGCCGCAGCGCGCCAGGTGTCGGGCGCGTCACCGAGCGCGGCGTAGGCGAGCAGCGAAGCGGCGGGAACCTTCACGAACGTGTGCACCGCGTCCCAGATCGAGTCGAAGGCGGGCACCTTGTCGGCGACGAACTCGGCGACGTAGAGCGCGCTCGCCAGCAGCGCGACCGGCAGCGCGCCGAGCACTTCGAGCTGCCCCGGCAGATCGAGCACGCCGGCGTACTGCAGCGAGCCGAGCGCGGCGACGGTGCCGTACACGCGCAGGCCGGAGCCCGCAGCGGCGCCGGCCGCGAGACCGAGGTGTGCGAGCAGGTCTGGTGACATGCGAGTGCTCCGGTGAGTGCCGCGAGCTCGGCGCAGCGGAGACGCGAAGCGCGCCGAGAAAGTTCAGCCGCGCCCGAAGGCGAAATCGCGGAGCTCGCGTCTGACGCGAAGTTGGCGATTTCGCGCGGAGCCCCGCCTACACGCCCAGCGCCTTCTTGATCCCCTTGATGCCGCCCGCGTAGATGCCCTCGACCATCGTGATGCCCTGTGCGTCGCTGATGCCCTTCGGCTCGAACGAGCTGCTCCACTCGATGCGCGTCGCGGCGCCGTCCTCGGCGAGCTGGATGCGCGCGAGGTAGCCGGTGAGCGGGAGCGCGCCCGCGATGATCGAGTAGTCGAGCGTGCGGCGCGCGGCATCGAGCAGCTCGCAGCGCTCTTGGATCTGCGCGTCGTTCGGCAGCGTGATCGTGCGGACTGCGCCGACGCCCGAGCCGACGCACGTGACGCTCTTGAAGCCGCTCGAGTAGCGCTGGATCCCGCCGAAATCGCCGATCAGTTCCCAAACCTTTTCGATCGGCGCGTTGATGCGATCCGAAACCTTGACGCTCGCCATGGAGGCCTCCTTTGATGGAGGCGGGGGATACCGCAGCCGCGCGCCCTACCGCCTGCGCGGTGGTCGCATCTACGCGCCGCTCTGGCTCGCGCGATGCCTGCCCGCGGTGCGCACGTACTCGAGCGTGCGCTCGCGCTGCTCGGCGAGCTCTTCGGGGCGCAGCTCGCGCGCGGGCTTCGCGGGCGTGCCGAGGGCGAGCATGCGCGGCGCGACGCTCGCGCCCGGGGCGAGCACTCCGCCGGCGCCGAGCCAGGCGAGCTCGCCGAGCTGCGCGCCGTCGAGCGCGGTCGCGCCGATGCCGACGAGCGCGCCGTGGCCGACGCGGCAGCCGTGCACCACCGCGCGGTGCCCGACCGTGACCTCGTCGCCGACCTCGCACGGGAAGCGGTCCTTCGTCACGTGCAGCACCGAGTTGTCCTGAATGTTCGTGCGCGCGCCGACGCGGATCGCGTGCACGTCGCCGCGCAGCACGCAGCCGTACCAGACGCTCGAGTCGCGCCCGATCTCGACGTCGCCGACCACGATCGCGCCCGGCGCGATCCACGCGCTCACGTCGATGCGCGGCCAGCGGCCCTGATACGGCAGGATGCGCGCGCCGGGGTAGCGGCGCGCGAAGTCGTCGGCTTGCCAGCTCACACGGGGTCTCCAGTCGCGCGCCGCATGTGCCGGAGGCTGCGCACATCGACGGGGCGCGAAGCCGCGCAGCATATGCGGGCGCGCAGCCGTGCTCACGTCGCAGGCAGCTCGTGCTCGCGAAGTGTGCGCGAGCTGGCCCAAATCGCGCGCTCGCTGCGCAGCACGTCTGGCACGGCGATTGCGATGTGCGCCTCCGACTCCCCCCGATGGAGGCTCCCATGTCCCTGTTCGCTCACCCCCGCGCACGCCACGTCGGCGCCGCGCTCACCTCGCTCGCGCTCGCCGCGCCTGCGCTCGCAGAGGACGCGCCGCCCGCGATCGACACGGGCGACACCGCGTGGGTGCTCGCCGCCACCGCGCTCGTGCTCTTGATGACGCTGCCGGGCCTCGCGCTCTTCTACGGCGGCCTCGTGCGCGCGAAGAACATCCTGAACGTGCTCATGCAGTGCTTTGCCGCCGCGGCGGTGATCGGCGTGCTGTGGATCGTGGTCGGCTACAGCCTCGCGTTCGGCGCAGGCAACGCCTTCATCGGCGACTTCTCGCGCGTGATGCTGAGCGGCATCTCGGTCGACTCCGTCCTCGCGAACTTCGCCACGCCGCCGCGCAACATCCCCGAGATGAGCTTCGTCATGTTCCAGGGCATGTTCGCGATCATCACGCCCGCGCTGATCATCGGGGCCGTGGTCGAACGCATGAAGTTCTCCGCCTTCGTGGTGTTCATGACGCTGTGGGTGCTGTTCGTGTACTGCCCCGCGGCGCACATGGTGTGGTCGGGCGGCGGCTACCTGTTCGGCAAGGGCGCGATCGACTTCGCGGGCGGGCTCGTCGTGCACATGACCAGCGGCTTCTCCGCGCTCGTCGCCGCGATCGTGGTCGGCAAGCGCAGCGGCTTCGGCAAGCAGCCGATCGCTCCCCACAGCCTGCCGCTCTGTCTGATGGGCGCCGCGTTGTTGTGGGTGGGCTGGTTCGGCTTCAACGCCGGCAGCGCGCTGTCCGCGAGCCCGCTCGCGGCGCTCGCGTTCCTCAACACCAGCACCGCCGCCTCGATGGCGACGCTCACCTGGGCCGGCATCGAGTGGCTGCACCGCGGCAAGCCCACCGCGCTCGGCGCGGCGACTGCCGCCGTCGCGGGCCTGGTCGCGATCACGCCCGCGTGCGGCAACGTCTCGCCCGGCGGCGCGATCGCGATGGGATTCCTCGTCGCGGTGATTTGTTATGGCGCGGTCACTTTCCTGAAGCCGCGGATCGGCTACGACGACTCGCTCGACGCGTTCGGCGTGCACGGCGTCGGCGGAACGGTCGGCGCGATCGGAGTGGGTCTCTTCACCACGAGCTACCCGGCGGGCGACGCGATGAAGCAGCTGCTCGTGCAGGTCGAGGGTGCCGTGATCGTGGCCGTGGCTGCGCCGGTCCTGACGTACGTGCTGCTGAAGATCACCGGCCTCGTGACGGGCGGCCTGCGCGTCGACGACGAGGCCGAGTTCAACGGGCTCGATCTCGCGGAGCACAGCGAGGCCGCGTACACCGGCGTCGGCGATTGAGCCTCGTCCCGGAACAGCTCGGAGCTAAGCGGGGGCCCTTGCGGCCCCCGCTGCACTTTCGTGGTCGAGCTTCTCTTGGATTTGCTCGAGCGTGAGGCCGCGCGTCTCGAGCGCGTACTTCGCGATCAGCAGCGCGCCGAGAATGGGGCCGATTCCCACGATCGTGATCGCCGAGGTGATCGAGAGGCCCTGCCCGATCAAGAAACCGATCAGCACGGGAATGAATTCAGTCGCGCGGCCGAAGAAGTTCGTCGACCAGCCGTAACCCGTCGCCCGCAGCTCCGTGGGGAAGAGCTCCGATGCGTAGACGTGCGTGGCGCCGATCGCGGCGTTCAGCAGGAACACGGTCGAGATGTGCCAACCGTACTGGCCGACGATCGTGCGCGTGTGGAAGAGCATCACGATCGCCACCGCGCCGAGCGCGAAGAACCCGGCGCATGTGATCTTGCGGCCCACACGATCGACGAGCTGACCCGACACGAGGTGTCCGAGCGCGCCGAAGATGTACGCGACGGTGATGACGTTGCCGACCTGCTGAACGCTCATTCCCACTTCCTCGCGGGCGTAGATCGACCAGTAGGCGACGGACGGCGCGATCACGAGGTACACGCAGTTCCACAGCAGCGCGACGATCAGGAAGCGGCGCCGATAGCGCGGCGCGAACAGCTGAGCCGCCCCGCGGAACTGGTCGCGGAAGACGCTCGCGAGTGAGCCCTCGCTGCGCTGCGCCGCCACCTGCCGGTAGCGCTCGGTCTCGCGCACGCTGGCGGCGAGAAACGGCAGCAGCAGCAGCGGCGTTGCGCCCACGAGGTAGAGCCCGCGCCAGTGCGCGCCGTCGAACGGGAGATCGAGCCAAGCGCAGATGCTCGCGACGAGCGCCAGCGCCCCATCGTGCGCCCAGTTGTCGAGAAGCGCGGGCTCGCCGCCCTTCGCCTCTTGCAGGAAGTACGGCAGCACCTGCGCGGTCAGCACGGTTCCGACGGCGGCGAGGCTCGTGAGCGCCGTGATCCCGCGGGCGCGCAGCCGCGCGGGCAGCTCCTCCCCCGCGATGATGATCGCGAGGCCGTACTGCGCGGTGAGGAACAGCCGGGCGAGGGTCTGCCAAGCGATGAAGTCGTACTTCGTCTGCGCGAACGCCGTGGCGCCGCTCGTGATCGCGAAGCCCGCCACCGTGAACAGCAGCATCGCGCGCCGCCCGAAGCGATCTGCACACATCAGCAAGAAGAACGACGCGATCAGCCCGACCCGTGTCCAGCCGTATAGCGTTCCCCACTCGCTCGTCTCGATTCCGAGCGTCGCGCGCACGTCCGGCGACGCGAGCGTGAGCATCGACGCGTCGAAGCCCTCGTACAGCGTCGCGATGCCGAGCAGGACGAGCAGCAGGTAGTGGTAGCTCGTGAAGCGTTCGGTCGCGGGCGCTGCGGGTGCGGTCACCTCGTCATTCCCGCCGCGGATTCTTCGGGGGCATGTTGAAGCGCGCGGGCGGACGCCAGCCGCTCTCGCGAATCAGCTCTCCCACGTGCGCCATGTTCAAGATGTCTTGCTCGCTCTTGAACTTGCCGCCGCTCGCGTACTCGAGGATCGAGATGCCGGGGGCCTGATACGGCGTGCCGTCGGCGCGCGCTCCGCCGAGGCGGTTCCACCAGAACGAGACCAGGCGGTCGTCTTCGACCATCGTCCACGCCTCGGGGAAGGTCCAATCCTCGAGGCCTGCCATCGACTCGCTGAGGAGTATCGTGATCGCGGGCAAGCCGTCGACGCGGCCCCAGGCGGGATCGATGAAGACCGCGTCCGCGGTGAAGAACTCGGCCAGAGCGTCCCAGGCGAGCTCGCCGGCCTCGATGCGATCGCGCGTCGCGACGTAGCGGCGATACGCCTCCCGTATCTCCTCGGGCGGATGCGGCATGCGGCCTCCGTGCACGACCACGCTAGCCCGGACGCCTCGCGGCGAGCCGCGATTTTCTTCACGAAACGCACAGTTACGGCGAGAGGCTCGGGGTACGCTGCGCTCCTTCTCGATTGGAGGCACCACGCGCGTGAGCGAGCTGCGCATCGAAGACTCGAAGTGGACGAACCTCGCCTTCGCGCGCGTGGGCGACGTGCTGCGCGTCGAGATCGCGCACCCGACGAACCCGATGAACGTCGTCGACGGCGAGATGCACGACGATCTCGCGCGCCTCTTTCGCGAGCTGAAGCGCGAACGCACGGCGCGCGCGGTGCTGATCACCGGGCGCGGCAAGTTCTTCAGCGCAGGAGGCGACTTCAACTGGTTCCCCACCCTGCAGGATCCCGCGAACCTCGAGCTCACGCGCCGCGACGGGAAGCAGCTCGTGTGGGATCTGCTCGACGTCGAGCTGCCGATCGTCGCCGCCGTGAACGGCGCGGCCGTCGGCCTCGGCGCCTCGATCGCGCTCTTGTGTGACGTGATCTTCATGGCCGACAGCGCACAGATCGCGGACCCGCACGTGCGCGTGGGCGTGGTCGCGGGCGACGGCGGCGCCGCGATCTGGCCGCTGCTGCTCGGCCCCGCGCGCGCGAAGCAGTACCTGATGACGGGCGACGCGGTGAAGGCGCCCGAGGCGGAGCGCATCGGCCTCGTGAACCGCGTCGTGCCCGCAGCCGAGCTCGAGGCCGAGGCGATGAAGTTCGCGCAGCGCCTCGCCGCCGGCGCGCCGCTCGCGGTGCAGTTCACGAAGCAGTCGGTGAACAAGCTCGTGAAGGACGCGCTCAACACCGCTTTCGACACCTCGATGGCGCTCGAAATGCTCACGTTCCGCAGCGAAGACCACCGCGAGGCGCTCGCGGCGATCCGGGAGAAGCGCGCGCCGCACTTCCGCGGGCGCTGAGCGACCGCACGGGACAGCTGGGGCCGGCCGCAGCGCGAGAGGAGCGAGATGGACCTTTACGACGCGATGTCGACGCTGCGCGCGGTGCGCCGGCTGCGCCCGGACGCGATTCCCGCGGATGTGCAGCAGCGCGTTCTGCAAGCCGCCGCGTGGGCGCCGACGGGCGGGAACGTGCAGCCGTGGCGGGTCGTGGTGGTGCGTGAGCCGGCGCTGAAGCAGAAGCTCGGCGCGCTCTACGACGCGCGCTGGAAGGCTTACTCGGCGGGGCACCAGAAGCTCGTCGCGAACGCGCCGGCCGAGGCGCGCGAGAAGACGGCGCGCATGCTCGCCGCCGGCGACTACCTCGGCGCGCATTTCGGCGAGACGCCGCTGGTCGCGATCTTCTGCTTCAACCCCGAGAACATGGCGATCACCGACGCGAAGCAGCCGCGCGTCTCGGTCGTGGGCGGCGCGTCGGTCTACACCGCGGTCGAGAACTTCCTGCTCGCCTGCCGCGCCGAGGGCCTCGGCTGCGTGCTGACGACGCTGCTGTGCGAGGTCGAGCCCGAGGTGCGCGAGCTGCTCGCGATCCCGCAGCCCTGGGCGACGGCGTGCGCGATTCCGGTCGGCTACCCGGTCGGCGTCGGTCACGGCCCGATCTCGCGCCGACCCGTCGAGAAGCTCGCCTTCACGGATCGCTGGGGCACGGCGTTCCGGGCGAGTGATTAGGGTCTCGCGGTGCCCGTTCACTTCGCCGACGAGCCGGAGCACATCGCGCTCTTGCGCGAGCAGATGCGGCGCTTCGTCGCGGCCGAGATGCCGCCCGAGAAGCGCCAGCAGTGGGACCGCGAGCACCGCTTCCCGCGCGAGCTGTTCGCGAAGCTCGCCGCGCTCGGCGTGTGCGGCCTCACGATCGCGGAGGAGTACGGCGGCGCGGGCGCGGATCTGGTCGCCGCGGTCGCGGTGATCGAGGAGCTGTGCCGCGGCGGCGCCTTCGCGGCGGGACCGTTCATCCACTGCGCGTTCTACGGCGGGATGAACATCAGCGAGAACGGCAGCGAGGAGCAGAAGCGCGCGCTGCTGCCGCGCCTCGCGAGGGGCGAGCTGCTGTTCGCGTATGGGCTCAGCGAGCCGGACGTCGGCGGCGATCTCGCGAGCGTGCGCACCAGCGCGCGCATCTCGGACGACGGCACGCAGCTCGTGCTGCACGGCTCGAAGCGCTGGTGCACGGGCGCCGAGCTCGCGGACTACATCTACTGCCTCGTGCGCACGGGCCCCGAGGACGCGCGCTACCAGAACCTCTCGTTCGTGCTCGTCGACCCGAAGACCCCCGGCGTCGCGATCTCGCCGATCGAGCACGCAAACCTGCGCTACACGCTCTCGTCGGACGTGAGCTTCGACGGCGCGCGCGTGCCGATCGAGAACGTGGTGGGCGGCGCCGCTGCGCTCGGGCGCGGCTGGAAGATGCTGGTCGGGCGCGCGCTCGACGTGGAGAAGCTCGAGATCACGGGCGTCACCTTCGGCATCGCGCAGGCCGCGGTCGAAGAGGCGTGGGCGTATGCGCAGCAGCGCGTCCAGTTCGGCAAGCCGATCGCCGCGCATCAGGTGATCAAGCACGCGCTGGTCGAGGCGCGCACGCAGCTCGAGGCGTGCCGGCACATGCTCTACCACGCGGCTTGGCTCGCGCAGCAGGGGCGGCCGTGCAGCGTCGAGACTTCGATGGCGAAGCTGTTCGTCGCGGACACGAGCGTCGCGATCGCCCTCGCCTGCCAGCGCGTGATGGGCGCATACGGCCTCTCCGAGGGCCATGACATGGAGCGCCACGTTCGCGATCTGTTAGGGATGCCGATCGTCGGGGGCTCCTCGCACATGCAGAAGAACAACCTCGCGCGCCGCTGGGGCCTGCCGGAATGAGCGCGTTCGAGGCGCCCGAGACCGACCCGCTGGCGCGTGCGCGCGAGCTCGCCCCGCGCATCCACGCGCGCGCGGACGAGATCGAGGCCGCGCGCAGGCTGCCCGCGGATCTGCACCGCGAGCTGGCGAGTGCGGGCTTCTACCGCTGCTGGGCGCCGCGCGAGTGCGGCGGGCTCGAGCTGCCGGTATGGCCCGTGGCCGAGACCTTCGAAGCGCTCGCGCGCGCGGACGGCTCGGTGGCGTGGTGCGTGTTCATCGCATGCACCTCCGCGACCGCGCTCGCGACCCTCCCCGAGGAGACTTCGCGCGCGGTGTTCGCGCCGCTGGAGACGACGCTGATCTCGGGCGTGTTCGCGCCCTCGGGCAGCGCGGAGATCGAGGGCGACTCGTTCCGCGTCAACGGGCGCTGGGCGTTCGGCTCCGGCACGCAGAACGCGGACTGGGTGCTCGCGGGCTGCAGGTTGTTACGGAACGGCGAGCCCATCACGGCTCCTTCCGGCGCGCCGCGCACGCACATGGTGCTGGTGCCCGCGCGCGAGGTGGAGTTCCTCGACACCTGGCACGTCTCGGGCTTGTGCGGCACGGGCAGCACCGACTTCGCGCTGCGCGACGTGCGCGTGCCCGCCGAGCGCGTCGTGGGCTACGTGCGCGAGCGCGGCCCGAATCGCCCGCTCTTCCGCTTCCCCAACTTCACGCTGCTCGCGCTCGGCATCGGCATGGTCGGCCTCGGGCTCGGTCGCGCCGCGATCGACGAGCTGATCGCGCTCGCGGGCGCGAAGAAGCCCGCGGGCAGCACGCGCACGGTCGCGGAGCGGCCGTCAGCGCAGAGCAGCGTCGCCGAGAGCGAGGCGGAGCTGCGCGGCGCGCGCTCGTTCCTGCGCGATGCGGTAGAGGCCGCCTGGTCGCGCGCGAGCGCGGGCGAGCCCGTGCCCACCGAGCTGCGCCGCGACCTGCGGCTCGCGACGACGCACGCCGCGCGCACCTCCGCGCGCGTCGCGCTGCGCATGTACGAGCTCGGCGGCGCCAGCTCGATCTACAAACGCTCGCCGCTCCAGCGCATCTTCCGCGACGCTCACGTCGCGACGCAGCACCTGATGGTCGCCCCCCCGACCCTCGAGCTCGCTGGCCGCATGTTCATGGGTCTGCCGACCGATACGGGCTCTCTCTAGAAGTCCTTTTCTTTCCAGGGGAATCCTCCGCATGATGCGCGTCGATCTGCGCGAGTCTGACGTGCCCGGCATCTCGGCGGTGTTCGCGGGCGCCGGCGTCGCAGTCGCGATCGGCCTCGCGGAGTGGGCGCGCGCGGGGCTCACCGCGAACGCAACGCCCCTCGACTTGCAGCGCGGCCTCTTGCTCGTGTGCGCGGTGTACGGCGCCATCGGCAGCGCCGCGGGTCTCGCGTGCTGGGTTCTCCGCCGCATTCGCTACGCCCCGGCCGCGGCGATCGCGGTGATCGCTGCGGTCGCCGCCGCTGGCGCGGACGGCCGCCCGATCGTGCGCGTCGCCGCCATCGCGCTGGCGCTCGTGTCGTTACGCCTCGGCGCGCTCGTGCTGGAGCGCTTCCCCACGCTGCCGCGCGCGCGCCTCGCCTCGAGCGCGGCGCTGCTCGGCATCGCGGGCGTATGCGCGCTCGCAGCGCGCGCCCTGCCCGCCTACGGGCCGCGCTGGGCGCTCGGCGCGGCGGTCGCGGCGAGCGGTGCGGCGGTGCTGGTGTGGACGCCGCGCGTGCGCGGATCGGCGTTGTTGTTAGGGGCCGGCGCGCTCGCGCTGGTGTGGCAAGGCGCGAACCACGTACAGCGCCTCGCGCCCAGCGCGCGGCCGAACGCAGACGCGCCGAGCGTCCTGCTCGTCACGATCGACACGCTGCGCGCCGACCGCATCGGCGCCTACGGCTACGCCCCCGCGCGCACCCCCGTGTTCGATGCGCTCGCGAAGGAGGGCGTGCTCTTCAAGCACGCCTTCGCGCACTCGCGCTTCACGGGGCCCTCGCACATCTCCATCCTCACGGGCCTCTTGCCCACCACGAGCGGCAGCGTCGTGAACATGCAGCCCCTCGCTCCAGGCGTTCCCACGCTCGCCGAGAGCTTCGCGCGCGCGGGCTACGTCACCGCCGCGTTCCCGAGCGCGTTCACCACGCTCGAGTCCGCAACGGCGCTTCCGGGGCGCTTCCAGTTCGTCGACGAGGACACGCGCGAGTTCTCCTACTACCCCGAGTCCGCCTACCGCTGCGTCGCGATTCGCGTGATCGCGAAGTGGCTGAAGGGACCCGCGACGTGGTCCTACTACCGGCCGGCGGCCCCGACGACGGACCGCGCGCGGCAGTTCCTCGAGGCACACGCAGGCGCGCCGACTTTCACGTGGGTGCACTACTTCGACCCGCACGTCCCGTATCGGCCGCCCGCGGAGCTGCGCCGCGACGACGCGAAGCTCGTGAGCGGCGAGTGGTATGACCTCTCCGCCGCGAAGCAGCGCGAGATCATCCGCGACCCCGCGCGCATGAACGCGATGCTCGGGCTCTACGACGCCGAGATCGCCTACGCCGACCGCGAGCTCGGGCGCCTCGTCGAGGCGGCGCGCGCGCACTCGCCGCGCGGCGGCGTGCTGATCGTGGTCACGAGCGATCACGGCGAGCCGATGGGCGAGCACGGCAATTATTGGGTGCGCGATCTCCACGACGAGACGCTCCGCGTGCCCCTCGTCTTCGTGCCGCCGGGCAAAGAGGCGCTGAACCCCGTCGTCGAGGCGGACGTGCGCCTCGTCGACCTCGCGCCGACGCTGCTCGACATCCTGAAGCTCCCCGCGCTCCCGCGCAGCGACGGCGCGAGCCTCGTGCCGCTCATGGCCTCGCGCGACGCCCAGCCACCGCGCCTCGCGCTCGGAATCCTCGAGCCGGGCGAGGATGAGGCTGCAGGCCGCGGCGTCGCGATCCGGCTGAACGGGTGGAAGCTGATCGCGCAGGAGTCGTTCGCGGACGCTGCGAAGAGCGAGCTCGATCTCTTCCACGTGCTGCGCGATCCAAAGGAGCTCGTCGACCGCAGCGCCGACTACCCCGAGCTCGTGACGAAGTTCCAGCGCCTCGTCCCGAGCGGCTGGCGCACGGGTGAAACGCGCACGCTGAGCGACGCCGAGCGCGAGCAGCTGCGCGCGCTCGGCTACGTCGAGTAGATGCGCGGCGCGCTGTTCGTCACGGGGGCGAGCGGCTTCGTCGGGCGGCGCGTGCTCGCCGTCGCGGCACGCGAGTTCTCGCGCGTCGTCGCGCTCTCGCGCGGCGAGCTCGTGGACGCGCCGGCGGGCGTCGAGTGCGTGCGCGGCGACTTGTTGGGCGACGCGAGCTGGGAGAGCGCGCTCGCGGGCTGCGACGCGGTGCTCCACCTCGCCGCGACCACGGGCAAAGCCGCGCCACGCGAGTACGAGCGCGGCGTCGTCGAGGCGACCGCGAAGATTCTCGCCGCCGCGCGCCGCGCCGGCGTGCGCCACTTCGTCTACGCGAGCTCGATCGCGGTGCGCTTCACCGACCAGACGTACTACCCGTACGCGAACAAGAAAGCTGCTGCGGAGGCGCTCGTTCGCGCGAGCGGCCTCGGCGCGACGATCGCGCGCCCCGCGATCGTGGCCGGCCCCGGCTCGCCCGTCATCGGCGGCCTCGCGACGCTCGCGCTCGCGCCGGTCACCCCCGTGTTCGGCGACGGGCAGAAGCGCGTCGCACCGATCCACGTGCACGATCTCGCGGAGCAGCTCGTCGCGCTCGCAGCGGGCGAGCCGCAGCGCGAGGCCGTCGAGCTGGGCGGGCCCGAGACGCTCACGCTCGACGCGCTGCTCACCGGCATCCGCCGCGCGCGCGGCAAGGGCGAGGTGAAGCTGCTGCATCTCCCGCTCGCGCCGATCCGCGCCGTGCTCGCGGCGCTCGAGCCTGCGCTGCGCCCCGTGCTCCCCTTGACGGCCGGGCAGCTCGCGACGTTCGCGAACGACGGCGTACCCGCGCCGAACGCCTTCGCCGCAGCGCATCCATCGACGCGCTCGATCCTCTCGCCCGAAGCGCTCGCCGTGCCGGCGCCCCCCGCAGACTCGGACGCGGTGCTGCGCGCCGAGTGCGCGAGGTACTCGCCCATGATGCCGAGGCAGATCAACTGCACGCCGCCGAGGAAGAGCAGCGCGACCATGATCGTCGCCCAGCCCTGCACCGTGGTGCCGTTCCAGCGCTGCACGAACACCGACGCGAGGTAGAGGAACGCGAGGAACGAGGTCGCGTAGCCGAGCCAGGTGGCGAGCTTCAGCGGCACGGTCGAGAACGACGTGATCCCGTCGAACGCGAACTTCAGCATCTTGCGGTACGGGTACTTCGTCTCGCCGGCGACGCGCTCGTCGCGCTCGTACTCGACGCCCGTCTGGCGGAAGCCGATCCAGCTCACGAGCCCGCGCACGAAGCGGTCCTTCTCGCGCAGCTGGTTCAGCTGATCGAGCGCGCGGCGGCTCATCAGGCGGAAGTCGCCCACGTCCACCGGAATCTCGATGCCGGTGATCTTGTCGAGCAGGCGATAGAACGCCGACGCGGTGAACAGCTTCAGCGCGCTCTCGCCGCGGCGCTTGCTGCGCACGCCGTATACGACGTCGAAGCCCGCGCGCCACTTCTCCACCATGCGCGCGATCACCTCAGGCGGGTCCTGCAGGTCCGAGTCGATCACCGCGACGCAGTCGCCCCGCGCGCGGCCGAGGCCCGCGGTGATCGCGATCTGGTGGCCGAAGTTGCGCGACAGCTTCACCACGCGAACGCGCGCGTCCGCCTCGGCGAAGCGCGCGAGGTGGGCGAAGGAGTCGTCCGCGCTGCCGTCGTCGACGTAGATCAGCTCCCAGCGTGCGCCGGGCAGCGACTCCAGCACCTTCGTCGCGCGCTCGTGGAACGCGCGGATGCCGGCCGACTCGTTGTAGACCGGCACGACCACGGAGATGGCGTAGGGGTTCGTTTCCATGCAGTGCGTGCGCAGTATCGGCCGGCCGGGTGCGAGCCTTCGCGGCTTTCGTGTGGGTGCCCTGTGCGCTCGAAAAGGCGACGGCGCGCCCCGGGTTGCCCCGAGACGCGCCGTTTCCTGCGATCTGCGCGCTAGAAGTTGTACTTCAGCGTGCCGCCCCACATGCGCGGCGGGTTCACGTACGCGTGATACGTACCGCCCTGGGTCGGCGTGTCGAAGATGATCGAACGGTCATACGTGTTGGTCAGGTTGGTCGACCAGAGGCTCGCCTCCCAGTGACCATCGGGCGACTTCGTCCCGACCGTCAGGTTCAGATACCACTTCGCGTTCTCGAACTTGTAGGGATGCAGGTTCGAGCCCGTGTTGCGCCGGCCGCGGTACGCGGTGTTCGCCGACACGAAGCCGACCCACTCCGTCAGCGGGAGTTTCCGCTCGTAGTTCACGCTCGCGCTGCCCGTCCAGGCCGGCGCGTTCGTGATGCGGTGGTGCGCGATGGCGAACGCCGGATTCGGCAAGCCGTCCCGGGGCGCGGCGAACGGGTTGTTGAGGTTGAACGTGGTGCTCACGTCCCTCCCGTAGCGCGCGTCCGCGTACGTGATGCCGAGCGTTGCATCGAGGCCTTCCGCGATCTCGAAGAAGGACTCGAGCTCCACCCCGCGCGATCGCACCGACTCCACGTTCGACACGATGAAGCCGAGGCCCGTGAACGTGTTGAGCTGGAAGTCTGTGAAGTCTGTCGTGAACAGCACGAGGTTGATGCGCGCGCGCCCGTCCATGTAGGTGCCCTTGATGCCGAGCTCGTGCGACTTCGCGAACTCCGGATCGAAGCGCGTGTTGTTGATCGGCACCGTGCGATCCGGATTCAGCGGGTCCGGCCCAGCGCCCAGGCCCACGCAAGCGCCGCTGCGCGGGCGGGGTGTCCGTGCCGTCGCGACCGCGTCAGCGTCGGGCCCATCGAGGATCGCGCAGTCGAACGAGTCTTGATCGGTGTTGAAACCGCCGGCCTTGTAGCCGCGCGAGTACGAGTAGTAGACGTTGATGTCCTCGGTCACGTGGAACGTGCCGCTGAACGTGTACGTCCATTCCTTCTCCGTCGCGCCGGAGTCCTCCCACGAGAGGTTGTTGCAGAAGCCGTTGAGGAAGAAGCCACTCGTGCAGTGCGGATCGTTGACGAACGTGCCGACCGGAGCGCCGTTCACGGAGCTCGCGGCTTCCTTCGTCTCGCGCCCGAAGCGCGCCCCGACGGTCAGATCGAGACGATCCTGCCACGGGCTCCACGTGTTGTTGGTGAAGATCGCCCAGCCCGTGGTGTCGATGAACGCGCTGCGCGAGTAACCCTCGCCCTGGGGCAACAGCGTCGGAACTGCGGCGCCGAGAACCACGAACGGGGCATCCGCGCCCCACTCGATGCGCGTGCTGGTATCGACGTCTTCGGTGTAGCCGTAGAAGCCAACCAGGTAGTCGAACTGATCGAACAGCGTGCCGGCCGCGCGAATCTCCTGGCTGAAGTTCTCGAACGCGTCGCTCGCGCCGCCGCCGCTCGGGTTCTGCGGGCGCAGAACGTCCGCGCTGGTGAAGTCGACATCCTCCGCGTAGCGCGCGCGGAACTTTCGGTAGGCGGTGATCGACGTGAGCTTGACCGCGTCGAGATCCCAGTTCGCTTCGAGCGACACGCCCCAGTCGCTGACCTTCTCGAACGGCTCGTAGTTGAGACCCACGCGCCACTTGTTGCTCTCCCTGCCCGATACGTCCAATCCGCGCACCGTGGGCACATCCTGGCCGAGTCCGCGCGCCTTGGCCGCGGTCAGCACGCGTGCGGCCGAAGCGCCGCCGCGCACCCACACCGCGGGGCAGCACGACTCGTCGCGCTGGCCGTAATCGCCGATCAGGCGGAAGTCGAGATCCTCGCTCGGCGCCCAGAGCAGCTGGCCGCGCAGGATGTATCGGTCGCGATGGCCCCACGACCCGTTGCTGTGGAAGTCCTCGTAGTAGCCGTCGCGGTCCGTCCACTGGCCGGAGACCCGGAAGCCGAGCAGCTCTTCGACGATCGGCGCCGAGTAGCTCAGGGCGACGCGCTTGCTGTTGAAGTCGCCGATCTCGACGAGCGCGAAGCCCTCGCTCTCGCTCAGCACGGGCCTCTTCGTGATCACGCTCACTGCGCCCGCCGAGGTGTTCTTGCCGAACAGCGTTCCTTGCGGGCCGCGGAGAACCTCGATGCGCTCGATGTCGAGCAGATCGCTGAAGCCCTGCCCGGAGCGCGAGCGATAGATGCCGTCGATGAAGGTTCCGACGGCGGCTTCCAGGCCGATGTTGTTGCCCGTCGTGCCGACGCCGCGGATGCGCAGCGTGCCGCCGGCCGACGAGGTGTTGCTGGTGTTGACGTTGATGCTCGGCGAGATCTGCGCGAGGTCCTCGATTTCGTCGATGCGCCGCGCTGCGAGCTCCGCGCCTTGGAACGCGCTGACCGCGATCGGCACGTCCTGAATGTTCGCCTCGCGCTTGGTCGCAGTGACGATGATCTCTTCGACATCGCGTTGTGCGGGATCCGCTGCGGGCGCCGCGTCTTGCGCGAACGCGGGCAGCGAGAGAGCGAACGCCGCACCGAAGGCGAGGCTCGACCTCACGAACGAATGAGACATGCGGGCCTCCTTCGGGGTGGGGGAGGCGCAACCCGTATGCCGAACCCCCCCCCCCCCAGAACTCGCATTCTTCCCGCGATCGTGCTTGCGAGTCAACACGTTTCTGCGTCGCGGAGGAATCGCGGAGGTGGCGTCCCCAACGGGATTCGAACCCGTGTTACGGCCTTGAAAGGGCCGAGTCCTAGGCCTCTAGACGATGGGGACGAGGCCGCTGCGAAGAAATGCCGCGCAGTATTGCCGACGGCTTCGGCCGTCGCGAGGCGAGCCCTGCAACAGCGGGAGATTTTTGATCCAGCAGGCGTTTTTAGGTGCAGAATGCCCTCGAGTTGGTTCAGAGTGGTCGGGTTGGTCGTTCAAACCCTATTCGAGGAGTGACGTCGATGACTTCGCGCGCGTTCCATCGCATCCGTGCACTCGCGCTTGCGGCCGCGCTCTCCACGCCCGCGTTCGCGCAAGACGCCGCGCCGGCGGCGGATCCCACGCCCGCGAGCCCGCCGAGTGACACCGAGGAAATCGTCGTCACGGGCTCGTTCATCAAAGGCACGCCCGAAGATGCGGCGCTGCCGGTCGACGTCACGAGCTTCGAGGATCTCCAGGAGCAAGGCGCGCCGAGCATCGCCGAGCTCGTCCGCAACCTCGCGTACACCTCGGGCAACCTCGCCGAAACGAATCAGTTCGGTGCCGGCGGCGGCGGCCAGGCGCAGGAGGGCGTGCTCACGATGAACCTGCGCGGCCTCGGTTCCGCGCGCACGCTCGTGCTCATCAACGGCCGCCGGCTCGCCCCGAACGAGGTTGTCGGCAGCGATCTCTCGATCCTTCCGAAGAGCACGATCGGTCGCCTCGAAGTGTTGAAGGATGGCGCGGCCGCGCTTTACGGCTCGGATGCGGTCGGCGGCGTCGCGAACTTCATCACGCGCGAGAACTTCGAGGGCTTCGAGATCAGCGCGTCCGAGCAGTTCATTCGCAAGTCGGACGGCGACCACGAGGTCGCGGTGATCGCAGGCTGGGGCAATGACCGCCTTCACCTCATGGCCGCATTCGAGTGGTCGCATCGCAGTGAGCTGCGCTTCAGAGATCGCGACTGGGGCCTCATCCCGGAGACCGAGAATCCGCAGGGTGGGTGGTCGAGCATCGCGAATCCGGCGCGCATTCTGCCGGCCTTCGACTTCACCGCGAACGGGCTCTCCGACGGCACGGTGCTGGGCGCAGGCGCCGCCGACCCGCAATGCGCGTTTCTGGGCGGCGCCGTGTCAGGGACGGCCTGCCGCTTCCAGTACACGGCCTTCGACAACCTCACCGAGGAGCAAGACACGTACAAGGCGTACGTCGAAGCCAACTTCGACCTCTCCGACACGATGAAGCTGCATGTCGAAGGGCTCTACGGGCTGATGGACATGCCGAACTGGAAGTCGTCGCCGTCCTATCCGCCGCAGTCGCTCTTCGGCCCTGATCGCTTCATCGCCGCGAGCCATCCAGGCCTCATCAACTTCAAGGCGCAGAACCCGACCTTCTTCACCACGACGGCCGGCGTCCCTCCCGCAAACCTGGGCGCCTACGCCCTCGCGCGCGCGATTGGTGTTCAGGGTCGCCTGCCCGACGGGACGCCGTTGGCCGCAAAGCGCCGCACGGAGCAGTTCCGCTTCGTCGCGCAGCTCACCGGCGAAGTCTTCGACGGCATCTCGTGGGAGACGGCGTTCACTTACGCGGAGCGCGAGCGTCTGCTGGACGGTGAGGACACGCGCACCGAGCGCATGGCGTTCGCCCTCGACGGCCTCGGCGGCGAGGGCTGCGATCCGGTCACGGGCACACCGGGCGTCGGACCCTGCCGATACTTCAACCCGTTCTCGAACGCGATCCGTCGCTCGGCGATCAACGGCGTGATCAACCCGCAATACGATCCCGCGGTTGCGAACAGCCCCGAGTTGTTCAAGTGGCTGATCACGGACACCGCGTCTGTGGTCACGAACAAGGTGTTCGTGTTCGACGGCGTAATGTCCGGTCAGCTCCCGTGGTTCGAGCTGCCGGGTGGCGAGATCGGCTGGGCGGTCGGCACTCAGGTGCGCCGCGAGGTCTTCGACCTGCAGCTCGCCGACAGCGTGAACCTCGACGTCGAGCCCTGCCCGTTCTCGAACTTCGCGGCCTCGGTCACACGCCTCGGGAACATCAGCGCGGCGAACTTCAACCTGTGCCAGACCGGGCAAGCCAACGTCACGGGACCGTTCTCGTTCCTCTCGGGCACGCGCGAGCAGGCCTTCAAGCGCGTGGTGTGGGGCTTGTTCACCGAGATCAGCCTGCCCGTCCACGAGATGTTCGATGCACAGTTCGCGCTGCGCTACGAGGACTACGGCGGGGAGGTGGGCTCGACGGTCGATCCGAAGCTGTCGCTGCGCTTCCAGCCGTTCGAGTGGATCACGCTGCGCGGCTCCGTCTCGACGACGTTCCGCGGCCCGCCGCAGAGCTTCCTCGCGAACCGCACCACGACGCTGCAGTTCATCCCGCCGACCAATGCGTTCAAGGCGGTGGACGTGGTGGGCAACCCGAACCTCAAGCCCGAGTCCGCGCTCACCTCGAACGTCGGCGCGGTGTTCGAGTGGGAGGGTCTGTACGCGTCGATCGACTACTGGCGCTTCAACTTCAAGGACCCGTTCCAGACCGAGAGCGCCGGGCAGATCGTGGCGGCCTACACCACGATTGGCGGGGCGGCACCGGCTGGCAATCCGGCAGGCTGTCAGACGACTCCGACCGCGGGCGGCTTTGTCGGTTGGGGCATGAACCCGGTCAATCCGAATGCGGACATCGCACGCTGCAACGGCATTCGGAGCCACATCGCGTTCGCCCCGGCTGCGGACCTTCCTGCAAACATCGTCCGCATCGACACGAACATCATCAATGGCTCGCGCATCCAGACCTCGGGCGTCGATTTCTATCTCCAGTACGAGATCGAGGTGCTCGACGGAACCCTCACGGTGGGCTCGGCTGGCACGTACCGGCTGGGCTACTCCTCGGAGGACTTCGTCGACGTCGGGGGCTTCATATTGGCTCCGGGTGGCGACTTCAACGGCTTCCTGAACGACAACGGCGCCCCGTTCCAGCCCCTGCCCGAGCTGAAGACGGACGCGTTCGTCAAGTTCAACCGCGGCATCCACAGCGCCCAGTTCGTCGGGCACTACGTCACGTCGTACACGGACCAGCTGCCGCCCGTGACGATCAACGGACCGCTCGACAAGGTCGACAGCTTCTTCACGATGGACTTCCACTACGTGGCGCGCTTGTTCGACGAGTCCACGGCGCTGTCGTTCTCGATCCTGAATCTGGCGGACAAGGACCCGCCGCTCGCGGGCACGGACTTGAACTACGACCCGTTCACGCACGATGGGCGCGGCCGCATCTTCAAGGTGGGCCTCACCTACACGTGGACGCCCGAATGAGCTGACTCGGC
>Ga0194121_10001298_pt1 | contig 43010 bp, 47 predicted proteins | sample TA2MahCa50mmetaG_FD_148609 | JGI IMG/M metagenome (GOLD analysis project Ga0194121, IMG submission 148609) | Freshwater microbial communities from Lake Tanganyika, Tanzania - TA2015020 Mahale Deep Cast 50m | ecosystem: Environmental > Aquatic > Freshwater > Lake | place: Tanzania: Lake...
ACAAAGTGATATTTTATCCTGAACACCTTGTGGGCAGACTTATTTAACTCGTTTTCTTCCATGCATCAGCGAAGTTCTAAGCGTTTATATTTTTGCTGGACGCTTTATCCCCGTGGCAAGACCACGGAGTATTAACCAAAAATAAAAACTTGCCGACGAAAACTATCGAATTTTTCACTTTAACAACCCTTTTTATTGAATACATATAATTAAGTAAGGTATTTAAACCTTTTTCTTATCGTCGCAATTCGTGCCAAGTCTGAAAATCTCTCAAATAAGGCAAGGCGCAACCTTTTTAAATCACTTTTTTCTGTTGATGATATGTTCTATCTTGTAGAAGTGGAAGACCACATACGCGTGGAGCCAAGGCACTTTGGTCTGCCAACAAAAGAAGCAGTAGAAAGACAACTTAAGGAAAGCTATGTAAACAGTATCACAAAGGATCTCGGATTTGTGATAAGCGTAGTCTCAGTAGACAGTGTAGACGACGGCGTCATAATTCCCGGGGACGGCTCGCCATTCTATCGCTCGACCTTCAAGCTGCTTATATGGAAACCAGAATTGCACGAGCTTGTCTATGGGACAATAGTTGAGATAGCTAATTTTGGAGCATTCATGCAGATTGGCCCGGCTCAGGGGATGATCCACATTTCACAGACAATGGAAGATTATGTATCGGTAAGCAAGACCGGCACTCTTTCCGGAAAAATGAGCAAGAGAATTATTTCTAAGGGTGATGAATGCCTGGCGAGGATAGTTGCCATAAGCTACAAGTCAGGCGAACCAAAGATAGGCCTGACTATGAGACAGCCAGGGCTTGGAAAACTAGAATGGATGAAAGAGGATAAGAGAAAGAAAGATGGCGCCGCCAAGGTTGCTGCGAAAAAAGCTGAAAAATCTGATAAGAAAGGAGGCAAGAAATAATGGCACTCAAAGTTTGTAAAAACTGCAAAAAGATTTTAGAGGGAACAAACAAATGCCCAGAATGCGACTCAGAAGAGATAGGAGAATCTTTCAAGGGAAAGATATCTGTGCTTAACCCTGAGCAGTCTGAAGTTGCAAAAAATCTTAAATTGTCTAAAAAAGGCCTTTATGCCTTGAGGATAGGATGACTCTTAATCAGTTCAAAAATTCGATATTGAAGAGGATAGAGATAGAATACATAGTCGAAGCACCTCAGAATCCAGGATTTCAGAAAGCAACAGAGATGGTATCCGATAAGCTTAAAGCCCCCTCGGAGAATATAGCTATTAAAGCAGTAAGAGGAAATTTTGGAAAGAATCAGTTCTTGATTGAAGCATTTGTATATGAATCTGCATCTGACAAGGAAAGGATAGAGCCAAAGAAGAAAGAAAAGAAGAAAGTGGAGGGCCAATAACATGTCTGAGAGAGGAGGAGGCACACAGAAAGCAGGAGAGGGAAAGAAGCCTCACAAGAACAAGCCAACAAGCAAGAAATATGAGATGTTCACTATAGAAGGAGGCAAGATTAAGAGAAGCACACATTGTCCAAGATGTGGCCCAGGAATATTCCTTGCGACCCATAAGGGAAGAGTAACTTGTGGAAAATGCAAGTACACTGAATTCTCAAATAAGTGATTATTTATTCTGATTAGGTTCAGAGGAATATTGTATGTAAAAAGATGCCCTGCCTATTTGCTTTCCTTCTGCAACACATTCAACAACATACATTCTCTTTCCATCTATAAACTCTTTTGCAGGTATCATTCTGACTGGAGAATGGATTTTCCTGCCTTCTAAAGTGTCAACATATACTGGGGGATCAGTTACTTCTATTTCCCCATCACCTTTCTCCAATATCGACTTCTTGAATTCTACACTATTGAAAGACCAGGCAATGAAATGATTTCTGCCTAATTTCTTGTCGATAAGGGAAGGCGAGATGACATTGAAATCGAACAATATTGACCTGCTATACGCCTCTTTCACAATCATCCTGACTTGAGATTCTTGATGAGGAAGTATGATATTCACTACATGTCCTTCAGACAATACCGGTCTTTCCCAATATGGCTGGAATACCATCGGTTCTTCAAAATCCTTTTTGCCATTCTTATTTGAATCGTTGAAATGTCCTATATATACATAATCTTTCAATCGAGTCTGCGGAGCGACTACATTATAGCTCTCTCCTGTCAATGAATGGCTTTGTCTAGCAGGCAGGGGGGCAGTAATATCTCCAAAAATAGAAGAAGCCAACAAAGTAGTGACCATCAGCTTTTTTACCAAGCTCATTACAAAGGCAAGAATTTTCGCTTTAAGAGTATTATGGTTGTCAAGAATGAACATCAATCACCTCTTTATGCGATTCGGATAGCCTCTCCGCCTTCACAAAGGTTAGGAAAGGATTGAAGAATCAACCTTAAACGTAATCAGTTTCAAACCCATAGAGAGGGGAACTTACTCAGTGAGAATATAAGTGTGGGGTTATGCAAAATGGCTTTTTATCTCATTCCTTAATAATCTCTTTCTAAAAGTATCCACTTTAGGTATGGAAACGTTATCTCCCCTAAGATCTTTTCTTGCAGTAGCCAGATTAAAGAGATAAGCCCCTAAGAAAGGCATTAACAGATGAATAATTTCTCAGTTTAAGATGCTCGTGAAGCTTATTCAAGAAATCTTCTTCTCTAGCATCCATTTTCTTTCAAACCTATTAGCTATTTATAGGTCACTATATATCCTATATAGATATATTAATTCTAAAGAATTTCTATATCCATTGTGTTTTACGACATTTGTGAGTGTGCTCCCCTAGTATGGAGATTGTCGCTCGACATAAAAAATAATTTCTAAAGAAAGAACAGTGGGGGCTGACACGACGGACTAATTCATCTTCTTAAATTGTGTGTAAAGCAGGCCTATAAAAATTGCAGAAACAACTAAACCAGAAATACTCGCAAATCCAGAAGCAAAACCAACTGCGTAATCAATAACTGCTAAAGCAGTATAGGCTATCAATCCTATTTTTTTCATCTTCCAAATGTAGATAAGTGCTGGAAGATATAGCAATGCAAGAATTATCGCAAAGATAGAATACCATAAAGGCATAAGCTCTACATTCGGAACTAAACTTACTGCAGACATTCCAATAACTGCCGCAATTAATGATAACGGAAATCCAATGAATCCTAGAATGCATATAATCGTAACTAAAATTGGTCTTTGAGTTCCTTCTTTTTTTGCCATGATAAATTAATAATGATTTTCTTATTTATAAATCTTCGCACAAACTTCCGCCTAACTGAAACTAATAAGTCAGCCCCCACCTACTAATATTCACTCGCAACAATCTCTCTATACTATTAACTGGCTTGCCCTCCTCCAAGCCCCCGACCACCCACGCACACTCACAAACGCTTCGAATTTTCTAAGAAAATCCTCGGGGGCGCTGCGCTTAAAATTTTCTCAGAATTTTACCCTCGCATAACAGCACTTTAACAGGAAAACATTCAGCTCATGTTTTCCCCAAATTTTTCGGCAATAATATTATTTTTATATAGTCAGAAAAACTTTGTTAAAGTGCGATGTTAGTAGAAATAAAATTTTAATTGTTAGAAACGAGCCGGGGAGCCCATATTGCGTTTGCTTCGCTCACGCAATACGATATCTTTTTAACCTTTCTTCTTTATTCATTATATGATGAAGAAAAAACACTTTAGGTTTTTGAGTTTAACATTTTTACTTATTGGAATTTTCTTCTTATTGAATTCAAAAACAGATATTACTGGAGCAGTTGTAGGAGTTTCAAATATTTCTTCTGGATTTAGTTTTATTTTCGGAATTGTTTTTATTTTAGTTTCTGCGATGTTTTTTGTTGGTGGAGAAAGATTAGAAAAAAGATTGGAAGAAGCTGAAGAAATTGCAAAAGAGCATCACTGGATCCCTTATCACGTATCCCCTGATTCTGAACCGATAGATAAAAGAGTGGATAAAAAAACTGGAAAATCGACTGGATTAGGCTACCTAAACGAATCAAAAGATTTTCCAGGACATAAAAACACTCCGGTCCAAGAGAGAATAGAAAGAATGATAACTAAACGTGGTAAAATTTTACCATATATCTCAGAAGATTTTAATAAGTTTAGAAAAGATCACAGAGGTGAAACTATTAATAGAAGAAATTCTTACGAGGAACAATTTTATGAACCTCACGCCGCAGGAGGTGGGAGAGTAATTGAAGTAAATTCTCATATTAAAAATGGAAAATTAGAACATTTTAATGAACTTGCAGATGGAGAGTATATTTGGGTAGTTGATAAAGAAGGAAATTTTATTGTTGGAAATAGAGGAGGGGTTGATGAAGCAGGAAATTTTTTTGGTATGATCCATGATATGTATCAAATGTCTTCTGATTTGGGGAGTGGGAAAAGACACAAGAAAATTGATAAAAGAAAAACAACTCTCCCTCATTCTACTTTGGCAAGAGGTTTAGATGTCTATGGTGCTGGAGAAGTCACCATAAAAGATGGTTTAATTAAAAGATATAATGCGGATTCGGGACACTACGCAAAACTAGAAACTGATGTTGGAGGCCCATATGAACCCGATAATTTTGTTAAACAATCGATCGAAGCATTTAAATTGTTCTCAAAAAAAGCTGGTTGGAAAGAAGTTAAAGGGGGTGCAAAATATAATTCACAACATTTTAATTTATGACTTTTTTTAATGCGGCATAAATTGCTTCAAAGGTTGGTTCTTTTCCTTCATGTTTCTTCAGTGTTGGAACATATTCCGTTCTAATATCATCTAAAACTAATTGAATATCTTCGCCTCTTTCATCAAGGTCACATAATGCCTCTAAATATACTCTTGATCTAAATTTAAACAAAGATCTTCTAATAGATTTTCTTCTAAACAATCCATATGAATCTTCCACAATTTCTTCTGGTTTAGAATAATTAACAAATTCTTCATAGTTCAAACCGACTTTTTTTTTCAAAAATTCATCTATTCTAGAAGTATCTTCTGATTCGACTTCCTCTTTTCTTTTTAATAAGAAACCTATATATGCATCAAAATAAGGTTTTCCAGTTTTTGTATTAACAAAAAAATCTCTATGGTTCAAACTAGGAGAACCATCTCTTTTTGGCAAATCAAATTTTGGTTTATCTTCTTTATTCATATTATGATGTAATGCTTTGCCAAATATATCTTTTTCGGTTTTCATATAAACCGAAGAATATTCTGTTCCTTTATAAAATTATCTATTTTTACTATTATTAAGTTACTACTTGAATAGTAGAGGCTCCCCCGCTCTGAAAAAATAGAGCCTTCGGTATTATCTATAATTAACAATTAAAATTTTACTTTCTCTGCTTCGCTCCTCGTCATGTCTTGCGGGCTCTCGCCTTAGGCTCTGGGCTGATAACAGCGATTATCTATTTCGGACTTGCAGTCCTCACCCAAATTTCACTTGATGAAACTTCAGATAATCGCGATTTTAGTTGTAATAATTTTTAGGGACTTAGAAAAAAGAAGGGCTTTGGGGCTTAAAGGATTTCATAAACCCAATCACGCTCTCCATCTGGTTGATGTGCTAGTGCTAATGTTTCAAGTCTAGGCATTTCACTTTTAAATCTTTGTGCTATTCTTCTTAGAAATTGATGTCTTTCAGAATCAGGTTCAAAGGCTAAGTTGGCAATTGGAAATGAATGTCCTGGAGCTAGCTCCCTACCAACTTCAAGAAAAGGCAAAATTCCGTCAACATAATCTGTACCCATTGCATTAAAAATAGTGGAAGTATGTACTTCCGCTCTTGCAATTCCTTTCTCAGATAGTAATATGTTATAATCTTTTCCTCTGTAATTCATAACACCTAAAACATGATACTCTCTTCCCATATATGTACGATTAGTTATATCTGATATTTTTACAGGAATAGCTTCAGAAGCTAAAACAGGTAGTAGTCTTACCGATACTTCACTAGGTCGAGGGCAATACCCTTTTTCATATTTCATAACTAATGTCATTTTGTAACAATAAGAAAATTGATTATTTTATAAATCTTTCTATTAATAACTACTATAAAGTTAATAAGCTAATCGGCACCAAAGCTCTTTATTCTTTTACTTGATGTATCGCTAACGCTCTTTGACGTCCCTAAAAATTACTCCGCGGATGCAGGTCGCCAGAACTGTGCTTCGCTCATAAGCTGGCGACGCAACTAACAGGAATTTAACGGAAAACTGCTCGGCTCGCTTTTTTCCCAAATTTATTTTTCGAGGTCGGAATTTTTCGGAACTAACGTAATCGAAAAAGAAGATAACAGGCATTAACTGGCTCACTGCATTGCATCTGTTCGCCCAAATTAAGAATTCTCTCCCACTCATAGCACGCTCCTAGCCATGAACACGTATCTTTTTATCTTTAGGAGGCAGTATCGCGAACACTGCCTCTATTTCGCCTTTTTTATACTCAGAATAAGTTTCCATCTTCTCGATTCTAGACGAGTATGGTCATTATATAACTTGTAAGGTTATACACTGAGTAATAAACCCATAGAGAGGAGGTCCCATCAATCAAAAAGAGCGATGAAACGTCCTCTCCTGGGAAAAAGAGGTGATAGTATTACTATACAGGAAGTATATTTAAACCTTTCGGTCTGTTGTAACTTCATAATGAAAACATAATTGCTAATCTGATGACAAGGCATATAAAGAACTTCTTATATACGTCGCAATGGATGAAGAGGATAAGCCTAGGCACGCTGTGCAAAAAGTAGGTCAGGAACAGATACACGGTCTTTTATTTTCGGACACACTGAGTTGGCAGTCCATAATTTATGATCTAATAAACACTGAGCAGCTAGAACCCTGGGATATAGACATTTCTCTGCTTGCGCAAAAATATCTTGAGAGAATTAAAGAATTGGAAGAAGAGAATTTCTTCATATCGAGCAAGGTCCTTCTTGCTGCAGCCATTCTCCTCAGAATGAAATCAGAGATTCTTCTACATCACGACCTTCCAGGACTGGACGAGGTCCTTTTTGGGAAAAAAGAAGAGAAAAAATACCATCAAGAAAGAATTGAGCTCGAAGGCGAGGTGCCAGGACTTATCGCAAGGACTCCATTGCCTAGATTTAAGAAGGTCACTCTGGAAGAGCTGATGTCAGCTTTAGGGAAAGCAATTACCACTGAAAACAGGAGGATAAGAAGGATTGTCGTAAAGAGGCAGCAGGAATTTGAAACAGCTTTATCTCTTCCTAAAACAAAAATCAACCTCAAAGATCAAATATCAGGAGTATACAGAAGATTGAGGGAAATTTTCAAAAGCAGGGAAAACCCGTATCCATTTTCAGAGCTTGCAGGAAAGAGCACTGAAGAGAGAGTCGCTACATTCGTTCCACTTCTACATCTTGACAACCAACAAAAAGTATGGCTTGAGCAGGAAGGACATTTTTCGGAGATTTGGATACTTCTAAAACATCTCTATGAAAAACAAAATTTAGAGCTTTTGGAAAAGATGAAAAAAGAGGCAGAAATAGAGATTGACTTAAGTGATCTGACTCCAGAAGAGCAAGAAAGAGCCGAGAAAGTCGAGGAAGAGTTCAAGGATCCTTTAGGAACAAAAGAAAGTCCCTTAAAAATAGATGATGAAGAGAAATAAGCTGGATAAGTCATAATTCTACATCATCAATGCCGTTAAACTCTTGGATAGTAATTGATTTAATCTTATCTCTAATTTCTGGTCTGACATGTGTAATTGTCATCTCCTTTCTACCTCCTATACTCTCACAATCATCTTCTATCAATGCGTCGGGAAAAACTCTTTCAACAACATCCTTATACTCTTCACTTTCATCACAAAAAACCAACTTTCCTTTTGGAAAATGATACTTTATTAATACTTTCCTGATCTCTTCTATTTGTTGAGGATTTCTACGTGAAGTAAGATAAAATACTTCAGCACCATTTCTTTTCCACTTTCTAATCTTTTCAACAGCATTCCCTATGGGGACGTAGGAACCATATTCATGCACTGAATGCTCTTTATTTTTGACTTGTTCAATAATCTCTTCTCTCGTATGCCCTATCGCATTCTTATGCATGATGATTGTGCCTTCGGTAAAAACCATAACTTTCATTCTATTCATTAAGCATCTTTATCAGCGCCTTATCAGTGAGTTCTTTCTCCTCTCCAGACTTCATGTCCCTGACCTTGAATTTTTTATTTTTTATCTCATTTTCCCCGATAAAAACCACAAATGGCACTGAATATGAATTTGCATATTCAAGGGCTTTCCCAACTTTATCAAAAGATAATATGCAGGAGATTCCTTCTTTTCTTATCTTCTGCGCCAATTTTACGCTTGCACCATTCTGCCCAATGGACAATATCAATGCTGTTGGCAATGAGGGTAATTTTATATTTGCCAGTTCTGTAATCCTCTCAAGCCCAAAAGAGATTCCAGTAGCGGGAATTTCTCTATCAAGATATTTTCCTACAACTTTGTCGTATCTCCCACCTCCAGCTATAGAGAGTCCATTTGAGGCGACTACTTCAAATATATTCCCTGTATAATAACTCAGCCCCCTTATCATCGTAGGTGATATCTTGACTTCCAGGCCATAGAGAGAACATTCTTTTTTCAATGCATCCAAATCTGAAGCTCCGTCGAATGCATTATCTATGAAGAAAGATATATCTTTCTCAAGGAGCTTGAATAAAGTGATTATCTGATTTGAGTCTGCATACTTCTTAAGATTCATTTTTACAAGGTCCTCCCCAATCTTCCCTATCTTATCCAGTTCCCTCATGACTGCCCTGATATCTTTGACCTCTACACTTTCTATCAGTGCTTGCAGAAGTCTCCTGTTGTTGACTCTTATCTCTGCAGGTATCTTCAACGCCTTTAGTATATCCATTACAGCAGCCAGGATTTCAGCATCTCCTTTTATCCCTACGTCACCGACGATATCGATATCGCATTGTGTGAACTGTCTGAATCTACCTGTGCCAGTAGGTTCATCCCTAAAAACCTGGCCTATTTGATATCTCTTAAATGGTAACTTTATATTTGGGTTTTGTTTTAATATCCTTGCCAGTTGAAAAGTAAATTCATATCTCAATCCTAAATTCCTGCCAGCCCTGTCCTTTAGTCTAAATCTTTCAGAGACTGCTTCATCTTCTTGCCCTAATGTATCTGATCTCATAAGCTCGTCAAATTCCACGACGGGAGTCTCTATTGGCGCAAACCCGTAGCTTTGAAACCATCTCTCAATTATTTTCTGCACGGCATTTCTCTTCAGAGATAAAGGTGGAAGGTAGTCCTGGAAACCTTTAACCGTATCAATTTCTATTTTCATTTTTTACTCCCCTGAACTGTATTGCCAGAGGCATATTTAACTGTTTGCTTCAACACTTCTCTTGTAACCTCTTTAGCAACAAGAAAGCATTCTCCATCGATATTTTCTCTATCTCTAACAAAAAGCACAATCTCTCCCTGTCCAGCATAAATTTCTTTTTCTCCCTCTTTGCCTATCAATGTCTTTTTCTTTAGTAATTCAAAGTCAGAAAAGTCTCTGGATTTCTTAAAAGAAAAAAGTTTATTTTTGTATAATTTTACAATTTTATAAAAAGTTTTATCAGAATAAGTTTTAGCTTCTCCATTTATTGCTCCGGCAAATCTCAAAAAACTAAATATTGCTTCTTCAGCTCTCCTTTGACTTTCAGGGTCTTCTAAAAATCCGCATTCCACACCCACGCCAATCTTATTTTGAATGTTCATAAAATAATCTGTTGAACCTGGCTCAAATTCATCAAAATTATATGCAATTACTTGAGCTGGAAGAGCTTGAGCTAACTCTAAACTCTGTTGTCCGCAAATAATAAATGGTATTGACTCCTTAGAGTTACTCGCATGTATATCCAGCATCATATCTGCTCTTTCCAAATAAGGCATAATCTCCCTGGCAGTTCTACCTTCAAGAGTATCTTTGATAGAATCGGGCAGTTCTTTAAGAAAAGCCCTATTCAAATTATATTCAACAAATCTTCTATTCCGCTTAATTGCCTCGAGATTTGCATAAATAAAGTAAACAACTCCTGCCTTTATTTTTAATTTAGGAATAAGTTTATCAAAAGCTTTTATTCCACAAACCTCATTGCCATGTATTGCAGACAGAATAACTAGAGTTTTGCCTTTTCCACTTCCAAGTAGTTTAACAACTTTTATATTATTTAATATTTCTTCATTCATTGAATTATTTCCCCCATTTTGACCATATTTTCCAATCTTTTTAAATTGAATGTTTTAAATTCAAATAAAAACCAAGGAGTTTCTCTTTCAGGATCCAAAAACAAGGAATTTGTTTCCTCAAGAGAGAAAACTTTTTTTAATATAGCTAAAACTGCAAGATTTTTTGTCCTTATGGCAAAGCTTTCGTAACCATTCGCCCTTGCATCATTCAATCGAACAGCAGAAATTAATGTTCCGTATCCTCTGCCTCGATACTCTTCAGAGACTCCAAGTTCTGCACCATAAAATGTTCTTTCAATATTAATCCCTCTCTCAAAAAATAGTGCACTTACTAACGGAAAATTTACAGATGCCGTTCTTTCCTTAGGAACTTTGTATCCAAAACTAAATCCTATTGGCTGCTCCTCTTCTTTAAGCATGTATCCTATAAATCCTTCCTGCCGAATAGCTTCAGAGATAAGTTCAACTTGATTAATATAATTTGGATAGAATTCTATAATCTTTCTCCCGCAAGCAACACATTTACCTAATTTAGAAAAGTCCACTTCTCCCACAATTCCTTTTCTTTCTTTGAATGAGAACGTTTTAGCAACATCGGGAGGCACTTGTTTCGGGGTATATTGGATTGTACATCTTTCAGAATCAGAAATGGGGAGACGCACACCTGAGCAAACTCTATCTTCATACCAAGGTGCCCCTTGAAAGACTCTTTTGTATACTTCCCCAAGAGCTATTTTGTTCTCAAGAGTTATTCTTTCTACAATTGGCGGTTGTTTAAAAGATTGCGTGACAGTGAAAACAATCAGCGTTCATTTAGCCTAAGCCTCCAAAATTTAGTTGAAGAGCAGCAGGGGAGAATCGAACTCCTATTTTCGGCGCCACAAGCCAACGTTCTGCCTTTGAACTAATGCTGCCTATGAAGGATAATATGCAAAGGGAGGGTTGACCCATAAGGGAACCGTAGGTTCTCTTAGGTATGAAAATAACCAGCACTTAAAAGTGCCTGTGCTCCGATAGAGTATATTAAGAGAGAGTACCGACTAGATTTGATTTTACTTTCAATGCCGATAAGGAGAATCCAGAGGATTCTCCAATCTAATTTGAGCGTTCATGTAAAAATGACTTATTCCTTCCTTTTAAAGTTTTCCTATTGAAATTTCCGCAGTTTTATATTTTGTTGAAAAGATATAATCATGAAAAGAATTTTAGTAGGTTAGTCAGCCATTAGGACTTTATAAGTTAAAAAATATCCATTCTGCGAAAGGTTTAAAAAGCTGTTTTTGCAACTTTTTAAAAGAATCACTCTCCAAATACCTGATTCCATTCCTATGCACATCCATCAGCCCAAACATACCCGCCTAAAACAAGAAGAAGTGAAAAATCTTTTGGAAAGATATAACGTTTCCGTCGCACAATTGCCAAAAATTAAGATTACTGATGTTTGCGTTCCAGAAGGCTCACAAGTCGGCGAAGTTCTTAAGATAGAGAGGAAAGATGGAGATAAAATAAATACTTATTTTAGGGTTGTGGCAGCATGAAATCTCATAGGAACATCCTGATTGAGAAATATCTCGAACAGCACTCTCTAGTGGAGTCTAATATCCTTTCTTTCAACGATTTCATACAACACAGAATGCAGCAAATTATACAAGAGATAAATGAGACCATCAATGTCGAAGAAGTTGACATCAAGTTAGGTAAATTAAGGATTGAGAAGCCAAATATCATAGAATCAGATGGAAGTACAAACCTGGTGACTCCGGCTGTAGCCAGACTCAGGAACCTGACTTACTCAGCACCAGTATATGTAGAGCTCACAGTCAAATTCGGGGGGCAGACAGACAGTTCAGAAGTGGAAGTAGGAAGGATACCTGTCATGGTCAAGAGTGCAGCATGTAATGTTTATGGTATGACAAGAGATCAGCTTAGAGAGCAGTATATGGATCCTCTTGACCCCGGAGGATACTTCATAATCAACGGAAATGAGAGAGTCATGGTTATGAGCGAGGATCTTGCCGCAAACCAGCCATTTATAGAAGAAGGCAGGCTAGGTCTTACTGTAAGATTATTCTCACAGAGAGGCTCTTACAGGATACCTACCACTATCTCTGAGACAAGTGAAGGGATTCTCGAATTGACATTCAGTAGACTGAAGAACATCCCTGCAATCGTAGTACTGAAGGCATTGGGAGTGATAAAAGAAGCAGATATAGCCCGTCAAATAAACCATGAAAATGACTGTCTTATCGTAAACTTATACGAATATGCAAAGATACAGAGTACAGAAGATGCTATGATGATGATTGCAGAAAAAGCAGGCATACAAGGAACTAAGAAAGAGATACTTGATAGGGTAAAGCAAAGGCTGGATTCATTCTTCCTGCCACATATAGGTTTGGACAAGTCTTCGAGGACTGAGAAGGCCCTTACGTTAAGCAGATTGATAAGTCTCTACCTCAAGGCAAAAGAGAACCCTGAAATAAGAACGGATAAAGACCATTATGCAAGTAAGAGAATCAAACTTTCAGGCGACCTTATGTCAGACCTTTTCAGAGTTAATTTAGGGATTTTAGTTAGAGACATCCAATACTCTCTGCAAAAAGTAGCTAAAAGAAAGAAATTCTATTCTATAAAGACAATAGCTAAATCGACTCTTTTCACTCAAAGGATTGAGAGCGCGATTGCTACAGGAAGTTGGATTGGAGAGAGATCTGGCGTTACTCAGAATATGGATAAGACAAACTATCTTGCGATGTTATCTCAGTTACAAAGAGTATCAAGCATGCTCCCAGGTGAACAGGAGAATTTCTTGGCGAGAACTCTTCACCCTACGCATTATGGAAGGTTCTGCCCAACAGAGACTCCTGAAGGAGGAGAGATAGGCCTTAGAAAGAATCTAGCCCTTCTAAGTAAGATCTCGACAGCAGCCAGTTTCAACGAACAGTCAGTCCTGCAGTCTTTTGCGAGCTTTGGACTCAATAAAGAATCTGATGAGAAAAGCAATGATATCTTCTTCAATGGTAGGTTCCTTGGATACACTGCAGATGCGCAGAAATTCGCCACGCTTGTCAGAAAATCAAGAAGAGAAGGTAAACTTCCAAAAGAAATTAGCATAAGATATATACCTGAGACAAACCAGATCTTGATGTCTACAGAAGTAGGCAGAGTTCTTAGGCCACTTGTTGTTGTAGAAAATGGATCAGCTCTTCTTAAAGACGAACACCTCGTATTACTAGACAATGGCAAGCTGAAATGGGCAGACCTTGTGAAAGAAGGCAAAATAGAATATATAGATGCGGCAGAGGAAGAGAACGCTCTTGTAGCACTATATCCAGAAGAGATTACCAATAATCATACTCATACTGAAGTCCATCAAATAGACCTTTTCGGCCTAATCACATCTCTCGTTCCTTTCGGAAACCACGATCAGTCTTCTCGTCTTAACAGAGGTAGCAAAACTCTGAAACAATCATTGGGTATTTATGCCGCTAACTATCTAGTCAGACTGGACACAGATGTCTCCGTATTACATTACCCTCAGAAGCCTCTTGTCAGGAGCTTCATATATGATACATTGGAAGTATATCCTGCAGGTCAGAACATCGTAGTCGCCATCATGCCATTTGAAGGCTACAATATGGAAGACGCAGTGGTATTAAACAAAGGTAGCGTCGATAGAGGTATGGGTAGAAGCACATACTTTAGACCGTATAGTGTAACAGAACTACAGTATGCTGGAGGATTGTCAGATGAGATAGTTATCCCTGACAAAGACGTTTCAGGTTATAGGACAGAAAGCTCGTATAGGTTCCTTGAAGATGACGGAATCGTCTACCCAGAAGCAAGCATGAGTGAAGGGGAAGTCGTCATAGGAAAGACTACTCCTCCAAAGTTCCTTAGTGAAGCAAAAGACATTAGTATTCAGTCAAAGAAAGAAGCAAGCGCAGCAATAAGGCAAGGAGAGAGAGGAACAGTTGACGCAGTTTTCGTGACAGTAAATGAAGAAGGTAACAAGATTGCGCAAGTAAGAGCAAGAGACAGCAGATTGCCAGAGCCAGGAGATAAATTCTCTACCCCTCACGGACAGAAAGGAGTCATAGGACTTATCGCAGACTCAGAAGACATCCCATTCACTTCAAGAGGAGTCAAACCAGACCTTATGTTTAACCCTCACGGTATACCTAGCCGTATGACTGTAGGATATCTTATCGAGCTTCTTGCAGGTAAGACTGGAGCCATAACAGGAAAAATAATCGACGGAACATCATTCACTGGATGCAGTGTCCAGGAGCTGGAGAGCCAACTAAGAGAGCTAGGATTCAGTTATGATGGAAAAGAAATTATGTACAATGGAATTACAGGAAAGAAGATGGAAGCCAAAATATACATTGGAAATATGTATTATCTTAAACTAAAACACATGGTCAAGAATAAGATGCACGCAAGAGCATCAGGAAAGGTCACATTGCTTACAAGACAGCCAATTGAAGGCCGTGCTCGTGGTGGAGCACTAAGATTGGGAGAGATGGAGCAGCAAGCACTTGTAGGTCATGGAGCATCTCTCCTTCTAAAGGAGCGTTATGATTCAGACAAGACAGTAGTATTTGTCTGTAAGGATTGCGGAAGCATGACATACGAAGACACAATCAGAGGAAAAGTAGTTTGCAATCTTTGCGGCTCAAATGAGGCAGAGCCATTAGAGATGTCTTATGCATTTAAACTCCTAGTAGATGAGCTTCTTGGATTGGGTATTCAGACAGACTTTGAATTAAAGAATAAATACGAACAATGAGACAACAATATTTCAGAAAACAAGTCAGAGCATTGAAGTTCAGCCTTCTTAGTCCTGACAAGATTAAGAAACTTAGTACTGCCAAGATAGTAACCCCTGAACTTTATGATATAGATGGATTCCCTGTAGATGGTGGGCTTATGGACCTAAGACTTGGAGCGATAGATCCAGGAGTGAGGTGTAGGACTTGTGGTAAGAGAGTAAAGGAATGTACAGGTCATCCAGGAAGCATTGAGTTGGCAAGACCAACATTCCATATAAAATATATTCCTCTGATAGAGTTGTGCTTGAGGAGCTTCTGTTCAAAATGTGGAAAGCTTACACTTAGCGACGAAAAACAGAAAGAATATGCTCCTAGCTTGAGAGCAAAGAAAGCCAGAGATGCTAAGAAATGCCCTCATTGTTCAGAAACTCTTGAGAGAGTGAGATTGGAGAAGCCTAGCATTTTCATGCTTGTAAAGAAAAGGATTTCTCCAATAGAAGTAAGAGAGAGACTTGTCCTGATAAAAGATGAGGAGCTAAAGAAGATAGGAATCAATGCAAAGACGTGCAGGCCAGAATGGGCAGTACTTTCTCTATTGTTGGTTCCTTCGGTCACTGTAAGACCTAGCATAACTCTTGACACAGGAGAGAGAAGCGAGGATGATCTGACACATAAGCTTTCAGACATAATCAGGTCAAACCAAAGACTTTGGGAAAACCTCAACGCAGGAGCACCTGAAGTAATCATAGAAGACCTCTGGGATCTTCTGCAATATCATGTAACCACATTCTTTGACAATAATATTTCAAGAATACCTCCTGCAAGGCATAGGTCTGGACAACCTCTTAAGACGATTACAGAAAGAATAAAAGGAAAAGAGGGAAGAATACGTCAAAATCTAGCTGGAAAGCGTGTAAACTACTCGGGCAGAACAGTCGTCTCACCAGACCCATTCATCAAGATAAATGAAGTGGGTGTACCATTCGAGATTGCTAAAATAATCACAGTGGCCGAGACAGTCACTTCTCTTAACATAGAGGCGATGAAAGAATTAATTAGAAAAGGTTCAACATATCCTGGTGCTAATTATGTTATAAGGTCTGATGGTAAGAGAAAGAGGATTACAGAAGAGCTAAAAGAAGAGCTCTGTGCTGAGATACAGCCCAAATACAAGATAGAGAGACATCTAAGGGATGGAGATATAGTTCTTTTCAATCGTCATCCGAGCTTGCACAAGCAAAGCCTTATGGCGCATTATGTAAGAGTCTTACCGAACAGGACATTTAGATTGCACCCTGCAGCTGCTACCCCTTATAACGCAGACTATGATGGCGACGAGATGAACATTCACAGTCCTCAAACTGAAGAGGCATTAGCAGAGGCCAAGATACTCTTGGATGTCAATGCAAATATAATATCCTCAAAGAACAACATGAACTTAGTAGGCACAATAGCTGACGCAGTGACTGGCGCTTATCTTCTAGGGAAAGATAGCATGAAGAAAGGTGACGCCGATCAGGCTTTATTCTCTGCAGGAGTAATCAATACATTGAAAGGGCAAGAATTGAAAGGTTTGGATGTATTTGCCCAGGTGATGCCAAAGAATTCAGGAGTAAAAATCCCAGCAGAATTGACAGGCAGCGGTTCATTCGGAGTTGAAGATGGTGAGATGATAAAGGAATTAGACAAAGAATTTGGAAGAGATATCGCAGTAGATTCATTAATGAAAGCATTCGTACTTGGTTCCATATATCTCTCTAGGAAAGGATACACTCTATCGGTTCAAGACTTGAATGTATCAGAAAAAGTTAAGAAAACTACTGATGAGATAGTCATGCAGGCAGACAGTAAGACACAAGAAGTCATAAATAATTTTAAGGAAGGCGAACTTACTCCATTACCTGGAAAGACACTTGAAGAGACAAGAGAAATAAAGATCTCCCAGATTCTAAACGAGGTGCGGACGGAGATAGGAAAGGTTGTACAGGCTAACTTCCCTATTGATGGAAATGTCAATAAGATGATTAGCGCGAAGGCTGCTGGAAGCATGCTTAATATTACTCAGATTGGTTGTTGCGTAGGTCAGCAATCTCTCTGGAATAAACGTATCAACTTTGGTTATACTCAAAGGACGCTTTCTTTCTTTAAACCTGGAGACATAGGCCCAGAAGCGCGTGGTTTCATCAAGTCGTCATTCTTTGGTGGATTGAAACCAAGTGAATTCTTCTTTGGAGCAATAACTGGAAGAGACTCCCTTATGGATCTGGCTCTCAGAACACCAAAATCAGGTTATTTATACAGAAGGCTTGTAAGCGCACTTCAAGACCTTAAGGTTGCTTACGACGGGACAGTAAGAGATGCGTCCGAAAACATTGTACAATTCGTCTATGGAGATGATGGGAAAGATGTGGCAAAGTTGCATATGAAAGAAAGTAAAGTCTCTCCAGGCGAAGCAGTAGGAGTAATAACTGCACAAAGCTTTGGAGAAGCATCTACGCAGATGGTATTGAACGTATTCCACTTCGCAGGAGTCGCACAAATGCAAATCACTCAGGGTCTCCCAAGAATAATTGAAATTTTGGATGCAAGAAAACAGCCTTCAACTCCTCTCATGGAAGTAGCTCTTGAGAAGGAATATAATAATGAGAAAGACGCAAAGGCAATTGCTGAAAAGATCAAGGAAGTAAAGCTAAAGGAGATAATATCTGAGATAAAGATAGACTTCGCAAACAAGAAGATAGAGATAGCCTTGGATCAAAAGGCCCTGAAGACAGTTCATGCAGGTGGGCAGAAGATAATAGAGAGGCTACAGGAGAAAGGATTCAGTGTCAAGGGCAATGAGTCAAAGATAAGCGTTCATGTCCCTGACATGGATTTCAAAGCAATATATAAACTAAAAGAGAAGATGAAAGAGACCGTGGTCTCTGGTGTGAAGAATGTCAAACAAGTAGTTATTGCTAATAGAGGAAAAGAATATGTCGTATTGACTTCAGGTTCAAATCTCGAGGAGATAATCAAAGTTAAAGGCGTCGACAAAGACAGAGTGAAATCAAACGATATTCATGATACGGCAAGAGTATTGGGTATTGAAGCTGCAAGACAGACAATAATAAATGAGATTAAAGATGTACTTCAATCACAAGGCCTAGATATAAATGAGAGACATTTCAAATTGATTGCAGACGCCATGACTTCCTCAGGCGTAGTTAAAGGAGTCACACGTATGGGTATTATTTCTGAGAAAGCAAGCATCCTTGCACGAGCTACATTCGAGATTCCTGACAAGCAATTTATCAATGCAACAATTCAAGGCGGAAGAGATGAACTAAGTTCAGTAATTGAAAACATTCTCCTAAATCAGGCTATCCCTGTTGGTACCGGCCTTCCAGGCCTTCTCGTCAAGATAACAGGGCCATTGGTAAACAAAGATCTAGAAAAAGTAAAAGCAAAAACCAAAAAGAAGTCTGAGGTATAAAAGTCATGTCAACTAAAATAAGTATCGATCAAAAACGTGGAACTGAACGTGTTACAATTGCCCTTGAAGATAGAGGGGTAGACTATTCTTATAAGAACCTTGCCACACACGCACATTACGGAATTCCATTTACTACCATCAGCTCAAAATACCGAGAAATCACTGAAAAAAGTTCTCTTTCTCTCAAACTTACTGCAATTTTTGGAGTTATTGGGGCAGGTATGTTCGTAACATTCCTTATCACAAATAAGGCTTCCTATCTCTCAGCCATGTGGATTTATCTTTTTATTACACTTGTTTGCGGCCTCTATTATTATTTTTCAGTAAAGAGTTATTTTATTATAGAACTCCTTGATGGAAGAAGTCTTGTAATGTTAAAAGATAAACCATCTAAAGAGGAGCTAGAAAAGTTTGTTAAAGTGATGTACCAGGCTCAAAATAACTTTCTCAAGAAGCATAAAGTAAAAATACAGATGGAGAATTAATTCATTTGCCGACGAGAAAATCACCAATAAGTTTATATACTTCAGAAATAAAATGAAAATAAGAGGAAGAAGTTAAATTTTTAATTAAGAATGACAACATTTGATCTACAAACTATCAGATACATAAACCTGCTTGATTCCACGGCAAAAGTCAAGACTAGAAAATGTTTCAATTACAATAATATGATAATATTTGCTGTCCCAAGGGCCCTCATGGCGAAAGCTATCGGCCCAGGTGCTTCTCACATCCACAGCATACAGGAAAAATTGGGCAAGAAAATAAGAATAATAGGGGAAGCAAATGATGTCGAAGAAGCAGAAAAGTTCATCAAAGATATAGTCGCGCCAATTACATTCCATTCATTGGAAATAAAGGAAGGTACATTGATTCTTACTGCAGGAAGCCAGAGCAAGGCTGCCCTAATCGGCCGCAACAGAAGAAGGGAAGATGAGCTACAGCAGATAATCAAGGACACGTTCGGTATGGATCTAAAGATAGTGTAGTGAAATGTTACAAAGCACTTTGGGTTTTAACTTCTACTTAAATTTAGAGGATTTATACGAGCTTTAATTATCCTATTTATTCAATGATATTAATGATTTCATCAGCAAATAAATTCTTTAAGCTAAAGGTTTAAAAACCACTTTTTGCTCTTCAAAATATGGGTTTAATGAATGCACGAAAGATGATGAAGCGCCAGAAGAAGTTTAAGTGGAGTCAGCGCATGTATAAAAAAAGGATGCTGGGCCTTAGAGAAAAAGTTGATCCACTCGAAGGTTCATCACAGGCAAAAGGAATAGTCATTTCTAAATTCCAGAAAGAAGCAAGACAACCAAACTCTGCAATGAGAAAGTGTTGCAAAGTCCAGCTTATTAAGAATAGTATTCAAGTAGGTGCATTCATTCCGCGCAACCTAGCACAAAAGTTCATCGACGAACACGATGAAGTCATAATCGAGCGCATCGGCGGTCGTATGGGTCGTTCTAAGGGAGATATTCCAGGAATCCGCTTCCAAGTCATAAAAGTAAATGAGCAGCCATTGCATCTTCTCGTCAAAGGAAAGATCGAGAAAGGTAGAAGATAAACATGACATTCCTACAATCTCCCCCATCTGCTTTAAATCCTACAATACATCATTACGATCATCTCACTCCTAAAGAACTCTCTGAAAGAAAAAGGAAAGAACTATCTTATTTTGAGTATGTTGCAGAATGTATACAGGGACTAGAAGTAGGAAGAGAAACGGATGTAATGTCTACAAATACTGAGATAGTAAAATCTCAGAAAAGCCTAAGGACTCTCTTACAAAGAAAATCGTATTGCTTAATGAGAATGCAAGAGGGCGCTCAGAATCTCATTAACATTTTAGGTGATAGAGCCAATAAATTTGAGGTTTTTGCTGAAGAAAGAAAAACAGGATACATACATTATCATTTAAAAATAAGGAGAAAACGGGCATGACAACCCAATCACAAACTGAACATAGCGAATCATTCAAAATCTTTGATATCTACGATACGCAAGATATCGTAGTCAAAGACCCTTCTCTTAAACCTTATCTAAATCTCGGTAACAAGCTCCTCCTCAAGTCATATGGCAGAAGAAAGGAGAAGTTTGCAGTGGGGAAAATACCAATAATTGAACGCTTAGCAAACCGTCTGGCAGTACCGGGACATGTTGGAAAGAAACACAAGGTAATAACTAGCTGGTCATCTGGAAAATACAATCGTAATATGAAGACAGTTCTTCAGACTCTAGAAACAATACAGAAAAAGACAAATAAGAACCCTATTCAAGTATTAGTAGAAGCGATTGAGAATGCTTCTCCAAGGGACGAAATCACAGTAATAGAATCTGGAGGGGCAAGATACCCTCAAGCCGTAGATTGCAGTCCATTAAGAAGAATAAACCTAGCATTGAGATGGATGATTCAGGGAGCTTATGGAAAATCTTTCGGAAAGAGGACTAAGATGGCAGATGCACTTGCAAACGAAATCCTCAATGCTGCGAAGGGGACAATGGATAGCTTCGCCATGATGAAGAAGAACGAAGCAGAGAAGCAGGCAGATGCTGCAAGATAACTATTCTAATTAAATATTTCATTGCATTTTCAGAGAATCATTCACTTCACTTATCAATTTAGCCTCCAATTGATACAAAATACCTCTTGAGACAATTCGCGGCCAAACTGCTTCAGTGTAAGAAGTTTCAGAAACAAATTGACTAGAAAGGGGAAAAGCATGGACATAAATTCCCTGCTGTTTCTCAAGTGAGATATTCGATGCTCTCAAGAAAAAAGCACCATACTGTTCGGGAGCAAAATGCCCATACTCTGCACGAGAAGGAGTTGGCAACTGAAGAGCTAAAATGGAAGCAAATTCAACAATGCCTTCACTTGACGCCGCCAACATAAGGCATTCAGCTTTAGAAAGAGAACGATTACGGGAAACGCCGTCAGCAAAAGCAAATAGGGCACGAAAACGTTCGACTTCTGAATATTTTACTTGCTCAAATTCGACTTTCAAAGGCTCTCCCAAGACCGTCCATTCTCTCCCACGATATACTTGCCATCCCTGAAGAGAATATTTTACGGGCTCTTCCTGTGTCAAGCAAGCAGATGCTCTCTGATTCAAAACAAAGGATTCATACTCCTTCGTCTCTTCCCATACTTGGAGTCTGCCTCTGCTCATCTCTAACAGATCCATACAATTATCTAAGAGAAACTTTGATATAAATCTATCTAAAATAATACCTTAAGAAATCATTTTCCGCAATAACTCCACCAGTAATGCTGCTTCCCGATGTCCCAGAACTAGAAGAAGTATCTTGTGGAGGAGGAGATGATGGAGGTGGCGACGAAGGTGGAGGTAAGGTCTCTGATGGAGGCTGAGTGCCTGCAGGAGGCTGTGTCCCAGTAGGAGGCTGCTGAGGAGGCTGCTGATTTCTGAATTTGTCTTGCTCTTGCCTAAACCGCTCTTGCTCCTGTCTAAACTGGTCCTGCTGCTGCTGGAATTCTCTCTGCCTCTGATCATTATCTCGCCTCTGTTGTTCACCCTGATCCCTCTGCTGCCTGCCCCATTCTTCCATCACTGCTCTGCAAGCCTCAGGAGTAGTTGCACCTTTCTGCCTGCAAGGTTCAGGGAATTTACCTTGATTTCCTTGTTGACGATTATCAAAACGCCGATCATCTTTTCCAAACTGATTGCCCTCATTGGCATTATTGAATCTCTGTTCATCCTGGAAACATCTGCAAGGATTGCTTGGATCTATACTGGAGAAACTGCAATCCCATCTTCCCCCTTTCTCAAGACATTGTCGAGCAAAGTTCTCTTCATATTCTCTCATCTTGTTCGCTCGATTCTTGCTTGCCTGAATCAGTATCTTCTCACAGGCTTCTTTGGTAGTCGCACCTGCTTGCCTGCACTCAGGCGGAAAATTCGCAGGATTCACACCCTTGCCAGTATTCATTCTCTTTCCTTGTTCTGATACGCCAGGACCATTGCCCTCAAATGAAAATTCATCGTTAAAACTGCCAAAGTTTTCAGGACCAAAACCCCCATAATGGCCTGCAACATTATTGACTGCAGCATCAACAGAGTCAAAACACTTTAGTCTGTCTTCAGGATCCTTTATCTCCCTGCATCTTGAGCCTGAAGTAGAAGAAAACTGGGGTCGTCTCTCTCCACCACCTTGTAATCTCATTATCTCTTCGCATCTTCTAGGAGAATTTCTATCACTGCAACTCAAACCAGCATCTTTACACTCTTGCGGGAAATTTTTCTCACACATAAAAGTACCGCACTTTCTGGGATCTTTTATTCCTGCATCAATGCATTCCTTTGGCGTATTTTCCTTGAACATTATTTCTTCGCAGATTCTACGTGCATCCCGCTCATTTGTTACTTTTTGCTTTTTAAGTTCTTCTTTACATAATTCAGGAGCATGTTTCTCAATCATGACAAGAGAGCATTCTTCAGGAGTCTTGGCTTTTGCTTCTTCACATTCCTTGGGTAAAAATCTGCTAAATTGCTCTCGATTAATACCTTCTTGAACATCTGCGAAAGCATCTTGCAAGTGCTCAGGCAATGTCTCTTCAATCCCTTCTGTCGCATCATCCATTTTCTCACACGATGCTTTATCTCCCTTATTCTCACACGCATTAACAAGGGGAGCAACAATACTGCACCGTGTTGCAAAGTCCTTAAAAGTGATTTCATCACACTTGCATTGCGCCCCTTTGCTCTGCATACATTGAATCATGATATCCTTAAATTTTTTTACTTCTTCTTTTTGAGAATCGGTTAGTTTCTTGTCTTGATCCTGTCTCCACTTAGGAGTTTCTTTGTCAACTCTACAGGTTTTTGCATATTGGGAAGGATCAATCTTTGCAAGTTCTTGACAAAGTGTCTTTATCTTATCAGCAACAGCGACTGCTTTTGCATTCAACTCTGCTTGCTGAACAACTCCATCCACAAGCTCCTTACGGTCTTTTTCAGGAACTCTTTCTTTAAGTTCTTTAATTGTATTCTTGACAGCTGCAGAATCTCTCTGTATTTTCTCTTTCTTTTCAGGATTGGCTTCTTTCTCTAATTTTGCTGAATATTCTCTGTATGATTCATATGCCTTCTTAGCAGCCTCAAAGTCTCCCTTTTCTATAGAAGACTTAACTTCAAGTGCTTTTTGACGGGCATTATCATCATCTGATCTAAAATTTGTACGTACACCCTCCCACCAATAAAGCCAACTCCCAGGGGTCAAAGAAGTACTGCCCTCAAGCTTCTCATCTTTATATTCCTCAGGTATTGCGCTTGAAGATGAACTGCCACTTTCAGTCTTTACATCAGTATTGGTAGAAGCACTCTTTGAAGAATCAGGAGAAGCAGAGACGCCTGCAGCAGTTTCGGAAGAAGCAACAACTTTGGCCTCCTCAGCCAAAACAAAACTTAGTGAAAATATAACGAGGAATAAAGTAACAGACAAAACAAAAACACTAGCACTCACCCCTTTCATCACTCAACAAATGTCCTCTGCTATTTAAACACTTCCATAAGGCCAGAAATTTTGCAAAAGCTTAAAAGCATAATTATTTTTATAACTATAATGGCAGAAAGAGCAAGATGCGACATATGCAATCAGGAATTCAAGGATAACGATGGCCTTTCACAGCATCAGAAGGCTAAGCATGGAGTACATATGCCAAATTCTAGTTCAAACAAATCATCTCCTCAATTGATTCAATCAGGCAAAAAGACTTATCTGATAATAATAGGCATATTTGTAGTAATTGCACTGTTCTGGTATTTCAAATCGCAACCAAATGGAAATGTTGTAATTAACATGACAGATGTCATAGGTTCTGGAAGGCCGGTGAATGGAAATAGCAATGCTCCAGTCACAATCGTAGAGTTCTCAGACTTTCAATGCCCTTACTGCGTAGTCTTTAGCAAAGAAACATATCCTCTGATTAAAAGAGATTACATAAGCACAGGAAAAGTCAAGATGATATTTAGGAATTTCCCTATTTATCAAGCGCATCCTCAAGCAATGCAAGCAGCAGAGGCCGCTCTCTGCGTCCATAAAGAGGGAGGAGATGAATCATTCTTCAAGTACCATGACAAATTATTCCAGAACTATGAAAGCCTTCCAGAAGAAAAGCTGATATTATGGGCTAGCGAAATGGGTTATAATATAACTTCCTGCCTGCAAAGCAAGACACTAAGAAACGACGTCCTGAAAGACCTCGAAGATGGTGCAAAATCAGGAGTGCAAGGCACGCCTTCATTCTTCATCAACGGAAAGATGATTGCTGGAAACTTGCCTTACACTGAATTCAAGAAAGTGATTGATAGCTCACTAAGATAAGTTTTTCAGTATATCTGAACGAGTAATTACCGAGAAAGAAGTAAGAATATAAAAACCGGGAGAATTAACTTCTTCTTTTTTTCTTAACTTTCTTTTTCCCTCTACTTCTTAACCACGCCTTAATCTTTCGAATCTTAGAATTCTTACCCTTGCCACTCGCTCCACGCCCTCCAGAACGTTTCTTGCCTGCCTTTTTCCTTGCTTTCCTAGCCATACTGAATATCGGCTGACGCGCTGGACTCGGTGGAAGAAGTGCCTTCAACATCGCCGTATCAATCTTAACCTTGCGACATGTTATCAAGGTGATCTCTTCCGCGCCATCATGCAAAGCTTAACAGGTACAGGTTTCGTCAAGTGAGTTATAGTCCAGTCACCTGATTTATAGCTGCTTTCCTGACAGAGGCTTCGATGGTCACATCCTTTCCAGGACAACCGATTTATCCGTGTTCAGCCATCACATCAAGAACATACTTGCTTTTAATGATATCTTACTTCTAAAAAGTGTCTACAATAGATTCTAAGCAATAATCTTTGCACCTTAATCTGGGATTTGTTGCGGCATAGAGGTATGAACCTGCAGGAGATCGAGGGGATTCTTGACTTTCTTAAGCTGTTCTCCAGAGATATGTGTATATATCTGGGTAGTATTGAGGGAGCTGTGCCCGAGCATAGCCTGTATTATCCTTATGTCCGTTCCTTGCTCGAGAAGATGAGTTGCGAAGCTATGCCTGAAAGTATGAGGGGTTATTTTCTTCTGTATGCCAGTCCTCTTCCTAAGGCCCATTATTATTTTCTGTATATTCCTGGTAGTCAAGGGTTTATCTTTGGAAAAAAGATAAGTATAATTCCTATCTTTAAGATATGATTCAATATCTTTAACAAGTCCCTCGGAAAGTACAATCATTCTGTCTTTAGATCCCTTACCTCTTCTTACCCATCCAGTAAATTCCTTGAAATTGATTTCTTGCACTTTCATATTGACAAGTTCAGATACTCTTAGTCCTGAAGAATAAAGAAGAGATATCATAAGTCTTGATTTCTCAGTGTCTGTAGAATTAATAAGTAACCTTATCTCATCTTTAGAAAGGACTTCCGGTAGTTTTTTCTCCTTCTTAGGCATCTTAACTTGTGCAAAATCTTTCTTTAGTATCTCTACAAAGTAAAATTTCAGAGCGGCAGCCGCAAGCATAATAGTGTTTTTAGATTTAGTTTCGAATAAGCCAGAAAGATATGTCTTTGCATCATCAATATTCACATCCAAGTCACTCTTATTGCTGCTTTTAAGAAACTTATCGACAAAGAAACAATAATTTCTCACAGTGAGGGGAGAGAATCCCCTCAAACGTAATTCATTCTTTAATTGATTAAGTGTTTCCATCCTCTTTTTTTACCAAATCTATACCGAATAAAACGAACTTCTATTTAAATCTTCCTCAAGTTAGATTTTTATACTCGATAAACGTTTTTTACATATGAACAAAAAAGCTTTCCTCAACATTCTATTATCTACAACAATTACTCTTCTGCTTATAAGTGCGATAATTTTTTATATTATCTCATATCCAAAAGAAAGCGCTTCTTCAGCAAGAGCAATAAGCGAAGAAGCAGTCAAAGTATTTGCAAATGCCTCAGAGAATTTAAATATTAAAAGGCAAGGCAAATCAAATAATCAATCAAATAGTACTAGTCCTGAAAATGGACAAGGATCATTTTCAATAGTGGGAAGGACAGTTCAAGAATGAGTTAATTATATCATATAAAGACAGGAATGCTTTTAAACTACGCATCATGCAAAGACTTATGGATGAAAAAAAAATGATGAAAATGGCCGTAATTGCTGGAGCTTCAGAAGCCATGAAATTTAAGGATAAAAATCCTTCTGCTTCTGCAGATGAAGTCATTCGCCATGTCAATAGTAAGTCATCAGAGATAATAAGCAAGATAAATACAGAACAGTAAGTTTTTTAACATACCTTTCTAACTCTTTTTATGCGGGGGTGCCTGAGCGGTTAAAAGGGCAGGACTTAAGAAGTCATTCGCTCGTTAGAGCGGAATCCAACCAGGATGGGTGAACCTTTCTTCAAAGGAAGGTTGATCCAAAAGGAAACCTTGGTTTCCTTAGGAAATCCTGTGGCTTAGTGCCTACGGAGGTTCGAATCCTCCCTCCCGCATCTTACCTTTCTGGCATCTTCATGTGCATATTTTTATAATCTCTAAGAGAGGTATTAGTTTATGGATGAAGAAAGGTACAAAGAGTGGGTGGGTAGTTCAAACCATATGTTTCTTACAAGCTTCACATATTCCATGCACATCCAGCTGAAAATGACACACGTCTCCTTTAATCCCTTGTTTGAGAAAATCAATCTTATTCAGATGAAAGTGTTCCGTTTTTCCACACTGCTCACAGATAAAATGACAATGACCCCCTTCTTCTGTAGAGTGCAACATCTGACGATTACAGCTGTAGGCATGAAGTACCCTTTTTTCACGAAGATCCTTCAGAAAGCGATATACTGTTGCAAGTCCGAGTTTAGAGTCTTTCTTTCGTGCTTTTTCAAACAGTTCTTCTCCCGTGAAAAAAGAAGTAAATTTGTCTAGTTCCTCCTGGAGTAAGTGCTTTTGCCGTGTTTGTCTAGATAATTTTGCCATAGTTCTTATTGAGAATGAGAATCAGTAATGTTTTAAAGATTCCGCTTTGTAAGACATCTATGAAGATAGCAGTTGTAGGAAAAGGTGGATCAGGGAAATCAAGCATAGCGTGGCTCTTATCTATGCACGCTTCTCAGAAAAAGAACGTGCTTGCTATCGATGCGGACTATAATATGGATCTTGCAACAAATTTACAGTGGAACCCTGCCATGCCGACGAAGTATCTCAACCACGCTGAAGGAGACTTCTATGCGTATCAAGGTCTTTCAGAATTAGATTACTATGTAGACCTGCCTGAGAAGAACCTCAAAGAATTTTCACTCTCTCCTCCTGATCAGTTTACAAAAAAATATGCTCACTCGCTATCTCATCAACTCTCGCTGATGGTCTTCGGAGGATTGCATGAAGATCTCCTCTATGGCCATCGCTGTAGCCATGCCTATATTTCAGCACTCAAATATTACCTTCCTCTTTTAAAGATCAAAGAAAATGAAGTAGTCGTTGTAGATTCTGTTGCAGGCATTGATATGGTTGGATATGGTCTCTATCTCGGAGTGGATGCACTCATCATTGTAACTGAACCCACAGAAAACAGTAAAAAGGTGGCGGCTCAGATCAAGGTAATTGCAGATGAATTTGGCATTCCGTCTATTCAAATAAGGAACAAGGAGCAGAAGAGCGAAGAGATTTCGTTTTCATTGGATGAAGGAATACAAACGTGTGATTATAGGAAGATAAGTGCTGCAAATAAGAGTACTGCTACACGGCTTCTCGATTCCATCCAAAGAACCACCAGAGATGCGCATTGGCAAAGACACAAACGATGGAAGGAGAAATATGATATTCAAAAGGAAAGGAATAAGGTACGCCCCTTTATGTTCAATAAAATATTGGAGAAGGGAATATGAATAATGAACATGTACATGTACATATAGTGGGAGAGTGTGCTTCAAGAGTAGAAGAATTACCTAAAGTCTGGCAAGATATTGCTGCAGGAAGCCCTGACTACCGTATGCGCCTCAGAGATGAATATATGCACATGGCACAACTATTTCATCACAAGCTCCATGCGGGCAAAGTCGATCTCTATGACAAACGAACGGATTTAGTCGGTTACAAGCAAGCATTTCAGGGACTCTTTGGTACCTTAGCTGATGAAGCGTTGAATTTTTATGGACACGATTTTAGAGTGCAAGAATATCCTGACTTTGCAAGTATTGAGTCAAGGCTTAATCAAGCGGATAAAGACTATGAAGACAAGGCAAGAATTGTGAGGATCGGAAAGAATCTTTTCAAAGAATTCGGCTATGATCTCCCTGCTTCGTTTTATCATGTGCATCTTGCACCTCTGGCACGGGAGGAAGTCTGTGAAATCAGACCACTGCGCTTCAGCGAAGATGACAAGCAAAACGCGCGCGGTTGGGATGCTTCACTCCATGCACAAAAAGTATTCCCGATGCAATTGACAATTCAAAGTATGTCTTCGCAAGAAGGCTTTTTCTGGGAACACGGATGTGGATGTAATCATGGTCTCTCCAGAGTTGGAAAGGCAGACTCTGCGTTTTCCTACAAAATGCGTCCAGAAATGCGAGACACTTGGATTAAAGATTTTGTCTGGACTGCTTGGTACGAGTACGCTTTCTTCCCATTCACACCTGTAACAAAATATCTGACTGGAAATGTTGTAGAGTTTACATAAATGGGATTAACTGGCCAATCTTGTCACTTATCACGCCAAGAAATATCCCTAACTTATCAAAGAAAGCAAACCTTTAAATATAACTAAATAGATATATCACAAAAACGATGCGCCACCTCGGCTTAAAAGCCGAGGTTTGTTGCAGGCGCTAGTTTTTGGAGATGCTCGGGAACCACCACATCTTGAAAGGTGTGGTTTTCATCGGTTCCCGACATAAGTATATCCACAAAGTTATAAAATGCTTACCAAAACACAAATTGAAATACTGAAGCTATTTGTTTCACAGATAGACAAGCGCTTCAGCATAAAAGAGATAGCCGAGAAGCTCAAAAAGCCATATCCTCTGATCCATCGCTCAATCCGCGACCTCCTTGGGAATAACTACCTCATAAAAGACGAAAAACGATTAATATCACTCAATTACCGAAAAAATCATCAAGAGCTCAGTTATATAGAAGCACTCAGAAGCCGTCAAGCATTAGACAAAGATAAAATCCTGAGCCTCTTCACACAAGACGTACGGAGTAGGCTTAATCTTGATTTCTTCGTCTTGCTTATTTTTGGCTCGTATGTAGAGAAAAGCAATCCAAGAGATATAGATGTTCTTCTGATAATAGAAAACGAAGAAAGAATACTTGAAATAGAGAAAACCATACAAAACATCGCTTCACAATTCACTAAAAATTTTGAAATACAAGTTATCTCAAGCAAGAGCGCACATGAAATGGTATCAAAGCGCGAGAAGATTAATATACTCAATGAATCGTTGAATAAGCATCTTTTGCTCTTCGGGGCGGAGAATTATTATAGGATGGTAAGTAATGCTCGAGAATAAGAGAATAGAAGAAAGTAAGAAGAGGGTTGAGCAGGCGCTCGTTTCACCAAGAACATTGTTCTTGGATGCCATCAAGAATCGAAGATTCTTGAGGTTTGGATGCTCAAGAAACAACTCCAGCTTTTAAGCTGGAGTTTTAGTCAAGTTCCTTGACATAATGATACGTCAGCTTTTTAAGCAACATTCTACACTCTGAAGTATGAAAAAGGTTGTGATAATAGGAGGAGGATTTGCAGGAGCAACATCAGCCAGAATTCTTGAGAATGAATTTGATGTTACTCTAATAGACTCAAAGAATTATTTTGAGTTCACTCCAGGTGTCTTACAGGCAATAGTCGAACCTGAGCATCTTAAAAGAATTCAATCTCCTCACAAAAATTACCTAAAGAAAGCGAAAGTAGTGGTTGGAATGGTTAAGGAATTGTGTCTAGATTATGTGAAAGTCAATAATAAGAAGATTTATTTTGACTATGCTTTGCTCTGTACGGGTTCCAGATATTCTCCTCCTTTCAAGGAATTTGGATCTGGAGCTTCTCTTCGTTCAGATAATATATGTTGGACCAACAAGATTTTGACAAAGGCAAATAGTGTTCTTGTGATTGGAGGCGGGCTTGTCGGAGTTGAAATTGCTGCAGAGATAGTTGAGAAATACCCTGAAAAGAAGATTACGATAGTACATTCTGGAAGCAAGATAATGGAAAGATACAGTGACTATTCAAGAGATTATTGTCAGAGATGGCTCAGAGACCACAAAATAAAGATAATGACTGGCCAATTTGTTCATAAAAGAAAAGGTAAGATGTTCATCACCAAAAAAGGACTTAAGATAAATGCAGACATAGTCTTTGTATGCACAGGAATAGTCCCAAATACTGAATATATAAAAGGAAAGATCAAAGAAAAATTGATATTAAATGGCAAGATTCAAGTAAATAAGTTCTTGCAGACAAGCGCTCCAAACATCTTTTCTGCAGGCGATGCAAACAGTATAGAAATAGAAAAGACTGCCCATAATGCCGAAAGACAGGCAAAGATAGCAGCATACAACATAATTGCTTTAGAGAGAAAAATGCGTCTAAGAGAATATAATACAAAAAAAACTATACTAATAATAAGTCTTGGTAATAAAATAGGAGTTATTGAACATCCTAATTTTACGATAGGCGGTCTAATCCCTGGATTTATTAAGAAGATTATAGAGTTTAAAGAGATGAGAAAGGTCAGATAACATAGAGCGGAGTTGGCCGCTCCCTATCTGAGACATCAATCTTAGCCCTAAACCCTGTCCTTTCCTTGAGGAGAGAATGGAAAGTCTCCAAAGCGACTTCTGGAGAGTTGTTTGTCTGACTTAAGTGAGATAATACCATGTTCTGCAACTCTGCGGAGGCACATTCTAACACAGATAAAGCTGCTTGTCTGTTTGACAGATGCCCCGTATCTCCTGATATCCATCTCTTCAAGTAAGCTGGATAAGGGCCTCTCTCGAGCATTTTATCATCATGATTAGACTCTATGAACAAGAAGTGGGCATTAGATATATGTTCCTGTATGTTCTTGCATGCATAGCCTGCATCGGTTATAACCGCTACTCTCTTGTTTCCTACGATTGTATAAGATACAGGATCTGCAGCCTTATGAGACTTAGAGAAAGATTCGACAGATAGGCGGCCAATTTTTATGTCCTTACCTGCAATTATCGTCCTAAACAAGGACTTTTCAGAGCAAATCATTCCATTCTGCAAGGTTTTCTTAGTAGCATAAATTGGTATTTTCAGTTGTCTAGCAAGAACATCGGCTCCCCTTATATGGTCGCTATGTTCATGAGTAATAAATATACCTCTTAGTTTTCCAGGATCCAATCCCAATTCCTCCATCCGATTATACACTTGTTTTGCACTAATCCCTGCATCTACCAATACTGCTTCATTATTGTTTCCAACATAGAAGCAATTTCCCGAAGATCCTGAAGCAAGGGCAGTGACTTCCATCATAATGAGCAAGAATCCACGCCTTTCTTTTTTAGATAGTTCTGATGATATTCTTCAGCTTCATAAAAATTTGTTGCAGGGACAATTTCCGTTACTATTTTCTTGCTTATTTTTTTCTGTTCATTTTTCAAAGATTTTTCCGCCTTCATCTTTTGCTCAGGAGAATGATAGAATATTACCGACCTATATTGGCTGCCAATATCATGGCCTTGTCTGTTTATTTGAGTAGGATCGTGACTGCTCCAAAAAACCTGAAGAAGCTCATCATAAGTGATCTTAGTAGAATCATAAATAATTTTTACAGTCTCGACATGCCCTGTCTTGCCAGTGCACACTTCTTCATAGCCAGGATTTTTCTTTACTCCTCCTGAATATCCGACTTTTGTTGAGACAACACCAGATATTTGCGAAAACCGCAATTCTGGATTCCAGAAACATCCTAATGCAAACCAAGCCTCTTCTCTTTTCATTACAATCTTCAACCAAACAAGATTATAAACTTTCCCCGTCTCCAAAACTAGAATTACTCAGTATCTCTCTAAGATCACTGATAGGTATTCTAATATTAATAAGTTTATATACGTCAAGAATTCGTTTCTCAGAATTCTTGAGCGTGCTCAGGAATGCATTCCTGAAATCTTTCGTTTTTCGACGGGAAAGCTTTAAAAGTACTCATTGAGATTTTTTCCCATGGATGGGATGTATTTTTGCCAGCAATGTGGGAAGATGTTAGAATTGATTATGATAAATGAAGTGAATATAGGCAAGTGCGATTGCGGATTTTCAAGAGAATTGCCTGAGATAAAACTGAATAACTCAAAGATAAATACTGAATTAGGACAGGGTATATATCAAGAGGATATATCGACAAATGGATTTCCTCATATCTGCAAGAAATGTGGTTATGGCGAATGCGATGTCGCAGATCTTAACCCTCCATATAGCGACGAATCAAATATTTATCTCTATCGTTGCAAGAAATGCAAATTCGTAGAAAGACAAGCAGACGGAACAGGAAATAACTAATGAATATTGGCAAAAATAACTAAATAGATTACACGATGTCTTCTGAAATAAGCAGGTTTCACCCCGAGGTTGGCATAAAGCCACTGCCCGCCCTTCAGCATCGTGTAACTCCCTATTCTTTCGCACATCCATAAGGGAATTTGCGAAGAAATGATAGAATCAATCACTTCTTCAATATACTCAAGTGCCTCTAGTATTTATATCTTTGCCAAACTCTGTCATTATCACAAAGCTCTTTGAGTTTAAACCTCGGCTTGCTTGAAGTTTTGTGAATGCAGTGGAATTTCAAGACATAAAGAACCAGGTCTACTTATGGAGAAGAAGGAAAAGAAAATTCACTACACATTAGCCTTATGATTTGTAAGCAGAGTAAAGAAATATTCTAAGAATGTAGTTGCATATACTCCAGAATCCAACATAAATTTCAATATTACTTTCTTGCTAGGTAAAAAGAGTTCATCATCTGCCGTTTCTACTTCCAGTAAACGAACTTTAAAAAATGCATCTCGCGTAGAGTTCTTTAGAGATGCGGCAGGTAATTGAGGAACAGATAAGTTTGCTAAGGATAGTCCATGTGATTCAAACACCCTCTCTTGCAGTCTACCAATTCTTCCTGGAGAAAATTTTCCAGTACTTCCAATCAAAGGTATAGTAGTATTGGAAAGAGGTAATCCTTCATCTATTGCATATTCCAGCACTTCATTAAAGATCTGACTCTGTACTGATTGGCACATAAGTGCAATTACTTTTTCATCAATTAGTTTCAGAGCACCAACCCAATCTCCAGGATGCATAGAGAGGTAATCTAAAATCTTACACTCTAAATGTAATTTTGATGGAAAAAAATCTCTCGCCGCATTTAAATCTTTTTCATGTATCAATCTCTTTTTTGCTTCTCTGACGATTGCATTCTCACTTTCACCTGCTCCTACCAAAAAGGCAAAAACAGCATCTTCAAATTTTCTCTTAAGAATTAATTTACCAATAAGTACATTGTCGTTTCTAAGAGAGCCAAAGCGTTGCATACCAAATAAATTGGGGATTTCTGAATTAGTTTTTATTCTACTCAGAATCTTTAATGCATTAGTATCGGCATCTCGTAATACGACTGTAAATCTATTCCCTAGTAAATCGCCAATCTTAAGTTTATGCTTTACCCATTTGAAGTTTTTTAGAAATATACCTTGATGCCTAAATGCAGAGACTTTTGCAATATCTGGATTAAAAAGAGTTATCCTTTGGCACGTCCATGCCTTTTTATCTTTCGTTCCTGCGTATCCTATCTGATGAGGCGCAAGAGAAAGAGCTCTACAAAGGATAGACATTGCTGTGAAATGATCTAAATCAATCTTTTCAAGGTCACACATCAGAAATAATCTTCTATCCAGAACATCTAATTTTCCAAAGTCAACTCCCGCACCATTAAAAACATCGGTAGAAGAAGAAATTTTACATTCGCTTCTCTCATCCTCACCTAATTCTTCCACAATAAAATCTTCAGATAAGTACTTGAAAATAACGCTTCCTTTAGTTCTTTCAGCCATGTTTTTACTCTAATTAAGGCTTATTTAATTTTAACTCTCTCGATCTTATTAATCCAGGAAAACGCCCAGACGAGGAATCGAACCTCGAGATCCTTGCGGAAACCGCATTTCGAGTGCGGCGCAATGCCATTATGCGATCTGGGCACAACACTATCGAGAAAAGAGTCTCTTTAAGCTTTTCTCTCAAAATCACCTTATAAAAAGATTTAAGAAGATGTAAGATATTCAAGTATATGAAGCACACAAAAAAAGAGGTTTATTTAGCGCTCTTAAGAATTTCGCTCGGTCTTCTATTTCTCTGGGCATTTTTTGATAAATTGTTCGGACTAGGATTTGCCACTCAATCTGGTAAAGCTTGGATAAACGGCGTATCTCCAACACTCGGATTCCTATCAAAAGCTGTCCATGGCCCATTAAAAGAGTTCTACAATACGATTGCCCCCTATGACATCGTAGCCTGGTTATTTATGCTTGGTCTTTTAGGAATAGGAATATCTTGCACATTTGGAATTGCTACACGTCTAGGATGTTTTTCAGGAGCTGCAATGTCTTTACTCATGTGGTCTGCACTTCTTCCACCAACAAACCATCCATTCATCGATGATCATATCATCTATCTATTCGCTTTTCTCGTCCTAGCATATAGCGATACAGGAAAAGTTTGGGGATTTGGAACATGGTGGGAGAAAGTTACTAAGAACAAAAAGTAGTTTCCTTAATATTGATCACGAATGATTTTTAAATTAGTTTTATTATACACAAGTATGAATAAAATCTTCATCATAGAACACTTAGAACCACAAGTAGGTGAATGGACACTCATAGAATACACACACATCTCCAAGATAGTAGGAAAAGAAAATCTCCATTTCACAAACGTCAAAGACTTGAAAGATCGAGAAACACTCTCTTCATTGGGAAAAGTCTCCAAGGAATCAGTCAAAGAACTAGGTCTTAATGATGCCTGTATCTTAGATCCTGAATCTCCTCATTTGCTCTCACCTCAAAATGCAAGACCTTTCAAATATTTCATCTTCGGAGGCATCCTGGGAGACAATCCTCCGAGAAAAAGAACACAAGAAGAGTTGACAAGATTCATTCCAGGCCTTCCATCTTTTAATATAGGTAAGATGCAGATGAGCACGGACAATGCTGTCTATACAGTGAAAAAGATAATAGAAGGGACTTCATTTGATAAAATTAAATTCCAGGATGAAGTGGAGATAAGGATAAATGACGTTGAATCTACAATTCTGCCATATCGTTATGCAATAGTGAAAGGAGAACCTCTCATGAGTCAAGACCTAATCAAGTATCTCAAGGAGCACTAAATGAAAAAATGAGACAAGAGCCGCATAATAATTGGATTTATTAAAATATTTTAAAATCTTTATTATTAAAGTCCTTCATTGGATTCTTGCCAATGGCTGCAGGTATTAGTTCTCATTTTTTAGCACTTCTATTTAAAGCGCTTTTATGACCGACCAAGGATGTAAGTTCCTCAGCTAAGTCTGAATATGGAATTAATCCTTGATAATGTTTCACATCACGGGTATAAAATCTTTCTTCTCTAGACCGTCTTCCTCCGCAACTTGTTTGCATAGGTGTGCCTCCATTTTCAAAATCTAAACCTATAGTTCCATCATTATTATGGTACATTTCTCTAAAAAGATATAAGTCAACTTCGATTCCATCACCTTTAACTTTAGTTCTAAGTCTACCATGATATGAAGCTGTCCACTTTTCCAGTGGACGCATTTCTTGTTCAGCGGATCTATGCCCTAGATTTTTTAAAACGTTGTCTAAGTCTTCTCCTTGTATTCTTTTTCCAAATATTCTTGTTAAGAGTGCCATTTTATTTTACCTCTGGTTTCTGACTTCTTTTATTAATCCAATTACTAACGTATCCTAATTGGGATTTGTCTTTCTTCATTAAAATAGCTGAATCGAAGTCTATTTAGATCTTTCTATTTGTTACTATTATGTAGTTATTAATATTTATTTTTTCAAAGAAAAATAGTTGAAAATCGAATTCTGTAAATAATCTTTAAGAGTTTCAAAAACCTTGTAAGCCTTCTTTGAGGCTTTCAAAATCTTCTTCATGAGTTTCAATATTTTGCTACAATCCCAGTTTTATCATTAATTAAGAGAAGTACACATCATCAAGGTCTGTAATCTATATGATATTTTTCATTAACCTCTTACTTATTTTTCTATGCATTCATAAAACTAAAGAATAATTATTCCGTGTAAATCTTTCTATACTTCTCAAGCAATTTTGAAAATGTCCCTGCCTTAATCGCTTCCCGCGCATCCCTCATTAGTTTCTGCAAAAAGAAGAGATTATGATAGCTGGCAAATCTCATACCTACAGGTTCTTCCTCTATGAGAAGATGCCTTAGATAGGCTTTGCCATATTTCTTGCATACAAAACAATCACATTCAAGATCCAAAGGATTAGAGTCATTTTTGTATTGAAGGTTTGTTATTGTGACTTTTCCAGATGATGTAAATAGTGTCCCATGTCTTGCTGATTTTGTAGGAAAACGAGAATCAAACATATCTATTCCTCTGGAGATTGCTTCCAACAATTCCAAAGGATGACCTATACCCATAAGATATATAGGTTTATTTTCAGGAATTATACTCTTGACAGTTTCAATCATTCTATATTCATCTTTTTTAGGCTCTCCCAATGCTAATCCTCCAATTGAATACCCTTCAAAATCAATGGCTAAGAGTTCTCTGGCCGATTCTTCTCTAAGATCCTTATGAATACCTCCTTGAATTATTCCAAACAGAATCTGCCTATTAGAATCAGGAATATCTTTTTGGACGAAATCATGATGCTTCTTGCACCTCTTGGCCCAAAGAGTAGTCTTTCTCACTGCCTCTTTTATTGATTCTTTTGATTCTTCTATCATAGGCATTGTATCTAGACACATTGCAACATCGCTGCCAAGTCCAATTTGTATCTCCATGTTTTCTTCAGGTGTCATGAATATTTTTTCCCCACTATAAGGGTTTCTGAAATTTACTCCAAATTCTTCAGAACTTAAGTATAATGCTGGAGAATACATCTGAAATCCTCCAGAATCTGTGAAAACTTTTCCGTGATAGGCCATAAACTTAGCAATGCCACCTTTATTCTTTATCACTTCAACTCCTGGTCTCAAGAACAGTATAAAAGAGTTTGAAATTATGGTATCAGCTTGCATAATCTCTAAGTCATCACTAGATATATGCTTTCCAGCAGTTTTTGTAGCCACAGGCATGAAGAATGGTGTTTCAATAGGCCCTGATTTTGTCATCAATTTTCCTGTCCTTGCTTTTGTTTTATCGTCTTTTGCTATAATCTCAAATCTCATATAAGAAACGAATAGAATTCATTTAAAAACCCTCCCATCTACATTTTTGAGAGGGTTGATAAGGGCAACGTAGTTCCCTTATGGAGTATTATAAGGAGGGTTGATAAGGGCAACGTAGTTCCCTTATGGAGTATTATAAGGAGGGTTGATAAGGGCAACGTAGTTCCCTTATGGAGTATTATAAGGAGGGTTGATAAGGGCAACGTAGTTCCCTTATGGGGTATTGGTCCAGCTTAGTAGGATTCCGCCATGGGGTGGCGGCGGCCTGGGTGCGATTCCCAGATACCCCATTTAACATATCAAACTACATACAATTAAACACTTTAGAGTAAGGATTTTTACATGAGAAATCAGATATTTAATATCTCAGAGGATACACTGGAGAAAGCACTTGACGAAATTTATAATCCAGACAAATGTGGGATTGTACTTATCCCTGAGGCGTTCTTTCCATCTCAGTTAAAAGATATTCTCCTTTACCGCCGGCTATTTTTACATCATTTCTTGTAAGGTTCTCAAAAGCTCTGATAAACTCCATAAGTTTAGATTAACTCTGCTATTTTTAATTTCTTCCTTTTTGATCTTAGAATAATATATCTTAAACAATAGTTTTAATTCAAAATAGTTTTCTTGCCTTTTTCATCTTTAGTATAGGCGACAAATCTATCTGGTGCATTTTCACTCTGATTGTTTCTGAACTTATCTACCTTGTCTTTTCGAGGTACGTTTAAAGCAAAATTTCTCTCTACTCTAGCCCAAAATCTGAACTTTCTTATTTCTTACTCAAAATTGCACCATAATCTTCTTTTAATTCTTTGAATACTATCAATGTTTCTATTTCTTCTAATGCATCAACAAATTCAGAGCGAATTTCCTTAATAATTTCCTGATATTTCTCTAGACTTTCTGCTTCAATTCTAAATTCGTAGTCGTGTTCGCCCAATGTTTTAAAAAACCAAATAATATTTTTATGTGATTCTGCAAAAGAAAACAATTTATGGCTAACTTCCTCAGATTTGTCTTTAGCATTAATAAAAAGTTTATAATTGTTCATTCCGATTTTATTTAAGTCAAACAAGAGCGAATATCCTGATATGATCCCCCCTGATTCAAGATTTTTAACTCTTGTTCTAACGGTAGAGAATGGAATATTTATTTTTTCACTAATTTCTACTAAGGGTATTCTAGAACTATCAGTTAACATTAGTAAAATATTTTTATCAATTGTATCTAACTTGATTGCTGAGAATTCATTATGCATTATTTTCTTTTCTTCTTTAATTTTTGATTCAACAAGATATTTTTTATGAAATTTGTATCCTGCCAGTCTTAAAGAGATATTGTAGTTTCGCAAGTAATTTGGAAAACGTTTTACGATATTACTTAAACTTTTATCTAATTCTTGTAGATTTTTAGCAGTCAAAACTATTGATAAGTCATATCTTCCACCCATTAGACCAATATATCCTACATCCGGATTATCTAATAGAAAATCTAATAACTCTTTTTCATTTTTCTTATTCAAATCTGTCAACTTAAAATAAACATTTGCATAGATATTGACTCCCAAAGAACCAAGGTTAAGCACAGTCTGAAATTTTTTAATAATTCCTTCTTGTTCTAACTTTTTAATTCTGTAGTTTACGACTTGTTTGCTGGTATTAAGTTGCTTTGCTAATTCTGATTCTTTCGCCCTTGAATTCAAATCAAGTAAATACAGCAGTTTTTTATCTTTTAAGTCCATAATTTAACTATTATCTATTTAGCTATATAAATATTGCTATTTGACAAACATTATCTAAAATAGTTTTATTATTATCTTTGTTACTCTATTGTGACAAAAAGTCATAAAGTGACATGGAAAGAACACAAATAAACGAAAAGGCTGTAAGGGCATTGACACTATCAGACATAGAAAGAATACTCCAAATTCAGCAAGAACAGAACATCTTAACAAAAGATCCCGATATTGCAAGGAAAGAGGGATTTCTTGTGAACTTGATGGGAAAAGAAGAAATTGAGAGATTCTTAAATAATGGAAATAAATTTTTAAGAGTTTATGACAATGGTTCAGGAGCTGAAGGATACATAGCAGCTTACACAAAAAGCTGCTGGTTAGAACAAAGCGGAGAACAGTTGGGTCAATACGTTACAGGAGAGCATCAATTTATATTGAAAGATAATTACGTTTATCTAAGGCACATAGCTAAGAAAAAAGGCGTTTCTGGGAGAGTTACGATTGCAATTGAAAGTTCATTCTATAGAGAATTATCAGAGAAGGGATATCATTATGTAATTGGTGAGATAGCCACGCAAACTCCTTTGGGAATTAGCAATGAAGTTTCTATGAGATTTCACAGAGGCTTAGGATTTAAAAAAATTGGGGAAAGGCGAGATAATAAGGGTTATACATGGGCAATTATGTGTAAAAAACTAAAAGGAGGTGGGAAAAATGAGAGAAATGATATGTTCTAAGATTCATCTCGCAACTGTTACTGAAGCCAATGTTAATTATGTTGGAAGCATTACTATCGATAAAGATTTAATAGAAAAGTCTGGACTCTGGGCAGGTCAGAAAGTATTAGTTGTAAGTGTAACAAGCGGAGCCAGATTGGAAACATACGTTATTGAAGGAGTTTCAAATTCTGGGGTAATCTGCATGAATGGGGCAGCAGCCCACTTAATAAAAAAAGGTGAAATTAAAAGATCTTGCAGCTCATGGATTAGATGGGGTCGAATTATACAATTACAAAGGAAACGACAAAGACCACGCGGCCAGTCAAAGCCTTATCAACCACTACTTTGCATCACTTGCAGAGAAACTAGGAATTATAAACACATACGGCTCTGACTGCCACGGGCCAAAAGGCAAAGGGCCCTTCCTTGGTAAATTCGGCTCAGCAAAAATCTATCTTTAATTTTTTAATTTGCTTAAAAAAACAGATAGCTTGGCAGAGAGCATTAATTTTCAAGCTCTCCGTCAGACTCTCTGAAATAATTTTCAATATTTATATGCAGCAGTCTCACATCAGTTACATGCTTGCGAGTATAAATTGATATAAATCCTTTGAATGATTCTCCGAATGAAATAGTTGATAGCCCTATAAATGTTGCTCAGGCCAAAGTGGAAATATCTTCGTCTCCTTGAGATATATAGCGATATAAATGGCTTGCTGTTCCAATAATGCCTAAAAGGCTTATCACATTAGGATACCAACTGCCTAACAGCTTAAAATTTTTTTCATCTTTATCTAAAATTCCCAAGCACCTATCATATTCTGGCCGGTCTATATCAGAAAAATCTGAATTTAACAAAGTTTGCCTGGCTCTTTTTATATCATTTATTGTTCTTTTTTTGAAAAAGTACCCTGACAAGCTTTCTCTTACTTCTTTCATAGTAAAGAACTATAATTGAGGTATATCACAAAAACGATGCGCCACCTCGGCTTAAAAGCCGAGGTTTGTTGCAGGCGCTCGTTTTTTGGATGCTCAAGGAACAACTCCAGCTTAAAAGCTGGAGTTTTAGTCAAGTTCCTTGACATTAAAAAATTTATTCTGTAAAAATTCTTTTCATAAGTTAATCTAAGGAATTTGTATATTGTAATTTAAGACTTGCAGTATTAGCGCCTTCATTCAAGAACTTTGGCAAATGTGCTCCGTTGAGCGTGTATCTCCTTCCATGAAAGGGATAGTCTTTAATTGTCCCCATAGCCATATCTACAGGGATCCAATATCCTCCGAATACATTGCCTGGAATATAGGTTTCTGTCCAAGCATGGCCTGTTGCAGGAGCACCTTCTTTTAAAGCGGTTATTGAACCTGAAATTGTTCTGGCTGGAAGACCCAGAGAGTTCAAGATTGCGGCAGTGACTGTGCTTACTGCCTTGCAGTCACCGCTTATTTTTCCAATAGATAAAAACTCTTCCATCAATGCCTTAAATGAAAAATATCCACTTTTTCGGGGATTATCGTTGAATATTAACGGCAGATATATTGCTACTTCTCCAAGAATTTCTTCTAGATTTCCTGAATCAGGAATTATTCTTCTAAGTTTTTCAGGCAGAGTTATACTAGAAACATACTTTGACCTTATTTTAGAAGGCAAGCTTTTCTTAATATCTTCAACAGACGGGAGAGAAACTTTTCTGCACACAGCCAATTTTGTTTTAAAAGTATATACTCCCTTGGCTGAAGAAACAAGATTTTCAGAGTGAAATAAAGGGTTAATTACTGGGAAATCCTGGGGCTCGAGGGCCATTTTAGACGCCTCAGACTCATCATTCCTGCATTGTATTTTTCCATTATAAGCTAATTCTGCTATAATATTACTTCCAGGACAGATTAATATTTCGCTTAACTGCCCGAACTCGCTAAATTCCTCATCATCAATTTGCGCGGTAGGTATTTCGACTTTCCTAGACCTCGGAATGTCCATTTCTATTGGTGGAAGTTTAAAATCTGACCTGAATACATCTACCATGTTTCTGTATTTAATCATGGCTTTTAGCTCACATGAGGGTATATAAACCTTTCTTTTTTAACTACTTAATAGTTATATCTTTTTTCACTCAATTTTCTTTGTAATTTCCAATAAATCAGAAATATCCTCTAATTCAAAATCAGCCCCGCTTGTGCCTTTCTCCAAAGGCTCTTTGCCCGCTCTCCGCTCGCCATACCTAGCATAACACGTCTTCAAACCCAATTTTTTAGCAGTATTCACATCTCTCTCAACTCTATCTCCAACCATCATTGCTTCATTTGGCTCCACTCCAAGTTCTCTTAAAGCCATCTTAAATGGGGCAGTAGAAGTTTTCTGTTTTCTAACATCCGCAGCAGTAACTACCACATCGAAAAAGTCGTCTATTCTCAACATTACTAGTCTCATCCAAGCCTGCAAAATAGTAGCATCGTTCTTGAAGGATATGCTCAAGTGCATACCGCGAAAAACTATGAGTTAACATCACAAAAACGATGCGCCACCTCGGCTTAAAAGCCGAGGTTTGTTGCAGGCGCTCGTTTTTGGAGATGCTCGGGAACCACCACACCTTGAAAGGTGTGGTTTTCATCGGTTCCCGACATAATAAA
>Ga0194121_10001301_pt1 | contig 42937 bp, 28 predicted proteins | sample TA2MahCa50mmetaG_FD_148609 | JGI IMG/M metagenome (GOLD analysis project Ga0194121, IMG submission 148609) | Freshwater microbial communities from Lake Tanganyika, Tanzania - TA2015020 Mahale Deep Cast 50m | ecosystem: Environmental > Aquatic > Freshwater > Lake | place: Tanzania: Lake...
TATCAGCAAGGAAACGATGGCGTACTTGGCCACACGCCCCAACCGCTTTGTGTATGTGCACACGCCCAAGCACGGTTCGTGGCTCAACCTGGTGGAGACGCTCTTCGGGAAAATGGCGCGGACCTTTCTGCGCGGGATGCGGGTGGCGAGTTGGCAGGAGATGAAAGAGCGCATTCTGCGGGGCGTCGCGGAAATCAACCAGGCACCAGTGGTCCATCGTTGGAGCAACTTTACCGCCCTGGAGACGCTGCCGTGATTGTTTACTTGTCACAAAAACGATGTACTAGCTTGAGTGTTGTTCACAGCGACCCCGATCTGAAGCTGCCTGCCGACATGGTTTGATGTCATTTGCGCGGGGCGCTGGAACAGCAGAGCGACACACGATGAACGAGACCGACACGGCGGATTTGGCGCGGATTCCGCTTGAGGAGATCCGTGAGCGCAAACCCGGCGATGCGCTCCGCGACAGTGAACTTCTCTATCGCGGCCTGCTCGATTCTTTGCCCAGTGCAGTGTTTGTCTGCGATCGCTCGGCCGTGATTCAGGATTACAATCGACGCGCCGCGGAACTCTGGGGTCGCGAGCCCCAGCGCGGCGATCCCAACGAGCGCTTCTGCGGCTCCTTGCGGCTGTATCGGCCCGACGGGACCCTCCTGCCGCACGCACAATGCCCGGTGATGGAAGTCATGCGCACCGGCGTTCCCGTCCCAAACGTCCGGGTCGTGATCGAACGGCCGGATGGTTCGCGGCTCCCGGTTCGAGTCCATTTCGCGCCCCTGCGAAACCCCCAGGGTGAGATCATCGGCGGGATGACCTCGTTTGACGACATCACGGAATTCGAGCGCGCTCAGACGCTGGCGAGGCAGAGCGAAGCGCGTTTCCGGCAACTCACCGAGAATCTTCTCGTGAGTCTTTTTAGCAAGGATGCAGATGGCCGCTTCAACTTCGTGAACCGACACTTCGCGACTCTGGTGGGCAGACCGGTTGAGGAGATCGTGGGCAAAACGGATCGAGATCTTTTTCCGCCGGAACTCGCGGACGCCTATCGCCGCGATGACCAGCGCGTGATGGAAAGTCAGGCTCCGCTGAATCAGGAGGAGGAACACCAAGACCCGGGCCGGGAGAAGGTCTATGTGCAAGTGATGAAGGTCCCGACCTTCGACAATCAAGGGCAGGTCACGGGAGTGATGGGCATCTTTTGGGATATCAGCGAACGCCGGCGCGCAGAGGAAGCGTTGCAAACCTCGGAAAAGCGTTACGCCGATCTGATGAACAATCTGGACGGGATCGTGTGGGAGGTGGACGCGCGGACCTGGCAGTTTCGCTTCGTCAGTCCGCAGGCCGAACGCATCCTGGGTTACCCGGTGAGCCGTTGGCTCAACGAGCCGAACTTCTGGCCCAACCACATCCACCCTGACGACCGCGAAGCGGCCGTGAAATACTGCGTCGAAAGCACCCGTCAAGCCTGCGATCACGATTTCGAGTACCGCATGGTGGCCGCCGATGGCCGCGCGGTCTGGTTGCATGACGTGGTCAGCGTGAAGGCGGACCACGGCGAGGTGGTCACGCTGCACGGCGTGATGGTGGACATTTCTAATCGGAAACAAACTGAATCGGAGTTGGCCGATCACCGCATCCTGCTCCGGACATTGATTGAGCACACGCCGGCGGCGGTGGCCATGTTTGACACGGAAATGCGCTACCTGGCCTGGAGCAAGCGCTGGCTCACGGACGACAAGCTGGGGAACCGTGAGCTTGGCGGGTTGAGCCATTACGAGGTGTTTCCGGAAATCGGCGAGGATTGGAAAGCCGTCCACCGTCGCTGCCTGGCGGGCGCGACCGAGTGTCGCGAAGAAGATGCCTTTCCGCGCGCGGACGGGACGGTCGATTACCTGCGGTGGGTGGTCCAACCCTGGCACAAGCCGAGCGGCCAGATCGGCGGCCTGGTCATGTTCACGGAAGTCATCACAGAACGCATCCGAGCCATCCGGGCGCTGCGCGAGAGCGAGGAACGTTTTCAGGCATTCATGAACCAGAGCCCGGTCGTGGCCTGGATCAAGGACGACCAGTTCAAGTTCCGTTACGTCAATTAGGCCTTCGAGAAGCTGTTCGAACGGTCCGCCGACAGCATCCTGGGCCGGACGGATTACGATCTCTATGCCAGGCAGTCGGCCGACCAAACTCGCGCCAATGATCGTCACGTGTTGGCGAGCGAGGAAATGCTCGAGACGATTGAACAGGTCCCCGGCGCGGACGGCAGAATGCGCCAATGGCTGGTGCAAAAGTTCCCGCTACTTCGGACTGATCAACGGACCTGGGTGGGCGGAACTGCAGTGGATGTGACGGATCGGCACGAGGCTGAGGCCGCGCTGAAAGCCTCTCAGCAGATGCTCCGGATTGTCCTGGACAGCATCCCGCAAGGGGTTTTCTGGAAGGACCGCGATTCCCGCTTCCTGGGCTGCAACAGGGTCGCCGCACGCAAGCGAAGGATTCGATTCGCCCGACGAGGTGATCGGCAAAGACTGACTGCGAACTGAGCGTATCCACCCCAGAACAAGGCCAGGAATTTATCCGGATCGACCAGGAGGTCATGACCACGGACGAGCCGGTGGTAGGACGCATTGAGCCGGCGACCTTTCCGGACGGCTCGATTCATTGGTTGGAAACCAACAAGAGGCCTCTGAGGGATTCGGAAGGTCGCATCATGGGTGTCCTGGGCACCTGGCAAGACATCACCGAGCGCCGTCAGCGGGAATTGGATCTGCGCCTGCGCAATGATGTCCTGGCGGCACTGGCCTATACCGCCAAAGAGTTGTTGCAAGCCGCGGATTGGCGCCAGGGCATCCAACCGACTCTGAAGGCCTTGGGCGAAGCCTTTCGCGTCAGCCGGGTCTTTGTCTTCGAGCGCTGTCGGAATAGCGCCGGAGCCGATTGCGTCAGCCAGCGCGCCGAATGGGCCGCCCCGGGAATCCCGCCCCAGATCGACGACCCGGACCTCCAAAACATGGATCTGGCGCGAGTGGGCTTTGTCAGTTGGCAGGCGAGCATGAGCGCGGGCCAACCCGTCGCCACGCTGGTGAAGGACTTGCCGGAGGCCGAACGAGCCTTCCTTGAATCGAAAGGAGTGGTCTCCGTGGTGATCTATCCGATCCAGGGGGACGGGGAGTGGAGGGGGTTCATCGGTTTCGATGAGTGTTTCGTCGAGCGCCAATGGTCCGAAGCAGAGCTGAATGCCCTGCGCACGGCCAGCGGATTACTGGGCGCTGCGATGGTGCGCACCCGCTCGGCGGCCGCGCTGCGGGATAGTGAGATCTTCCTTCAGATGTCGCAGCACGCCGGACAGTGCGGGAGTTGGGAGTGGGACCTGGGGACCAACGGCGTGCGCTGGTCGGAGGTCATGTGCCGCATCCACGGCCTCGAGCCCACCCAATTCCCGGGGACACTCGAGGCCGCCGTGGCCTTCATTCATCCTGACGATCAGCCCGACGTGCGAGAGGGGATGGCAATTCTATTGGAGACACACCGATTCCGCGACACCGAGTACCGCATCATTCGACGCAACGGCGAAGAACGCAAGCTCTGGGGCCGGGGGCAGATACTCTTTGACTCCGCCGGACACGCGGTCCGGGTCATCGGCACTTCGACGGACATCACCGAGCGCAAGCGCGCCGAGGAAGAGCGCCGCCGGCTGGAGGCTCAAATCCTGCACGCCCAGAAATTGGAAAGCCTCGGCGTCCTGGCCGGTGGCATCGCTCACGACTTTAACAACCTGCTGACGGCCGTCCTGGGCTATGCCAACCTGGCGTTGGTCAATCTGCCGGACGAATCGCCAGCCTGCCCCATGCTCCAGTAAATCGAGAAGGCGGCCCAACGGGCCGCGGACCTGACTCAGCAAATGCTGGCTTATTCGGGCAAGGGCAAATTCGTCGTTCAACCCGTGCGGCTGGACCGGTTGGTCCAGGAAATGGCCAAATTGCTGAATACGGTGGTGTCCAGGAAAGCCATCATGGAACTCGACCTGAAGCCGGCCACCGTCGAGGGGGATGCCACACAGCTCCGACAGGTCGTGATGAATTTGATCACCAACGCTTCCGATGCACTCGAAAGCAACGTGGGAAAAATTTGCGTGCGCACCGGAGTTCAGGAGACCGCGGCCGCTGATCTGCGTTCCCCGTTTCTTCCGGAGGAACTTCCCCCGGGTTCGTATGCCTTTGTCGAGATCGAGGACACCGGCTGCGGCATGTCCGAGGAAACGATGCGCAAGATTTTCGATCCCTTCTTCAGCACCAAATTCACGGGACGCGGCTTAGGACTGGCGGCCGTGCTGGGCATTGTCCGCGGCCATCGGGGAACCATCAAGGTGGCGAGCACGCCCGGTCAAGGCACGCGGTTTCAGGTGCTGTTACCCGGCGCAGCGGCCATAACAACGGACCGGCTTGCGCCGGGTCGCCAGATGCAACCGCGGCACGGCTCCGGCACGGTCCTGGTGGTCGATGACGAACCGAGCGTCCGCGAATTCGCCCAGCGCGTCTTGGAGAGCGGAGGTTTTACCGTCCATTGGGCGGAGGATGGAGAACACGGCCTGAGAGTATTTGCGCAACATCGACACGGGATCGTGGCCGTGCTTCTTGACCTGACGATGCCGCGCATGGATGGCGTGGAAGTTTTGCGGCAATTGCGCGCTCTTTCCCCGGACGTGCCGGTTGCGGTCATGAGCGGGTACAGCGAAATGGACATTGCCAGGCGCTTTGAGGGGATGCGCGTGGACGGCTTTTTGCAGAAGCCGTTTGTGTCCCAAGATCTCCTCACGCTCGTGAGCCGGATGGTGCCGCCGAACACCGCACCGCGGTCTCTCTGACCGTGCCAGCACTCTCCCAAAGCGCTTAACCTAACTTCTGACCTCAGAAAAACAAAAGATGCGGGTCCAGCAAAGGGGTTGATAATTCCCCGAATTCTTTGTTCTCTTCGTTGCCTTTTGTTAAGAAACAGAAGCCAACGAAGGGAACGAAGAAGAGAACCAAGGGAATTCTTCTTCCGCATTCTGACTTGCTCCACGCAAACTTTTAGTGAGTTCAGAACTTCGCTGCGCGGCGGCGTCACCGCTCCCTGGACAGCCGTCTCAGCAATTCATTGGCCACGGGCCGCGAGGGTTGGGCCTCAGCCAGCCGCTGCAACAGCCAGCGCGCCTCATCCGGTTGGGTCTTCGCTTGTTGCACCGCGATGGTCAGACAACGAGCGTACGCGGTCGAGAATTGGTCGCTGAGGCGGCAGCTTTCGAGGTAAGTGTCGAGTGCGCTCGCTAGCCGTCCTGCGGTTTCCTCGGCCAGCCCGCGCAGATAAACGTCGCGCGCCTGGATGAATTTCTCCAGTCGAAGGAGGAAGGTCTGATTTGCGTCCTCTCCAGCGCTTTCGATGAGTTCTCTTGGATTGCCCCGGACACGGTCCAGCCAACGGAAAAGCAGCCGGTGCGGCGCTTGGTTCCGCCGATACGCGAAATGCGGCGCGCGCAGAATGACGACCGGTTGGTCGTCCGTGTTCAAGGCGGCGCCTTGGGAAAATTCCCGCAGCGCGCTGGGTCCCGCGAGGAAACACCCGAAGAGATGCAGGGCATCCGGCAAACCCAGGCTCTTGAGTTCTTGAATCAGGTTGGGATCGCGGACGCGGTTCTCGAACCAACCGGTGGAATCCACAGTCGCTTCGTCCATGGCGATGAGGCCCAGCACGGGCGTATCGACGTTGAACCGCAGCAGAAAAGCCCGGGCGTCGGGAAACACTTCCAGGCAAGTGCGAACGATGACTTGCAGCATGGCCTCATCGAGTTGAAACAGCGGCAGCCACTGGCAAAAAACTCCGTCCGGCGCCAGGCGCTGGCGCATCGCTTGAAAATGTTCCCGCGTGTAGAGCGCCCCCGCGCCGTCCCGTGCCGGATGAAAAAGGTCGGCCACGATCACGTCATACTGCTCGCGGGATGCGCGGACGAACCGGCGCGCGTCCGCCACGCGCACGTTCAGGCCGGGCCGAAGGCGGTTGTGCGGTGCAAAGTGATCCAAGACGTGAGGAATCTCAGGAATCAGTTCGACGCCGTCCGCCGCTAAATCGGCATACGGCCCGGCTGCGGCAAAAGTGATCCCTGTGCCCAGGCCAAGAAACAAAGCGCGCTTTGGATTCGGGTGCAGCAGGAGCGGAATGTGGGCATGGCGTCGCGCCGCGTCCGCCGCACCGGTGCCGCCCATCGTGAAGCGATTGTTGACCAGCAAACTCCGATGGCCGTCGAAGTGCTCGACCACCGCGATCGAATCCATCACGCCTTCTCGATATTCGAGGATTTTGCCGCCCGGCGGCGCTTGAACGATCTGCAGCCGGCGCGGAAGCGCAACCATCAACACCAGCGGCAAAATCAGAAGCATCCAGGCTCGACCCGAACGTTTCGGCAGAAGCGCGACGTACGCGCCGGACAGGGACACGAAGCTCCATTTGGCCCCCAGGGCAGGCAGCAACATAACTCCGAATATGAGCGGCGCCAGCGCGCTGCCCAAAGTGTTTAGAGCCACAGCACGGCCGACGCCATCGCGCTCGCGCTTGCTGGATTGAACGAGATGGCTGAACATCGCGCCCATCAGGATCGTGGGCAAACCAAAGACCAAAGCGGCGACCACGGCTTCCGCGGCAAATCCTCCGGCCAACGTGTCACCTAAGCTGGTTCGACAGAAAACGTAGATTTTCTGCGCCCCGGTGAGAACCCAGGCGCCAAGCAGACAACTCGTGGAAAGGCCGATCAGGAGCAACGGCCGGAGTCGGGTTGTCGAAGTTCGATTGCCGAAGCGATGGTAGATACTGGCGCCGATCGAGGTGCCGAGAAGGTAAACCGACAACGCCGCGGCAAAACTGTAAATCGTGTTCTCCAGCACTTCAGCCATCACACGCACCCCGAGGACTTCGTATCCAATGCCCAACAGGCCGGTGGCGAATAAGGTCAGGTCCAAACCCTGGCCCTTACGAATCTGCTCATGCCCCGTGAACCAGGTAGGGCGAGTCCGTCCCGGCGAGCCGCGCGACATGCTTGGCGCACGTCCAGGGCGGCTCGCTGGGGACAGGCTCGCCTTGCCTTGAGGCTCAAGTGAAGGAGGCCGCTGTTGCTCTTGAGTAGTTGAAACAAGAACTCGCCGTTGGCTTCGCGCCTCCACGATCAACATCACCACGCCGCAGAGCAGATTCAGCCCGGCCAAAGCGAAAAGCGACTTCGTGAAACCGAGCGATGGCACCAGGATGAACGTGCTGGCCAAGGTGCCCGCCACCGCGCCCAGCGTGTTGAGTGAATAAAGCACGGCAATGCACCGGCCATCGGCCATCCACGGGGACGCGAATCGTTCCATTGCGGGCAGCGTCGCTCCCATCGAAATCGTTGCGGGAAGCAGCGCAAGAAAAGGGACTGCAAAGGCCGAGAACCAATGCCGTGCTGCGGAAGGGGCCAGTCCTATCAGACTCAACGCAAAATCGTTCGCGAGCGGCAACAGCGCCGTCAACAACAGTCCCCAGACTCCAATGACTATTTCGAGCGCGGCATACCAGCGCCCAGGGCGGGCGCTCCTTCCGATTGCGCCATCCAGCCTCCAAGCGCCCAGGGCCAGGCCGCCGAAGAACGCCGCTACCACGGCGAGCACCGCAGGCATTTCGTGCCCAAGGCCGATCCCGAACTGGCGAGACCAAATCATCTGGCAGCCGAGTCCACCGAGACCGGAGAGGAAGAAAACCGTGTAAACCGTCCGCCGTTGGAGTTTAGGCGTCATCGAGAACTGGAGAGGGAGAAATCCGGGCGCCCGAAAGACGCGGACCAACACCGTGCGGCGCGCGGAACTAACCACGGATTACACGGATCATACGGATAGGAGCGAAGGAACGAACTCGTGTATCCATGTTCATCCGTTGCCTCCACAAGTTGGCGGTGAAGCGTAGCTATACAGATTTTCAATCTGCCGTATCGCCGACTTGTAGTCGGCTGCGCGACAAACTCGCCCGACCGCACCGGATTGGCCGGCGTGCCGCGGATTCCAAATCCGCGATACGGCAGAGTGCAACTCTGCGCTACGTGGACGGCGATCACCGACAACTCGTGGATGCACTGGTGTTCATCCGTGGCCGAACCTTGAACTCGAAACCTGGAACCTCGAACCTCGCCCCTGGGCGGCCTGGGCGGATACCCCATTTCTCGCAGCTTGGATTTCCAGAACGATTCGCGCATAATGCCAACGATGCAGTTTATCCGCGACATCTACGCCGCCAAGCAAGCCAGCAATCGCCCGGTGATTTCCTTTGAATTCTTTCCGCCGAAAACGGAGGAAGGCGACCGGAACCTGCTGGAGAAAACCATCCCTGCGTTGAAACAACTTCAACCCGATTTCTGCTCGGTCACGTACGGCGCCGGCGGCAGCACGCGGGAGAAGACGTTGATGATCGTGGACCGCATTCAGCGGACCCACGGGATCACGGGCATGGCCCATTTGACCTGCGTCGGCTCGACCAGCCAGCAAATCGGCGAAGCGCTGGAGCAGGCCCGAGCGCTTGGAATCAAGAACATCCTGGCCTTGCGCGGCGATCCGCCCGGCGGCATGGGCGAATTCAAGAAAACTGAAGGCGGCTTCGAGTTTTCGTATCAACTGGTCCAGTTCATCCGGCAAACGGGCGGCTTTTCCATCGGCACGGCGGGGTTTCCGGAAGGCCACATCGCCTGCAAGGAAGGCAAGCAGGTCGATTGGGAGCGATTGAAAGCCAAGATCGATTGCGGCGCCGACTTTGTTATCACCCAACTTTTCTTCGACAACGCGGACTTCTTTGTCTTCCGCGAATACATGGTGAAGAAGCTCGGCGTGACGGTCTCCATTACGCCCGGCATTCTGCCCATCCTGAGCGCCGCCCAGGTGAAGCGGTTTACGGAGATGTGCGGCGCGCGCATGCCGGCGCCGCTGCTCGCGCGGCTGGAGCCTTTGCGGGACAATGACGAGGCGGCGACCGAGTTTGGGATCGAGTACGCGACGAGACAGTGCGAAGAACTCCTGCGCGAAGGCGTGCCTGGGCTTCACATTTACACGTTGAATAAAGCTCGCTCCGCGACGCAAGTGCTGAAAAACTTGGGCCTGGCGTATCAAGTGGCTCGATCGCGCCTGCCAACCGGCGCAGCTTACTGATCAGACCGCGGGATAGAATACACTTTGCCAGGAGGGATTTTGGCCAGCCGCGAGGAGCGCGCGAGGCGGTGTATCCCTGCGATCCACAACGAGCGAGCGACGAAGCGGCTGGCCAAAAGACCCCTGGCCCTGCGGGTTGCGCCGCATTTGGGCTCTGGCTTCGTTGCTCCTCAGTCGAAGAATCCACCAGGGATATTCTCCTTCGTCGCGCCTGAGCCCAAATGCGACGCAACAAAGTGTATTCTATCCCACGGTCTGATCAGTATGAATCCCTCCGACACGGCTTTCTACGTCACGGGCGGCACGCTGCGGCACGACGCGGCGTCGTATGTGGACCGCAAGGCGGACAAGGAATTGCTCGAAGGCCTCGTCAACAGCGAGTTTTGCTACGTGCTCACGTCCCGGCAAATGGGGAAAAGCTCCATCATGGTGCGCACGGCCAACAAGCTTCGCGCCGGCGGCTTCAAGGTTGTGGTGCTGGACCTCACGGCCATCGGCCAAAATCTGACGCCGGAACAATGGTACGATGGTTTGCTGATGCGGCTGGGACGGCAATTGGGCCTGGAACAACAACTGGAGGATTTCTGGAGCACGCGCGACCGCGTCGGCGCCGTGCAACGGTTCATGACCGCGATTCATGACGTCGCGCTCGCGACCCTCGCCGGCCCGCTGGTGATTTTCGTGGATGAAATCGACATCGTGCACAGCCTGCCGTTTGCCACGGACGAATTCTTTGCCGCGATTCGCGAGTGCTACAACCGCCGCGTGGAAGATCCCGCCTTCCAGCGCGTGACCTTTTGTTTGCTCGGGGTCGCGACGCCTTCGGAGCTGATTCGCAATCCGCACACCACGCCGTTCAACATCGGCCACCGCATTGAACTCACGGATTTCACCGAGACGGAGGCCGCGCCCCTGGCTCAGCGGTTGGATGCAGACTCCGGCCAGGCCCAGGCTTATCTCAAGCGCATTCTTTTCTGGACGAACGGCCATCCCTATTTGACCCAGCGCTTGTGCCGTGCCGTTTTCGAGGAGAAACCCAAACTCAGGCTGACGCTGCAGGACGCGACACCGCTGCAATGCATCGACGATCTTTGCGAACGGCTCTTTCTCTCGCCGCGGGCGCGCGAGCAGGATGACAATCTGCTCTTCGTTCGGGAACGCATCCTGCGCGTGGAAGTCGATCTCGCCAAGCTGTTGAATCTTTACGAGCAGGTGCACCACGAAAACCTGATTCCGGACGACGAAGCTAACGAATATATCAATCAACTGCGGCTCTCCGGCATCATCGCGGCCGACTCGGGCCGATTGAAAGTGCGCAACCGAATTTACCGCGAGGTCTTTGATCCACAGTGCTAATTGCAGCCATCTGCTGGGGGGCGACTTAAAGTGTCGGTCAGCGACTCCGATAGACTTCCCTCTCTCCCCGCGAGGAACGAGTGGGGAGAGAGTTGGAGAGAGGAGTTTCTTGGAAACATGAGAAGCGAGCCGATAGCAGCCTCCCATGAAACTCGATCCTGAATTCTGAGTTCGTTCGCGCTTCTGATTTGCACGAATCTTCTCCCTTCCTGAGTTACTACGGGAATGCTGAGATCCATCTTCTCTTTTTGCCACAGGAATTCACCTCCAATGGCTGTTCATTCCATATCCTGGCCTCTCAAAGAATTCAACTCTGTGTCCAAATCCCAACGCTTAAATCCCCTTTTTCCCTCGCGCATGAGTGCCCGAACAAGTCTATGCGCGAGCTCCGCCGCAGCCGCTAAAGAAGGAGCAAGGATAGTAAACGATAGTGAAGCATACCGTACGAAGGATGGAATCTGTTGCCGCGGGATTGACCGACGACGCCGTCGCGGACAGAATGAAATCCGTTGCCACCCAGTCAGGTCACGATGATGAAATCACTGAAATCCCACTTCGTAGCGCTCGCACTTCTTGCAGGGGCTTTCCCCTCGGTTGAAATCCAGGCTCAGACGACGACTCGAACCATGCGGCCCGTCATTCGCGGACGTTACCACGCTGTGACCTCCATGAAACCCGAAGCCACTTGGGCAGCCGAACGAATCTTGCTTGCCGGCGGGAACGCGTTCGATGCCATCGTGGCGGGGCAGGCCGCGCTTTGCGTCGCCGATGCCGCTTCGAACGGCGTCGGCAGCGACGCGGTCATTCTCATCTATGACGCCAAAGCGAAGAAAGTCTGGTCGCTGAACGCGGAAGGGACCGCGCCGCAGCTCGCGACGATTGAGTGGTACCAGAAACACAACAACGGCAAGCTGCAGGTGGATGACGGACTATTGGCAGGCACCGTGCCGGGCGTGGTCGATGCCTGGCACCTCCTGCTGGATCGCTGGGGCACGATGAGCTTTGCGCAGACGCTCGCGCCGGCGATCGATCTGGCGGAAAATGGTTTTCCCCTCAGCCGCAGTTTGGCCGGCGCCATCGCGGGCTCCAAGAAGCTCAAGAAATATCCTTCCAGCGTCCGCGTTTATTATCCGGGCGGGCAGCCGCCCAAGGCCGGCGAGATCTTTCGCAATCCAGACCTGGCCCGGACGTTGAAAAAGCTCGTGGAAGCCGAGCGCCAGAACCGCTTCAAAGGCCGATCTCGCGCTTTGAAAGCGGCGCGCGACCGCTTTTACAAGGGCGACATCGCCCGAGCCATGGCGAAGTTTTCCGAAGAGAACGGCGGACTTTTCCGTTACGAAGACTTTGCGAATTACACGGCGAAGGTGGAGGAACCCGTCTCGCTCGATTACCAAGGCTACCAGGTTTACAAGAATCCTTCAGCCAACCAGGGACCGGCGGAGCTGTTTACGTTGAGTCTCCTCAAAGGATACGACCTGAAAGGACTCGGCCACAATACCGCCGAGTACATCCACACTTCCGTCGAAGCCCTCAAGCTCGCCTTCGCTGACCGCGAGAAATTTCTCGGTGACATGGATTTCATCCGCATCCCGTTCGAAGGCCTGCTCTCGGAGGAATACGCCCGCGAACGGCGCAAGTTGATCGATCCGGAGCGCGCGTCGCTCGAACTTCGGCCGGGCTCGCCCGAGAGATTTATGAAGACCAGCGGAATGTTCGGGGGCAAGGTCACGGTGAATTTCGAGGGGAAAGCGGACCACGAAGGCGACACGAGCTACATTGCGGTCGTGGATAAACAGCGCAACATGGTGACCTTCACACCGAGCTTGCACAGCGGGTTCGGAACGGGCGTCGTGATGGGCGACACGGGACTGATTTTCAACTGCCGCGGGGATTACTACTCGCTCGTCCCCGGCGAAGCCAACGCGCTGGCGCCGGGCAAACGGCCCCGCAGCACGCTGCAAACGACGTTGGTCATGAAAGACGGAAAACCGCACATGGTCATGGGCAGTCCCGGCGGCGACGATCAGATCATGCGCACGATGCAGACCTTCCTGAACATGGTGGAATTCGGGATGAACGTGCAGCAAGCGATCGAAGCGCCGCGCTGGTCCACACGCAGTTTTCCCGCGTCGCCCTTTCCGCACACGATGTATCCGGGAGAAATGTCCGTGGAATCCCGCGTGCCGGAACCTGTTCGCCAGGCGCTCGCCGCGAAAGGCCACAAACTTAAGACGACCGGCGACTGGTCGATGGGCAACAACGGCGCGATTGTCGTGGACTTGAACACGGGACTGCTGAGCGCCGGCGCGGACCCCCGCTGCGATGCCTACGCCTGGGCGTGGTAGAGCCGGCTTTCCAGCCGGCTCGTTTGGGCGACTTTCCAGTCGCCCGGCGGACGGGACTGGAAATTCCCGCCAACCCGCAGACAGGAATGTCTGCGCCACGTTTCATGGTCCCCTTGCGCGTTGCAGCGACCACGAAGGTTCCGCGTCCCTCACCACAACCGTGCCCGGACGAAATCTTGCCAGGGCCGCGCCCGGACGCCGGGCGCCACGGTTTCGTTCGGCGTCCCGACGCGAGCCGGTCGGTGGACGAGAGTCATCTTCACGCTGCGTTGAACGCCAGGCTGCCCGCTCATCGCTGCTGCGAGCCGCCGCATCCCGTGGGCATCGGATGGCGTCACCGTGTGCGCCGCCTTCGCTTCGATCAGGTGAACGGCGCCGTCTTTGCCTGGAACGACAAAATCCACTTCCAGCCCCTGTTGATCGCGGAAATAGTAGAGTTCGCGGCGGCGGCCGCTGTTGCACTGCGCTTTGACGATTTCACCGGCGATGAACCCCTCGAACAAGACTCCAAGAAACGGCGATTTTTCCAGTTCGGCCTCCGTTTCGATGCCGAGGAGATGGCAAGCCATTCCTGAGTCTGCGATAAAAATTTTGGGAGATTTGATCCGCCGCTTTCCCAGATTCTCAAACCACGGTGGCACCACAATGATCTGACCGGTGGTTTCCAGGATGTCGAGCCACCGTCCGATGCCGGGCACGCTCATGCCCAGCGGGGCCGCCAAATCCGTTTTGGTGAGGATTTGTCCATGACGGCTCGCGACCAGCGCGAGAAATCTCCGGAACGTCGCCGGTTCCTGAATTGCGCTGATGCTGCGCACGTCGCGTTCCAGGTACGTCTGGACATAGGCGCTGAACCAGAGGGACGCGGCCCGCGGCCGGGCGAGCACCTCTGGAAAGCCGCCTCGGATCAAGCTCACCTTTGGCGTCTCGCGCAGGGACATCGGCAGCAACTGGAGGACGGCCGCGCGCCCGGCCATCGACTCCGTCACGTTGTGCATCAGGCCGGCCTCCTGCGAGCCGGTGAGGAACCAGCGCCCCGCGCGCCGGGGTTCGCGGTCAATGCGTGCGCGGACAAAGTTGAACACTTCGGGAACATTCTGGATTTCGTCAAAAATGGCCGGCAGGCGCACCCGGTCGAGAAAGCCCTGGGGATCATCACGGAACCGCGACACCACGTCTGGATCCTCGAACAGATAGTAATCCGACGCCGGAAACACATGGCGAAGCAGGAATGTTTTCCCGGCTCGCCGCGGACCGGTGAGCACCACCGCGGGGAAATTCTTCGCGGCCATCGCCACCTGCGATTCCAGCTCTCGGTGAAGGTAGCGCATACGTGAGTTTTCTAAACTGGCAGTTTAGAAAACTCAAGCCAACAACCGTGCCGTCCGTCCCGCTTGCTGATCCCAAATCACCGATTAAGCCGAGGGAATTTGCTCTTGAACCGCGACTAAACGCCGATGGACGCGAATCGAAAGGAGAGCGAGGCGCCGCGCCGCCGCCGCCACTGGCTGTCGATGAGGTTCCTTGCGGGAAGAACTCATCTCAGCCATTTAAGGAGATTGCCTCCGCTTGACGCGCCGGAGATAAAATCCTACGGTGCCCACGTTCCTCATACTATGAAACGAATAATCCTCCTCACTGCTGCACTCCTCTCCACCGCGTTCCTCGCGGCCGATGACAAAGACGGCTGGATTTCTCTCTTCGACGGCAAATCGCTCGAAGGCTGGAAAGCCAGCGAAAATCCCGACACCTTCAAAGTCGAAGATGGAAAGATCGTCGTGTTCGGCCCGCGCGCGCATCTCTTCTACGTGGGACCGGTTCAGAATCATAACTTCACGAACTTCGAGTTGAAGCTGGAGATCATGACCTTTCCCAAGGCGAACTCCGGAGTCTATTTTCACACCGAATGGCTCGAGAAGGGCTTTCCGCGCAAAGGCCACGAAGTCCAGGTCAACACCACGCACACGGACCCGAAGCGGACGGCGGGGCTTTACGGGGTCAAGGACAACTACGACTCCCTCGTGAAGGACGAGGAATGGTTCACGATGCACATCATCGTCCAGGGAAAACACGTCACGACGAAAGTCAACGGGAAGACCATCGTGGATTACACCGAACCGGACGCGCCAGAGACCGGCCAGCGCGCTTCGGCCCGGCGCATCTCCAGCGGCACCTTCGCGCTGCAAGGCCACGACCCCGGCAGCAAGATTTACTACAAGAGTATCCTGGTGAAACCCTTGCCGAACTAACCCAAACGCGGCGCGAGCAGGTAGGGCTGTGCTGCCGCACAGCCATTGGTTCTAACGGAATCTCACTTCACGAGCCGAACCATTATGAAAAAGACAACCGCGATCTTCCTCGCAACCGTTGGCGTGGCATTCCCAGCCATTCTGGCCGCGCAGCAGCAAAACAGCGGCCCGGACAAACGAGCCGCCGCTCCTGGGACCAACCGCGACGTGAACTCAAAACTCGAGCAGATCGTGGCGATACGGGAGGTTCAACTTAAGAGCTATGAGCTTCAACTCCAGGCTGGGCGAGTCCATATTATTGATGGCTCTCCCGAAACCGCGCTGGCTGATGCTCGAATTCGGCTGGCACAGGAAAAGAATGACAACAAGGCCGTTGTCGATGAACTGAGAAACCTGGTTGCGGCGCTCGAACGCCGCCTGAAGCAGGTCCAGGCTATGACGCTGGATCGTTTGGCACCGGGAGACATCGACCGATTCAAGATCGCCTTGCTGGAGGCCGAGATACGCCTGTTAAAAGCGCAAAAGTGAACCGCCTTCCTGTGATGATATTGACCACGGATAACGCTGATGGCACGGATAGGAATGCTGGTGCCTCATTTTACTCCTTCTTCATCCGTGTGATCCGTGTCATCCGTGGTTCATTCCCCTGGGGCTCGCGGCGCAAAGACCTCAACCCGGCTCTCGCCGCAACCGAAGGAGCGCGGCTGTGGTCGCAGACACAGCCGCAGCGCGCCAGAAACGCCAGACTGCTGCGGCTGGTGCTTTGCACACAGCCGCGCGCCGAAATCTTCGCAAGAACGAAATTGATTCCAGTCACAATCGCAGGCCTGCTTGCACTACTCGGAGCCAATCCCTGTTTGCAGGCAGCCGCTCCTCAATCCGGAAAACCCAACATTCTCTTCATCCTCGCCGATGACCTGGGCTGGGCCGATGTCAGCTTCCATGGCGGCGAAATCAAAACGCCGAACCTCGACAAACTCGCGGCGGCGGGCGTGCGGCTGGAACAATTCTATGTCCAGCCCGTCTGTTCGCCCACGCGCGCGGCTCTGCTCACGGGCCGCTATCCGATACGGCACGGGCTGCAAGTCGGCGTGGTGCGGCCCTGGGCGCAATACGGCCTTCCGCTCGAAGAACGCACGTTGCCGCAAGCGTTGAAGGAAGCCGGCTACATCACGGCTATTTGCGGCAAGTGGCATCTCGGCCACTTTGAACCCGCTTATTTGCCAACCCGCCGGGGGTTCGATCATCAATACGGCCACTACAACGGCGCGCTCGATTACTACACCCACGTCCGCGACGGCGGATTCGATTGGCATCGCGACGATACGGTTTGCCGCGACGAAGGGTACAGCACGCATCTGATCGCCCAAGAATGCGAACGGCTCATCGCGGCGCACGACGAGAGCAAGCCGCTTTTTCTCTACGTCCCGTTCAATGCCGTGCATGCGCCACACCAGGTGCCGGAGAAATACACGGAACCCTATGCCCACCTCAAAGGGCCTCGCCGCACTTACGCCGGGATGGTCGCGGCCATGGACGAAGCGATTGGTCAGATCGTTGGCGCGTTGGAGAAGCGCGGCTTGAGAAAGAACACCCTCATTTTCTTTTGCAGCGACAATGGCGGGCCGCAGCCCGGCGTCGTCACCAGCAACGGGCCTCTGCGCGCGAGCAAAGGCACCCTCTACGAAGGCGGAATTCGCGTGCCCGCGCTGGCGGTTTGGGAGGGCAAACTCAAGCCCGGCACGATTTGCGACGAACCGTTGCACATCGTGGATTGGTATCCCACGCTGCTGAAGCTCGCGGGAGTTTCACTTTCTCAAAAGCTGCCGCTCGATGGCCGCGATCTCTGGCCAACGTTAGCCGAAGGAAAACCCACACCGCACGAGGAGATTCTCCATAACGTGACGCCGGTCGCGGGCGCGATCCGCCAGGGCGATTGGAAGCTCGTCCTGAACGGCGGTCGTGGCACGGCCGAGCCGGACGCGAAACCGGAGGGAGGGCAAGCGGCTCGAAGAGCCGGCAAACCTCAGGGCCGAGGCAATGCCAACGAGCGCGTCGAACTGTTCCACATCGCTCAAGATCCGAGCGAGCAGACCGATCTGTCCGCGCGGTTGCCGGACAAAGTGAAAGAGCTCCGGGCGCGCCTCGATCATTACGCGAAGCAAGCCGTCCCGCCAAAGAGCACTCCCAGGCCTGCCGCCTTCAAATCGCCGAAGATTTGGGGGGAGAAAGATTGATTCGGCTTGGTTGACACACCGTCGCGCGTCATTAGATTGCGCCCGATGTCGAAACGGTCCGCTGTTCCTGTGATTCGCCTGCGCGGGGTGCGTCACAACAATCTCAAAAATTTCGATCTCGATCTCCCGGCCAACCGACTGATCGTCGTCACCGGGCCGAGCGGTTCGGGAAAAAGTTCGCTGGCGTTCGACACGCTCTATGCGGAAGGCCAGCGGCGCTACATCGAGACTTTCTCGCCTTACGCCCGCCAGTTTTTCGATCGCATGGACAAACCGCGCGTGGACAGCATCGAAGGCATTCCGCCCGCGATCGCGATCGAACAACGCAACACCGTCAAGACCACGCGATCCACCGTCGGCACGATCACGGAGATTTGCGACTACATGAAGCTGGCCTGGTCGCACCTGGCGCAGCTCTATTGCCGGCAATGTGGCCGGCCGGTGCGGAAAGATTCGCCGGATCAGATTTGGGCAAACCTGACTTCCGGCGGGGCAGGGGAGGGCCGCGTGGCAGAGGAAGTCCTGATCGCGTTTGAACTCGAACTTTCCGAAAAGCTTTCCCTGGCGGACTCGCTCGCCTTGATCGCCAAGCAAGGCTACCAGCGCTTGCTCCTGGCAAACTCAGACCACGACCGCAAACTCGAAGTCGTGCGCGTGGAGGAAGCCGCGGCGCGTCTTCAGGACCGGAATGCCAAGCATCTGACCGTGCTTCAGGATCGACTGGGGCTGACGGCGGCCAATCGCGCCCGCTTCGCCGAAGCGTGCGAGCAAGCGTATCATTTCGGCCGAGGCCAGATCGTCGTGCATCCTCCGAACGGCGGTCTGGCCCAGCGCTTTTCCAGCCGCTTTCATTGCGCGCAGTGCGACCTCGAATATCGGGAGCCGACGCCGGCGCTTTTCAGCTTCAATCATCCGCTCGGCGCGTGCCCCACTTGCCGAGGCTTCGGGCGCACCATCACGATCGATTACGATCTGGCGATTCCGGACCGCTCGCTCTCGCTGGCGGAGGGCGCGGCCAAGCCCTGGCAGAGCGGCATGTCCGCCGAATGCCAGGACGACCTGCTGAAGTTCTGCAAACTCCGGAAAGTTCCGACTCAGGTGCCCTTCCAGGATCTCCCCAAAAACTCGCAGGACTGGGTTTTGAACGGCGACCCGGACTACGGCAAAGACAAAGAACACGAGTGGCCTCGCGCGTGGTACGGCTTGAAGGGCTACTTCCGTTGGCTGGAATCGCGGTCTTACAAGATGCACGTGCGCGTGCTGCTTTCGCGCTATCGCGCTTACCGCACGTGCGCGGATTGCCACGGGCAGCGGTTTCAACCGGAGGCGCTTCACTTCAAGTTGCCGGATCACAACGCCCAGTTGATCACGCTGGCGGATTTCTATCGCCAGCCGGTTTCCAGCGCGCTGCTCGTCGTTGAAGCTCTCATGGCCTCGCGGAAGGAACGCAAATCTTCGGACCCCCTTTTCGTGAGCCTCAACGAAGTGCGCGCGCGGCTCAAATACCTCGACGAAGTCGGTCTGGGTTATCTGACACTGGATCGCGCGACGCGGACGCTTTCGGGCGGCGAGACTGAACGCGTGAGCCTCACCACGTGCCTGGGTTCTGGCCTGGTCAACACGTTGTTCGTTCTGGACGAACCCAGCGTTGGCCTCCACGCCCGTGACACGGCGCGCCTGGTCAAAATCCTGGAACGCCTGCGCGACGCAGGCAACACCGTCGTCGTCGTCGAACACGAAGCGAGCGTCATGCGCGCGGCGGATCAAATTGTCGATCTCGGTCCAGGCCACGGTGAAACCGGCGGGCGCCTGGTGTTTCAAGGCGCGTTCGGCTCGATCCGTCGGGCGAAAGGAACGCTGACCGGCGATTACTTGAGCGGCCAGCGGAAGATCGAGATTCTTCCGCGCCGCAAGGTTTCGCCGCAACGCAGGAAGCTCCAACTTGCGAACGCCATGCTGCACAATCTGAAGAATCTCGCGGTCGAAATTCCGTTGGAGCGGCTGGTTTGTGTCACGGGCGTCAGCGGTTCGGGGAAGACGACGCTGGTTCGGGGAGTTCTTTTGCCGGCGTTGGAGGCAAGGTTCAGGAGCCGGACGTCAGGGGTCAGGGGTCAGGGGTCAGGGGTCAGTGATCCCCTCACCCGTCCTGCGGACACCGTCGCCATCTCTGAGGGGGAGAGGGACGGGGTGAGGGGGGACGTTCAGGGCGGAGATGGTGGTGCGGAGGGGGACGATGGCGAAGATGCTTTGACGGCCGCAGCGGATTCTCCGCATCCCGCGGCGCAGCTTTCGGGCGCGGAGCATTTGGGGCGCGCGGTGCTGGTGGACCAATCGCCCATCGGGAAAACGCCGCGTTCGACACCGGCGGTTTATACGGGCGCGTTCGATCATGTCCGCGAGCTATTCGCGCGATCGGAATTGGCCCGCCAGCGCGGCTTGAAAGCGAGCGCCTTCAGTTTCAATTCGCGCGAAGGCCAGTGCGAACGTTGCCGCGGCGCGGGCTTCGAGAAGATCGAAATGCAATTCCTGAGCGACGTCTTTATCCGTTGTCCGGAGTGCGATGGCCGGCGGTATCGGGAACACATTCTGGAGGTTAAGCTATCCAGGAGTTTGAGTCCTGAACAAGGGGCCAAGAACGCCCATCGCGCTTCTTGCTCTGTTCTCTGCGAAGGGAGGAGAGGGCAGGGGAGAGGAGGGCCGTTTGTGCCAAGCTCCCCCTCTCCTCGATCCTCTCCCCGCTCGTTTCTCACGGGGAGAGGAAGAAAATCCAAAGCCGACGTCTCTGCTGATTCAACCCCCGGGAGCGAGGTTGGGGGCTCTGGGACCGGTGAAGTGATTCAAGCCTGGAGCATCGCAGATTTTCTGGAGGCGACCGTCGAAGATGGGATTCAATTCTTGTCCGCATTTCCGGATTCACCCCCGGCCCGGCTGGCCGTCTCCAAACTGAAACTCCTGGAGGAAGTCGGTCTCGGTTATCTGCGGCTGGGCCAACCCATCAACACGCTGTCCGGCGGCGAATGCCAGCGGTTGAAGCTGGTGAGCCACCTCGCCGAATTCACCGAAGCCAACGCGCTGGAAAACAAGCCGACGCTTTTCCTCTTCGACGAGCCGACGACCGGATTGCACTTCGAGGACATCGCGGTCTTGCTCCGTGTGTTTCATCGGCTCGTGGAGGCCGGACACTCCGTCGTGATCATCGAACACAATCTCGACGTGATCAAATGCGCCGATTGGATCATCGATCTGGGGCCGGAAGCCGGGGAAGAAGGTGGCCGCGTCGTCATTGAGGGGACGCCCGAACAAGTGGCTGCGTGCTCGGCCAGCCACACCGGGCAGGCTTTGCGCGAGCTGCTTTGACCCTATGAAGAAAGCACCCCAAACAGCGAGACACGACTTTCACGAATTAATTTAAGGGTCTGTGCAGACCGTGGGATTGACGACAGATCGACCGGAGAACCGTAGCGCAGATTTTCAATCTGCTGTATCGCCGATTTCCAATCGGCAGGGCGCCGGCAAGTCCCAGCGGGCTCGGACTGGGAGACGCCCCGCAGAATACAATTCTGCGCTACGGCAGAGTGCAACTCTGCGCTACGAGCTTTGTCGTCCATCCGCGGACCAAGCAGTAACACGATTTGAAGTTACGTTCAGAATCCGTGATAATTCGTGCAATTCGTGTCTCGAGAAAGACTGGCGTCGTTGGATCTGCGTTGATCCGCGTCCATCTGCGGTTTCGAGGCCTTTCGCGTAACGCTAAATTTAATCGCCGAGCAGTTTCTTCAATTGATCTCTCGCAGAGGACTCCCGAGCGTCGGATGCCGATTTAGGGACGAAACCGCGTTTGGCCATCTCGAAGTATTCGCAAAAATTTGCCATGTTTTTCTCGGCCACCGGATCCGCGCGGCGGTCGCGGCATTGGTGGGCGACCTTGGGATCGTAACTGACGCAGTTCAAACACACTTTCAGATCGGACCCGCAGCGATGGCACGAATCGCCGCGTCCCGGCTGGCCCGAGAGCGTCCATTCCCAGCCGCAGTTATGACAGTGACGAGTCATGCGGGAGAGCTTAAACCGGTAAAGGCGAAATCAGAAGTCCAAAGGCATGATCCACAGCAATGAGGGGTTTGATGTCGGTCATGACCTCAAGCTCATCCACAGCCAAGGGAAGCGCCAGCCTGAAATCGGATGGCTTACGGAAATCCGGCGACCTTGACGGACCTCACGACTCCGCCCACGATCCAGCGCCATGAATCTTTCCCTGTGTTCCGTTCGTTTCGTGGTGTTCGGACTCATGCTGTCGATTCCGGCGTTCGCAGCAACGGTTGAACCGATCCTTGGCTTCAGTCCCGCCGCCGCCGAACGTCAACGCGCGTTGGAAGCGAAATTCGACGCGCAGCTTGACCCCCTTTTGCTCTCGGAATGGATGAAGCGGCTCGCGGCGAAGCCGAATCACGTCGGGTCCACGCACGTGAAGGCGAATGCCGAATTCATCGCCGCGCAGTTCCGTTCCTGGGGTTTCGATAACGTCGTGGCCAGGCTGCGCGGGCGCGAGCGCCCGGACCAATGGATCATCCGGGGCAATCATCACGACGCCTGGGTGTTCGGCGCGGAAGACCCGCTCAGTGGTTTGGTGGCGTTGATGGCGGAGGCCCGAGCCATCGGGCTTCTGGCCAGGGAAGGTTGGGCGCCAAGGCGCACCCTGATTTTCACGGCCTGGGATGCGGAGGAACCCGGACTGCTGGGGTCGACCGAATGGGCCGAGACGCACGCGAAGGAACTTCGCGAGCATGCCGCGATTTACATCAACTCCGACAACAGCGGGCGCGGCTTCCTGCGCGTCGGCGGTTCGCACACGCTGGAAAAATGGATCAACGGCATCGCGCGCGACGTGATCGATCCGCAAAAAGGAATTCCGGTCGCCGAACGGCTGCGCGCCTTCCGCTTGATCAACGGCACAGCGGAAGATCGGCGTGACGCGCAACATCGCGCGGACCTTCGCATTGGGGCGCTGGGTTCCGGATCGGACTACACGCCATTCCTCCAGCATCTCGGCATCGCTTCGCTCGATATCCGGTACCAAGGCGAGAATCGCGGCGGGTCTTACCATTCGATCTACGACTCGTTCGATCACTACGCCCGATTCGGTGATCCCGGCTTTCAATATGGCATCGCTCTGGCGAAAACCGCCGGGCGCGCAGTGCTTCGCAGCGCGCAGGCCAACTTCCTGCCCTTCGAGTTTTCAAATTTTTTGGAAACGGTCCGCCGGTTTGCCAGAGACGTAGTGAAACTTGCCGACGACACGCGGGAAGAAACGCAGCGGCACAACCGCCTGGTCGGACAGCGCCAATTCGAGAAAGCCGCCGACCCGCGCGAACCCTTCGTGGCGCCGCGCCTGAAATCCCCGGTGCCGCATTTCAACTTCTCGCCCCTGCACAATGCTCTGGATCGTCTGGAGACAGCGGTGCGCCAGTTCGAGTCCGTCCTCCAAAAGCGCACTCAACCGGAGTGGCAGCTTGACGCGGAGTCCGAGGCAAAGCTCGACAGTCTGCTCAAGGAGATCGAACGCGCGCTGACGTCCGACGAAGGATTGCCACGCCGTCCGTGGTATCGGCATCTTGTCTATGCGCCGGGAGCTTACACAGGCTACGGCGTCAAGACGCTCCCAGGGACCCAAATCCTCGCCTAAGGATTTTGAAAACGAGTCTTGAGCCGGTGGGCGTGGCATTTTCGATAGACGCGATTCAATACGAAATCTATTGAACCGCGACGTTGGCACGCCCCGAACTGGCCGCATCGCAAGGATGGTTTTGAAGATTTAGGCGAGGAACATGGAGGGATACGCGAAGCCATCGAGGAACGCCGTTGGGAAGAAGTGGACCCGCAAACCGTCCGTGTGGCCCTGGCGGTGGAAAGATGCGCGGAAATTTTGGATCGGGGGAGAACCGAAGTGCTGGCGAACCAGTACTGATCAGACCGTGGGATAGAATACACTTTGTTGCGTCGCATTTGGGCTCTGGCTCAGGCGCGACGAAGGAGAATGTCCCTGGTGGATCTTCGACTGAGGAGCAACGAAGCCAGATCCCAAATGCGACGCAACCCGCAGGGCCAGGGGTCTTTTGGCCCGCCGCTTCGTCGCTCGCTCGTTGTGGATCGCAGGGATACACCGCCTCGCGCGCTCCTCGCCGCTGGCCAAAATCCCTCCTGGCAAAGTGTATTCTATCCCACGGTCTGATCAGTAAGCAATGGCGGCGATGTTTCAACAGGAGGGAAGAGAGGCGCCAGAGTTCAACGACCTCGGAGTTCGTGGTCTGGCGCCGAAGTCCCCTCGTGGATGAGTCGGAGTGAACTCGGCGGCGTCGGCGGCGGCAAGGGGACGCGCTTCCAACCTTCCAGGCCAAGTCCGATGTCTCTTTCGACGAATTCCCAGAGAACCACCTTTTTGTCCTTAAGAAATGCGGGACGTCCACGCAACTCCTGCCGCACCAGCGTGGATCCGCCGCCGTCATTCACCAACGCCAGCACCGGTTGTTTGAGTTCCTTGGCCAGGTGCGCGATGAAACCCGCCGCTTTCGGCTCGTCGGTTTGATAGACCCGCACGAAACTGTCGCCCAACACCAGAATCTCCGCATCCGGCGCGTCCTTGTAGAGATCGCCGTCGTCTCGACGCACCACCTGGAGGCATGGGACGGTTTCGGGGCGGATGCGCCGCTCGATCCTCGGCACTTGCATCATGCGCAAGATGTCGCCCAATCGCTGCACCGGCGCGGGCTTCTCGGTGTATTCAACCTGGCCAGGCTGCGCCCAGCCTAATTCAAGGAGACGCCGCGCTACGGTTTTGGCCGCGAGCGCGACTCCGGCCGGCGACCAATGCGTATCTTGCGCCAGATACAACGAAGCCTGGGAATTGGCACCCGCCTGCTCCCGCGCGTCGCCAAACGCCTGGAAAAGATCGATGATTTCGACGTTTGCCGCGCGAAGCTTCTCCAGCACCTCTCTCGTTCGTGGCGCCAGCACGCCGCGGCCAGGCTCAGCCCGTGAAGTCAGTTGATCCGGGTAAATGCTTTCCTTGTTCGGCACCGGCAGGAGCGCAAGCCGGATGCCGCGCGCCGCCAGTTGATCGTGAAAATCCACGATGGCGGCGACCGGATCATTCGTGACGCCTGCGGTGATCGCGTTCTCAGGCCGAGCCAGCATGTAACTCAGTCCGGGTTTGTAGAAATACCAGCCCGCCGAACCGATGGCGGCCTTTTCTCCGCCATCGTTCAGCCAGGCGAACTGGGCGAACTGAATCCAGGGCCGCGTTGCTCGCGCCGCCCAATTGCCGGCTTCCAGGTTTCGCTCGTAAGCGCGCAGATGGGCCGCGGTGGGCGGCTGGTTGAAGAGCTCGAAGGCGTGAATTCCGTCGTCCTGGCGCGCTTCGATCACGATTTGAATCAACGGCACGGCGACGAGGATCCCAAGAAAGATCAGGATCAAGCACCATTGAGGATCGCGAAGGCGGCTCATGACCACTCAGAACTGAAAATAGAGAAACGGGTTGAAAGCCTGCGAGAACATCGCCATGAGCGAAACGGCAAACAACGGCACTACCACGGCGACTCGCCCCCACGTCACCGGTGACTGCGACCAGTCATGCGCTTGCCACGGTTGAAAGACCAACCCGGCGCACACGGCCATGACCAGCAGGTGGTACGGGGTGTAAATCATGGCGCCGAGCAACGGCGCTACGCTTCCCAGTTGGCCAAAGCCAAACATCGCCCGGAAATACTCCAGAGCCTCCGTGAGATTGTCCGCCCGGAACAAAACCCAGGAGAACAGCATCAGGAGAAACGTCAAACCGATCCGCCCCGGCCGGGGCAACGCATCATAAATGCTCCGTTTGCCCCGCCACCTTTCAGCCGCCAGAAGCAAGCCGTGGAACGCGCCCCACACCACAAAATTCCATTTTGCTCCGTGCCACAAGCCGCCCAGCAACATCACCACGATGAGATTGAAGTAAGTCCGTCCTTCGCCCCTTCGATTGCCGCCCAGCGCAATATACAAATAGTCCCGCAACACGCTGGACAACGAAATGTGCCAGCGCCGCCAAAGGTCCGTGATGCTTTCCGAGCGGTATGGCGCGTCGAAGTTCTTCAGGAATTCAAACCCCAGCATGCGCCCCAGCCCCACGGCCATGTCCGAGTAACCGCAGAAATCGAAGTAGATTTGGAACGCGTAAGCCAGCACGCCGGCCCAGGCATCGAGCGCGCACGGATCGGCGGTGTTGAAAACCGCGTCCGCCACGAGGCCGCAGGGGTTGGCGAGCAGAATCTTCTTCGCAAATCCGACGATGAAGATGGCCACGCCCGAAGCGAACCGCGACACCGTGTGTTCGCGTTCGTGCAGTTGCGCCGCCAGCGTCTTGTAGCGGATAATCGGCCCGGCCACGAGGTCCGGAAACAACGCCACGAACGCGGAGAACACCGAGAACGACTTCGCCGGCGTGGCGTGCCCGCGATACAAATCGATGATGTAGGTCAGCGAGTGAAACGTGTAGAACGAAATGCCGATCGGCAAGACCACCTGCAGCACGCGGAACTGTTGCGCCCCGACCGCCGCGAGGATTTGGTTCAACGTCTCCGCGGCAAACATGGAGTATTTGAAGAATCCCAGAAAACTCAGATTCGTCACCACACAAGCGACGACGGCGAGTTTCTTTTGCAGCGCGGTGGCGCCGGGGCGGGTGATGACTTTGCCCCAGACAAAGTCCATGACGGTGGTGAACAGCATGAGGCCCGCGAACCACGGCTCCCACCAACCATAGAAGACATAGCTCGCGAGCGTGATCCAGACGTTCCGCCAGCGATACGGGAGGTTGTAATACACCAGCAGAAACAACGGCAGAAAATAGAAGACAAATACCTGCGTGGTAAAAACCATAACCGGATAGCTCGTTTAATCATGACCCAGGGAATCTCATCCCGTCGCAATCGGAGAAAACCCAAGGGAATCCCCTTCCATGCGCGGCGAAAGCATATTCTGCCGCGCGATCATTTCAAGGTTCGACCAACACGGCCACAGCTTTCGGATCGACCGGATCGACTGTGGCGCTTGAGTTCTGGCGTCGAACAGCGCATACTTGCGGCGATGAAGAAAGACATGCTCGATCCGGCGAAACTAGCCAGCCTAAATCAGTGGCTTGCCGAACCCATGGATGAGATCGTCCACACATACGCCGGGAAATTTGTCGCCGTTCACGAACAAAGGATCGTCGCGATTGGAGATTCCTACCGGGATGTCTATGCGGGCGCAGAGAACCAAGGACTCGATGAGATTCCATTCGTCATGGAAGTTCCAACCGCCGATGAACTCTCTTCATCCCTGCCCACTGTTTTTTGAAAAGCCGGATGGTTCGCGGCAGTCGCTCCTGGTCTTCCTCATTGGCCTTCTTGTCCTCGGCCTTCACGCCGCGCGCGCGGCGGATCAGCCAAAGAAGATCGTTCTCATCGCCGGCCCCATCACGGGCCATCCGAAGGAATCGCACGAATACGAAAAGAACGTCACCTTGCTCAAGCACCTTCTCGAAACTTCGCCCTCTCTTCAGGGCAAACTCCTGGTCGAAGCTCACTTCAAAGGCTGGCCCAGTGATCCGGCAACGCTCTCGGACGCGGACACGATCTTCCTCACTTCCGACGGCAGCGACCGCCGCGAAACGGACCATCCGCTTTACGTCGGAGATCGATTGAAGATTCTGGAGCGGCAGATGCAGCGCGGATGCGGTCTCGTGATGTTTCACTGGAGCACCTTCAACCCTGTGCGCGTTCATGATCAGATCACCGAGTGGGCGGGCGGTTACTTCGATTACGAGACGGGGCCCGGGCCCCGCAAATGGTATTCGGCAATCCAGACATGGCAGGCTCGGAGCACTCTTGGAACGCCGGATCATCCGATCACGCGCGGCGTAAGGCCGTTTGACACCCAGGAAGAGTACTATTACCGCATTCGATTCCGCGACAATGACCCGCGCCTCAAGCCCATCATCCTCACCCGCCCGCCCAAAGAATCCAGCGACTTTGCGGTCGGTTGGGCCGTCGAACGCGCCGATGGCGGACGCGGCTTCGGCTTCACGGGCGGCCATTTTTACCAGAACTGGTGGAATCCGGATTTTCGGAAACTGATTCTCAACGCCATCGTCTGGAGCGCGAAGGTGGAAGTCCCGCCCGGCGGCGTGGAATCCGAACCCTTCGAGCGGTTCAAAGCGCTCATCCTGACCGGCCACAATCATCCAGCCCACGATTGGCGCGCCGTAACCGCGGCCCTGATCCTAGCGCTCGAACAGGATCCGCGCGCCGTTGTGCACGTCACCGAAAACATCGAGGACCTCGCCGCGGAAAAAATCCACGGCTACGACCTTCTCGTGATGAATTACTGCAACTGGGACAAGCCCGGCTTGAGCGACGCCGCAAAGGCCAACTTCGTTCGCTACCTCCAAAAAGGCGGCGGACTCGCGCTGATTCATTTTGCCAATGGCGCGTTCAATCTCACGCTCCCGAACAACCAGGACTCCGACTGGCCGGAGTTTCGGACCAACATCGTCCGGCGCGCCTGGATGGCCGGGGAAGGGCGCAGCGGCCACGACAACTACGGGCCCTTCCGGGTCGAGATCACCGAGGCGAAGCATCCAATCCTCGCGAGGCTTCAGTCTTTCGACACGGTGGATGAGCTTTACTTTCGCCAGGAGGGTGTCGCGTTAATCGAACCCTTGGCCACGGCCCGCTCCAAGGTCACCAGCAAAGACGAACCGATGGCCTGGGCCTACAATTACGGCCAAGGGAAAATCTTCCAAACGGTGCTCGGTCACGCGGACGAATCGGTTCGCAAGGCGGCCGCGCTCATCCGACGCGGCTGCGCCTGGGCTGCGGGCCGAAATCAAATCCGCTTCGACCCGCCGCCAGAATTGACCGAAGGCGCGCTCTTCCGCGAAGGCAGCCCCTGGACGCCAGAGCAATCCCGCAAGCGCGCAGAACGTTCGAAGGAAATCCAAAATGCCACCACAGATGCCACAATGGTCGCGCGAACGAAAGGCGTGGTATTGGTGAGCGCGCGTTCCCTGGATCGGGTAGGGCGAAGTGTCCTCGCTGAGCCGATCAACCATCGTCCACTCAACGGCTCGGCGGCTCGCCGGGACGGGCTCGCCCTACCATCGAAATTGCTTAATTCAACAGCAGTGCACCCCAGCCCTCATGCTCAGGGAGAGGGAGCATCGTTTACCGCGCCAGGAGGAACCGAGCGTGCCCGCTTTGGCGAGACCCGGGCTGCGCTCTCCCCTCACTCCAAAGATGAACCCAGATAGACGCAGATGGGAATGGATCAGTCCTCCCTCTCGAAAGGAAAGGAGTGCGGGCAGCCTGCCCGCCCGCTTCTCAATGGTTTCGGCTAAACGATGCGCAGACAAGCTGTCCGCGCTCCTTCTTGCCTTCCTTGTCCAAATACTCCTTCCATTCTGTGCCGTTCCCCAGTGCGCGGCAGTTGACCAGACTCCGAAGGCCGCCGGCCAAACCAATTCCACGCCGAACCGCGCCCCGGCGGTGAAACTCGAGCGCCCTGGCGTAAAGAATCTCTATCAAGTTGCTCCTGGCTTATACCGCTGCGCGCAGCCGACCGCGCGCGGCATGCGCGAACTCGAAGCCCTGGGAATCAAAACCGTGATCAACCTCCGCCCGTTTCATTCCGACAAAGACGAAGCGAAAGGCACCTCGCTGAAACGCGAGCGCATCTCGTTCAAGACGTGGCATCCCGAAGACTCGGACGTGATCCGCTTCCTGAAGATCGTCAGCGACACCAACCGCGCCCCGTTCGCGGTGCACTGCCTGCACGGTTCCGACCGCACCGGGATGATGATTGCCATCTACCGAATCGCATTCGAAGGCTGGACGAAGGATGAGGCTATCGCGGAGATGACCGGACCTGACTTCGGTTTCCACGAAATTTGGCAGAATCTCATCCGTTATCTCCGCGCGCTGGACGTTGGGAAAATCAAACGGAAGGCGGGGATCAAATAGCCGCTTCGGAATGGCGGTTAGCCAGAGACCGCCGCTACGGCCTTCACGCATCGGCTACACAGGCCGGGATGTTCATGATGCGAACCCACGTCCGTTTCCCAATGCCAGCAGCGTTCGCATTTCTGGCCGGCGGCGCGTTCGACTTTAAGGTCTTCAACCTCGGCGGGCGGGGCGACTACGAATTGTGAAACGTTCAGGAGTTCCTGAAATTGTTCTCGCTCGGACAGGACCGCCTTCGGCGTGTTCGCGCCCGGGGTCAAAATCACTTTTGCTTCAAGAGCTTTGCCAATGATCTTTGCCTGACGTTGTTCCTCCAGTTTGGGCAGAACCAATTCGCGGTATTTGAAGAGGTCGTCCCAAAGCGAGGTCTCGGCGTCGGGGAGCGCGAAGGCGCGGGGGTGCCATTCGAGCAAGTGCACCGAGTCTGCCTCCCGGCCAGGCACAAACTCCCAGGCTTCGTCTGCCGTGAAGGCCAGCACGGGGGCGAGCATCTTGCACAGACTCGTGACCATTCGATACAGCGCGGTCTGCGTCGAGCGGCGCCGATGGGAGTTGGCCGGGTCGGTATAAAGCCGGTCCTTCACCAGATCGTGATAGATCGCCGAAAGCTCCACCGCCGCGAACTGGCTGAGCTTCTGGTAAACCACATGGTATTGGTAGGCGTCGTAAGCGGCAGCGACCTGTTGTTCGAGCGCGCTGAACTTGCCAAGAACCCAGCGATCCAGGCCGGTCAGCTCTTCGTCCGCCACCGCCTGTTTGGCAGGATCGAAGTCGTAGAGATTGGAGAGTTGGTAGCGCAGCGTATTGCGCAGCAACCGATAGGTTTCAGCCACTTTGTTGATCCGTTCTTCGCTGACCACGATGTCATTTCGAAAATCTTGCGAAATGACCCAGAGCCTCAAAATGTCCGCGCCCCACTTTTGCACGTAGGTTTCTGAAGTCTGCGGTTTCTCATAGCCTCCCTGGCCTTGTTTGCTCTTGGAAATCTTTTCCCGGTCCGCATCGACCATGAAGCCGTGCGTCAGGACCGTTTTGTAAGGCGGCGCGCCCTGGCCGGCGAGCGAGATCAACAAAGAAGATTGAAACCAGCCGCGGTGCTGGTCGCTTCCTTCCAGATACATGTCCGCCTGGAACGGTCTGTCATTGCCTCGCAATTCCGGGCGCCGCGCGGTGACGGCCCGTGAGGACGAACCGGAATCAATCCAGACATCCAGGGTGTCGCCGGATTTTTTCACGGCTTCTGGTCCCGCCCAATTCGCCGGACGCAGCAGTTGCCACAGTTCTACGTCGGATTTCTCGAACCACATATTTGAGCCGTGCTGCTCGATCAAATCGGCCGCGTTGCGGACGATTTGGGGGTTGAGGATCGGATTGCCTTCTGCGTCGTAGAAGGCGGGAATCGGCACGCCCCAGGTTCGTTGCCGCGAGATGCACCAATCCGGTCGCGTTTTGACCGCGGCTTCCATACGGTTCTTACCCCAATCCGGAATCCACTCGATTTGCTCGAGGGCCGCGAGCGCCTTGTTTCGGAAATCCTCGTGATCGACGCGGATAAACCACTGGTCCATCGCGCGAAAGATGACGGGCGTTTTGCTGCGCCAACAATGCGGGTAGCTGTGCAGGTAATCTTCCTGATGCACCAGCGCGCCTCGCTCTCGAAGCAGATGAAGGACCGCCTCGTTCGCCTCGCTCTTGCGGTTCTTCTCCAGGATGGCCTTTCCCAGCAGTTCCGTTGGCATCTGCTGCGCGACGGGCAAATCGTTCGTGTGAGCGAAACGTCCGTCGTTATCGACCGGCGAATAAATCGGGAGGTTGTTCTGCATGCCGAGCAGGTAATCCTCCAGACCGTGGCCCGGCGCGATGTGAACGAAACCCGTTCCGGTCGTGTTCTCGACAAAACTGTCGCCCGCGAAGAGACGGCCCGTGCGCGCCGCGAACGGATGCCGATATTCGACTTGCCGAAGATGCTCCGCGTCGAGACTGCGGACGATCTGGTAGTTCTCCCATCCGCAGCGCTGGGCGACGGTCGAGAGCAGCAGCGTCGAGACGATGTAATTCTCGCCCTGCGCATGGATCAGCGAGTAACTGAAGGTCGAGTTGTAAGCCACGGCAAGATTCGCGGGCAAAGTCCAGGGCGTAGTCGTCCAGATAAGGATCGAAGTGTTCGGATGTCCGAGGAGGGGAAACTTCACATAAACGCTCTGGCTGACGTGGTCCTTGTATTCGACCTCCGCTTCCGCCAGCGCGGTCCGGCACGGGATGCTCCAGTACACGGGCTTCTTGCCGCGATAGACGAAGCCCTTTTCCACGAGGTCCGCGAAAAGCCGCAATTCCTCGGCTTCGTATTCCTTGTTGAGCGTGAGATACGGCTTGTCCCAATCACCCAGCACGCCCAGCCGCTTGAATTGCGTGCGCTGGATGTCGATGTATTTCCGCGCGTAGGCGTCGCACGCGTTGCGGATCGCGGCCGGATCGGTGTTCGTGTCGCCGGCCTTGCGCATTTCCTGGGAGACCTTGAATTCGATGGGCAAGCCATGGCAATCCCAGCCCGGCACGTAGGGGGCATATTGGCCCCGCAAGCTGTGGTATTTCACCACGATGTCCTTGAGAATCTTGTTCAGCGCGTTGCCGACGTGGACGTCGCCATTGGCGAACGGCGGGCCGTCGTGCAACACGAATTTGTCGCGTCCCGCGCGCCGGGCTTGAATTCGCTCGTAAAGCCGGGAAGACATCCATTGCTCGATCCGTTGCGGCTCTCGCACGACCAGGTCCGCCTTCATGGAAAAGCCGGTCTTCGGCAAATTCAGTGTTTCTTTGTAATCCATCTGAACTCTTGTTTCAGGAGCGCGCAACGTAACAACCGCGACTGGGAGTGTCAACGGGAGGGCGCTTCTCTCCGCTTTGCACTTCCCATGAACCGCCTCTTCGGACCGTGGCCTTTAGGCCGCTTCAACGATCGACTGCGGAGAGTGCGCGGAAGCAGCCTGAAGGCTGCGGTCCGCCCGGTCTCAGGTTCATGGTCCGAGTGCATGGTTCTGAAACCAAGGCAACTTTCCATGAACCCGATAGGGACGGATTCCGAACGGATTCCACTTCGTCCCTGACTTTACTCTGCGATCGGAAGGACAATTTCAGGGACGCGGTGGGACGCGGTGGAACGCGTCCGGAACGCGTCCTTACCGGTTCATGGTCCGTCCGCACGGTTCGATGGTCGTGGGGGTTTCCCATGACTGAACCGACTTTTGACCGCGGATTTCGCGGATTTCACGGATGTTGAAGCGGGCTTATCCGTGTGATCCGTGTAATCCGTGGGTTGAATCAGGTTCGTGGAGACTTCCACCTCATTCGTTGATGCGCCCGGACCGGAAATGGCGCTGGATTTCTTTCCGGATCAACACGCGGTCGTAAATGGCGACTTCGTCAATCTTGCCCTCGAATGAGGAATCCCGTGCTTGCCACTCGCCGCCGATGCTGAGTTCCGGCGCGGTGGCGGCGTCTGGAATCCGGGTGACGGCCGAGATTTCAGGAGCCAGGCTGCCGTTCAAGAAAACGGAGACGTTCTGGCGATCCCGCACGAACACGAGATGATTCCACGTCTTCAAAGTCAGCGGCGTCGTACCGTGGGATTGGGTTTTCCAGCCGCGTTGATGCGCGAACTCGTGCGACTCGAACACCAGAGCGCCCTCCGGACCGTTCATCCGGGGAATGAGGATCTTGTCCGCGGAACTTGTCGGCGCGCCCTCGGCTCCGCGAGAGAAGAGAACGCCAGTGACGGAACGCACGTTGGCCGGCAGCCCGTTCCAGAACCACAATTCCACGGTGTAGCGATCTCCCAGCCCGTTCGAGCTCGCACGCAATCGGCCGCCCGCCAGATGCACGCAGCGGTTGAGGGTGGCGGACGCAGCGCAGATTTTGAATCTGCTGTATCGCCGACTTGTAGTCGGCAGGCCCTCGGGGAAACCCACGTGCGGCGGATTGAAAATCCGCGATACGGCAGAGTGCAACTCTGCGCTACGGAACCCTGGCGCAGTTGGCCCCTCTAAGTAATAGGCAATGCCGGAGGCGCTTCCGCGTTCGACGTTCGGCGCGGTGCCGTCTTCATAGATCGCGTGGTTTCCATTTCCGCTCGAATCGAACGCGGTCGGGCCGTTGAATTCGCCCAGGCGCCAATACGCAATCGGCTTCGAGGAGAGCACGGCTTTGGCGTAGGTGTCGTGCGTCGCTCCGGCGCTGGTAGGGCGGCGCGGCCGCGCCGCCCTACCCGCATCATGTGCATTGGTCCGAGATGTGGCTTCATGGCGATGGAGGCGCTCCAGGAGCTGCAAAACGGCGTCGGCGATCTTCGGTTCGGCTTCGACTTCCAGCGCCGCCGTGCGCGCGGGCCAGGCCGTGTATCCGCCCAACGCGTGTTGCGCGGGCGGGGGAATGTAACCTTCCGAGCCGTTGGCCAGTTCAATAGTGAACGTGGTCGGAAAAGGGCTGAGTGCTTTGATTTTCAATCCGGTGATCGCGAAGACTTCATTCGGAATGGCGGCGATTCCCAGAGCGCCGATGCGAATGGCTTGCAGCTTGAGTTCGCGCACAGGATCTTCGTGAAGAAAGATTTGTTCACGGGCGTAAACTTCAACCTGGTTGGTGGGCTTGCGGCCTTCCATCTTCGCCACGATTGCCCGCGCCCAGTCCAACCGCTCCTTATTCGGCGTCCGGCGCCGCAAGGTCAGCCTGGATTCCGCCATGGCAACGGGCGCCCAATCACGAAAGCGGATCTTCTGATACGCGGCGAACGCCGAGCGCGCGACTCCGTCTGCGTATTCATCGAGGTTCAGATTGCGCCGCGGCTTCCCATAATCCATCCACATTTGGTCGCCGCTCGTGCCTTGGGACATGATGCCAATGAAAGGTGGATCGACGCCCTGAGCCCCGATGAGATTCTTAATCTTCTCCGCAAAGCGTCCGTAATAATCGGCGGAGACGGGCGCGGCGCCGAAATAGTGCATCGAGTAATTCGCCAGGAGCACGATGGGCTTTCCTTGAGGTGACTGGATTGCGACCACGGTCAGTCCGGGGTCCACAGGACCGGACGGCCCGAGGCAGTCCGGGTTTTCGTAACCCGGATGCATATTTGCGCGAACCGTTTTTCCGCCGAAGGGGTCGGTCCTGATTTTGTCCGGGCGAAAAATCCAACGGCGATTGTGCGTGTGCTCGACATCATCGACCACCGCCCAGCCGATGCGCGCCGGAGCGAGGTTTTTTGCCGCCGCCGCAATGGCCTGAGCGATCTTGCCCGGCAGCGTCCGAGTGTACTCCGGATCGGGCGATGCGCCCAGACACCCCATGGCGGACGGCGCCGAATGCGTGTGCGTCGCGGAAACCAGCATGCGATCCTCGGCAATGCCGGTCAGGTCGCGGGCCTGGCGTTTGGCGACGTCAATCGAGTCGCGCGGCAGCATGCAGCTATCAATTACGGCGATGGCGACCCGGTTTGTGCCGTCGTCGAGCACCAGAGCGCGCGCGTGGAGCGGGTCGTTGGCTTTGCCGGCTTGCGCTTCCAGGAACCCGCCGTTGACGATCACAGGAAATTTGTCCGGTGTGATGTCGAGCGCGCTCGCGCCGGCCTTGAGGCGCAGGACGGGCTGGCGTCCGGGCGCGGACAGCGGATGGAACGCCAAGAGAACCCATGCCAGGACGAGGTTCCTGGAAAGGTGCCATGGCCACGGTGTCCTGCCCGCGGCGCATGAACCCACCCCTTCCCCTCTCAGGAGGGGCGAAGGGGTAGGTTGGCTCGTGGAAAGCTGCCTGGGCCTGATTAGCATTCTCACACGCCATGAGCCCGGTAGGGCGAGTCCGTCCCGGCGAGCCGCTCCACGCGCTTGGAACACGTCCGACTCGGCTCGCTGGGGACAGGCTCGCCCTACCGTCAGGTTCATGGAAAGCTTTCTCATAGTTCTTGCTTTGGTCATTGGAATTTGTTTCGAAGTTCGGTATTCGAGTTTTGGATATCAGGATTTAACCGGAAGGAAACGCACATGGCAAAATTCAAAGTTGTAATGGTCAAGCACGGTTACCCAAGCGTGGAACCAGAACGGAAAGTGGTCACGGAAGCGGGCGGGGAGTTTTTCGATGGCGACCAGCTTTCGGACGCGGAGGAAGACCGGCTTTGTACGGAGGCCGACGCGATCCTGGTGCGCTGGCGCAAGATCACGCCGGCTATGATCAAGACTTACCGCCGCTGCAAAATTCTCATCCGCTACGGCGTGGGGTTCGATAATATCGACGTGAACGCGGCGACGGAGGCGGGCATTCTGGTCGGCCATTTGCCGCTGTATTGCCTCGATGAAGTCTCCACGCACACGGTCGCCCTATGGCTGGCGTGCGTCCGCCGTGTGGTGGAGACGCATCAGAAGCTGGTGGGCGGCGGTTGGGATGCGAATCCGCCCGCACCGGTCTTCTGCACGCGAGGCAAAACATTTGGTCTGATCGGGCTGGGCAACATCGGCCAGTCCGTCGCGCGCAAGTTGGCCGGTTGGGGAATGACTTTGCTGGCGAGCGATCCCTTCGTGGACCCGAAGAGCGCGCAGGAACTGGGCGTCCGGCTCGTCGATCAAGAGACGTTGTTGCGCGAGTCCGACTACGTTTCCTTGCACGTGCCATTGCTGCCCGAGACGCGGCACCTTATGAGCGAACCGCAATTCGCGCAGATGAAGCCGGGCGCGATCCTGGTCAACACCGCGCGCGGACCGGTCGTCGATGCGAAAGCGCTGCTGGGCGCCTTGAACCGCGGTCATCTGGCGCTTGCGGCGCTGGACGTCTTTGAAGAGGAACCGCCGCAGGCGAATTCTCCGCTTCGCACTCATCCGCGCATGATCTTGAGCGATCACGTCGCGTGGTATTCGGAGGAATCCCAGGCGGAACTGAAAGTCAGCGCGGCGGAGGAAGCCGTCCGCGTTTGCCAGGGAGGCTTGCCGCGGTCGATCGCGAATCCGGAAGTGCTCCACCGCCTGGGTCGCTTCAAAGAGTGGGCGCCGACGGAGATGTATCAATGGCAGATGCGACGGTTGGAGGCGTTAAATCGTTAAAAACGTTCGAAAGGGCATGCGCAGCCGCTTACTCCTCGTTGCTCTCCCGGCTTTGGAGGCCATTGTTGTCTGGCTCCAAAAATCGAGAACTGAAACCTCCGGACCGCGGTACGACGGCCGATCGGTCAAGTACTGGGTGCAGAAATACACACGCCATCCACGCCGTGATACGCCGTCGGGAGGGTTCGGAGCGCACGATCCAGTTCTGCAGCGCGTGCTCGAAATCGGCACCAATGCCATTCCCCTTCTCCTGCTCGAACTGGATTACGAGAGTCTGATCTCCGATGGCTTCCTTCGCATTGCGACCTTGGGAATTCGTGATTTTGGCCAGAATGACATCCGCATCAATGCCGAGATGGCAGTCAAAGAGATTGGAGGGCGTTCACTGCCGCTCCTTCTAAGTGAGCTAAATGCAAGCGATGGGCGGATGCGCAAGGGAGCAGCGTCCGTTCTGCATCTTTTCCACAAGGATGACGTCGAGGTGATTCCGGCTCTGATTCGCGCCCTGCAAGATGCAGAGTTTCGCGTTCGTGGCCATGACGCGGACTCTCTTGGTCGGATCGGACTCGATGCGAAGCCAGCCGTCACTCCGTTGTTAGCCTGGCTCAAAGCTGACCCCTCTTTTGTGACGTTGCTTGTGGTGAGCGGTGCGGTGCGGAAGATTGATCCGCAGAATCAAGAATTGCGCGCGATCTTGATGGAGTTAGCGGAGGCGAATGAAATCGGTGGCCTTGGCCCAGCCGAGATTCGTTTCCTCAATCAGCATGCTTCGAGGATCTTGGCAGAGATAAAAAGGGGCCCGATTCGGCCGGCCAGTCAATAGCCCCATATCATGAAGCACAGACGCCACGAACGAGGAGAGTTATCCGTGTCAGCGCGATTGGATGAGAAGTTGGAAGGGTCGCCCCAGGTGCTCGGGATGGACGAGCGTTTGGAGCTGCCGCAGGCGCGCAGGGGTCCAGGTTGCGAACGATTGCGGGGACCGCTCGATTTGCTTCACGATTTCGGTCAGAAATCTGGATTGCGGGAGCAATCCTTCCGTCCGCAGGCCGGCATCCTCGCCTTGCTGTTGAAGCGCGCCGAAATTCACGTGGCTGGTCAGATCTTGTTCTCCGGCGCTTCCCAGCAAATCGGAACTCACTTGGTGCCGATGATAAGCGCGGAGCGTTCCGTTGGCGCGGTGCGGCGCGAAGAATTCTTCAGCCAGCAGGCCATAGTCGATGGTCAGCAGCTTGCCCCGAGCCAGCCGGGAGGCGGCTTGAGTCCACCACGCTTCAGCCGCAGGAGAGATTTCGCTGGTAAAGCCATCAGGCAATGCCGCTGCCAGTTCCGGGGGCAAAACGGGCCCGCTGACCGTTTGCCTTGGCTCTGTTTGAGCGTGCTTTCCGGTTGGCAGTTTGACCCACCCAAAACGTCCTTCTTCCCAGCTCACAGCCCATTCGAACCACCGGCGCTCGCCGGCGTCCCATCCGAGTCGGTGCACAGGGAAGGAGTCCAAGAGTTCATTGCTGAAGAGGACGCCGCGGATGCTCTGAGGCGGAATCGATTCCCAGGAACTGAACCATCGAAAGCGCCCGTCGAACTCGCGCAACGTTTCGGACTGGCGGCGTTGCCGGTCGGTCGAGGGTTCCAAAATCCAGTACTCCAGTTGTGTCAGTAGGTCCGCTCGGTGTCTGCAAAACCACGACAGGACATCCAACGCCAAACGCCCATCGTGCGCGCCGGCTTCAACAATTTGCAGGAGAAGACGAGATTCGCGGTGAACCTGGTTTTCTCCCTTTCTTCCCTGCAAAGGGAGGAGAGGGTTGGGGAGAGGAGGGCCGTTTTCAGAGGATTTCCCCTCTCCTCGATCCTCTCCCCACTTGTTCCTCGCGAGGAGACAATTCTCCGAACGCATCCGCTCATTGAACCCCTGAACCTGCGAACTGGGAACGCCGTCATCCTTGCCGGCCAGGGCAACGGCTTCAACTGCGCCGGCAGGGATGCCGGCGCTCCCAGGTTCGTGGGGAGGAAGTGGAGCCACGGGCTGCCAGTTGTTCAATTCCGCAGGGTTCACCTTGAGCTCATCCAGCCATCGGGCGAATTGAAAGGCCAGCAGTTCGCCGAAGACGCTGCCGACGCTGACATTGGTGAAAAAGTCGCCCCCGCGCCCGACGGTTTCTGCCTCGCGCTCATAATAACCGAGGCTAGAATGATAAAGCGCCAGTTCCATGAACCGAGCAAACGGCATCGGGCCGTATTGGGCGATCTCACGCCGAATGATTTCAGCCAGGGTATTCATGGGCTTGCAGTTCAAACCGTGTTTTGGTACACAGCAGCGACGGTCGAATTAAGTTCTTATGGCCAAGATCGACGCTTTCTTCAATCTGATGTTCGAGCAGGAGGAACAGGAGCAGGTCCGGCTCCGTCTCGCCGACACCGTCCGGTGGATTGTCAGCCAGCGCCTGGCGCCGAAAATCGGCGGCGGGCGGGTCGCGCTTCTGGAAATCATGGGGTCAAATCTGCGCACGAAAGACAGCATCATTATGGGCGAGAGCGAGGGCAAGACTTTCTACGAGATCATCGAAGCGAGCTACACTTTCGGCTGGCGGACGTTCGATCAGGCTTGCCTGGACGCTTTCAAACAAGGACTCATCACGGAAGAAACGGCCTTGCTCTATTGCAGCAAGCGCGGACCGGTCACCCGCGGGATTGACAATATTAAGAAGAAACGAGGCGAGGCGGCGACGAATCTGCCTCAACTCCAGATGAAGAAGGAAGACGGGCATGCCAAAAAGGCCGAACCGGCGCCGGCCCCGACCGGGCTGAAGCTAAAATAGTATGCCCGCCGATCTGGAGCTGCTCAGTTCGACGGATCGTCCGCCTTTGCTGGGAATCAGCACCGCCGAGTTGCTTGCCGCCTGCCGGAAGGTGCTGGAGCAGTTGGGCTACAAGGTCCATCACGCGCCGTCGCACGCCGAATTCCTTTCGCGTTTCGCCCAGATTCCATATCAGATCGCCATGATGGAGGACGTGTTCGACGCCGCGTCCGCTCTGGAGAACCGGGCATTGATCTCGCTCCAGTTGATGCCCATGAGTCAGCGGCCGCACGCGGTCAGTTTCCTGCTGGGGCGTTCGTTTCAAACCCTGAATCCCATGCAGGCGTTCCAACAGAGCGTCCACGCCGTCGTCAACGCGGCGGATCTGGACAAGCTCCCGCAGATTGTCCAGAATGTCACGTCCGACAACGACCTTTTCTACAACATCTTCAAAGATGCCCAAACCCGCATGGCACAGGGCAAGTGAAAACGGCTGTTGAATTAGGCGATTGGGGTGGTAGGGCGAGTCCGTCCCGGCGAGCCGCCAAGCCGTTAAGTGGCCGGTGGTTGATCGGCTCAGCGAGCACGCTTCGCCCTACCCACACTTCGCTCAATTCAACGCAACGGGGCAGTTGAGGTTTCGACTATCGGGACTCCAACATGAAATCGCCTCGAACCCGCCTCGATCAGGTCCTCGTTGAGCGCGGCCTGTGTGACAGCCGCGAACGCGCGCAGCGCGCCGTGCTGGCCGGAGCCGTTCGCATCAACGAGCAACTCGCGCGCAAGCCGAGCGATCCAGTGGCGGCGACGGACCTCGTCACAGTCGAGGCCCCCGAACGCTACGTCAGCCGCGGCGGGTACAAGCTGGAGTATGCGTTACAGCACTTTCACATTGACCCGCGCGGTTGCGTGGCCATTGATCTGGGCGCCTCGACCGGCGGATTCACGGACTGTTTGCTGCAGCATGGAGTTGAGCGGGTTTATGCGGTGGACGTCGGCCAGGGGCAGATCGCCTGGAAGCTGCGACGCGACGCGCGCGTGGTGGTGATGGAAAAGACCAACGCGCGCGATCTGACTTCGGCACAATTCCCCGCCTCCTTCACCGCCGCGGATCTGGTCGTGATCGATTGCTCATTTATTTCCCTGCAAAAGATTCTTCCGGCGGCGCTTGGACTGGTCCATAATCGCGGCCAGATCATTGCTTTGGTGAAACCGCAGTTCGAGGCGGGCAAAGCAGAGGCGGACAAAGGCGCCGGCGTGATCACCGACCCGGCGGTTCATTCGCGCGTGCTGCAAGAGCTGCGTGATTTCACCGGCGCGCTGCCGAAGCTGGTCTGGCGCGGATCGACCGAGTCCCCGCTGCTGGGACCGGCCGGAAACAAAGAGTTCCTGGTGTGGCTTGAAAAATCTCAATAAAACGATCCGACGGGTCGGCATCGTGGCGAATTCGGGCAAAGCCAATTCGCGCGACGTCGTGCGCAAAGCGGCGAAACTGATCGTTCGCAGCGGACGCGACGTCCTCACGGATGCCGCGACGGCGAAGCTGGCAGGACTGGCCGCGCCGACGTTTCCGGACGCGGCCAGCCTGACGCCGGAAGTCGATCTGGTTCTCGTGTTTGGCGGGGATGGCACCATGTTGCGAGTCGCGCGCGAAACGGCCGGTTCGGGAACGCCGCTGCTGGGCATCAACGTGGGCGCGCTGGGTTTTCTGACCGACGTTCCCTCGTGGGATTTGCCGCGCGCGTTGCAGCAGGTTTGGAGCGGCGACTTCCGCGTGGAATCGCGGGCGCTCATCGAAGCCGGCGTGGATTGCCAGGGCCAACGCAGCCGCACCATCGCGCTCAATGAATTTGTCATCAGCCGGCACATGGTCTCGCGGTTGATCGAGATCGAAGCGAGCGTCGATGACGAAGTGCTGACCCGGTACCGCGGGGACGGATTGATCGTCAGTTCGCCCACGGGCTCGACCGCTTACTCGCTCGCGGCGGGCGGCGCCGTGGTTTATCCCACGGCGGAAGTGTTCACCCTGACTCCGATCTGCCCGCACACGCTCTCGAATCGCTCCGTGATCGTGAACCTGAGTTCGACTGTCCGGGTCAAAATCATCAGCCAGAAACCGGAAGCGGTGTTCAGCGGCGACGGCCAGGACGACCGGCGGTTGAATGCGGGCGACATCGTCACGATTCGCCGCAGCCGGCATTCGGTGCGGTTGATTCACCTGACGGGAACTTCCTTTTTCGAAACGCTCCGGCACAAACTGAACTGGAGCGGGTCGAGCGTTCCGGCCAAACCGTAAGCTCCCTGCGGCCAGCCCATGGTTCGTTTGAAGGATATCGCAGTGCGTGCCGGCGTGTCGGTCATGACCGTTTCCAAGGTCATGCGCGACGCGTCCGACATCTCTGCCGCCACCAAAGCCCGCATTCGGAGCCTCGCCGAGGAAATGGGCTACGTGCCCGATTCCCTTGCGCAAGGTCTCCGGACGCGAACGACGAAACTCTTCGGCCTGGTCATCCCCGCGATTACAAACCCGATTTTCGCGCGGATGGCCCGAGCCATCGAGGAACGCGCGCACGAGAACGGCTACGATTTGATTCTGGCCCACACGTTGAATGCCCCCGAACGCGAGGAAGCGTGCCTGAGAAAACTCCTTTCCCGCCGCGTGGACGGGTTGTTCATTTCGCCCGTGTATCGGCTGGCGCCCACGGCTCCCATTTACGAAGAGATCCGGAAGAACCGAACGCCGACGGTGATTCTAGGACAACGGGCGCCGTTCTGCAGTCCGTTTCCGAACGTGGCGGGAGACGATCTGCCCGCCAGTTACTCAGCCACGAAACACCTTCTGGAACTCGGCCATCGGCGCATCGCGTTCTTCGCCGGCCTCGCGGCTGCGCCCTGGTCTCAGGAACGCTCCGAGGGGTATCGCCGCGCCCTGCGCGAAGCCGGCCTGAACGTGGAAGACCGCTTGATCTTCACTTCGGGTGGGAGCATCGAAGACGGCGAAAAAGCGGCGCTGCAAATGCTCCAGGAATGCACCGACGTGACCGCGGTTCAGACCGCGAGCGATTTGGCGGCGATCGGCGCGGCCAACGTGTTTCTTTCACAAGGATTGAGAATACCCCAGGACATTTCCGTGGTCGGATTCGGCAACATTCTAGTCAGCGAACATTTCAAGGTGCCGCTGACGACTCTCCGGCAGCCCAAGTTCCGGCTGGGTGTGGCGGCGATGGAATCCATGCAGAAGCTGTTGAAGGGGGAACGCGCGGAAGACAAAAGGCTCCCGGCGACGATCGTGATCCGGGCGAGCACCGGCCCCGCTCCGGCCAAGCCGTGACAAGGTAGCGTTGCGCTGCCGCGCAGCCGAGACCCTGTCATTACTGCTTGGTCCGCGGGATGGACGACAAAGCTCGTAGCGCAGAGTTGCACTCTGCCGTATCGCAGCCACTCAGTCCCCTGGCGGCGACGGAAGGAGGAAGTAACTGACCTCGGCGAGATAGGTTGTGCAAATTGGGTCCTCCGATGCCCGCGGAAGCTAAGTGGTCCATTTCATAAATACGCTCACGTTCGCGGCAAGGGATTTTTCGGCCAGACGAGGCGCGAGCGACGAGCATATCCCGAAGTGGATCTGTAAGGAGCAAGCAACGAAGTCTGGCGAAAAA